>Ga0070713_100002669_pt1 | contig 11627 bp, 9 predicted proteins | sample LARL82metaG_FD_65465 | JGI IMG/M metagenome (GOLD analysis project Ga0070713, IMG submission 65465) | Corn, switchgrass and miscanthus rhizosphere microbial communities from Kellogg Biological Station, Michigan, USA - LAR L8-2 metaG | ecosystem: Host-associated > Plants > Roots > Rhizosphere ... | reverse complement strand
CCTCTCTTATCTGAAGCTGATGAAGAAAAGAGTAGGATTGCTAACCAACTTTCACTCGCTCCATCTCAGGGAGGGAATCAAGCGGATGGTAAACGAGTTCTAACGATCACATTTGTGTCCTCCGCGTTCTTCCGCGCACTCCGCGTCCTCCGCGGTGAATAAACGCGGAAGCTTGTTCACGAAGATGCTTACGCCGCCACCGCTTCAGCCTCGGGCGCTGACGCAGCCCGCACCGGTGCCTCCCCAAAGCCTGGCGCCAAAGACGCGAGAAGAGCAAAGGCTCCGCTGAGGAAGATCGCGAGCAGTACGAAGAGCCCACGCTTCGTACCCGCGACGTCAAACCAGAGACCGACGAGTGATGGACCGAGCACCCCGGCAACGCTGCTCACGAGCAGGAATGCGCCAGCGAGCGACCCAGCGCGAGCAGCGGTGCCCAGCTCGAGTGCCATCGGTATCAGGTTCGCCACTGGAATCGACCACGATAACCCGAAGAGGAAGAGCACCGCGACGGCCGCGGTCAGATTCGGAACGAAGTGCAGCAGCGCGCAGGCGACCGTCATGCCGGCGAGGCCAACGAGGGACATGCGGCGGCGCCCGTACCGCGCGCCGAGCCAGCCGGCGGGAATCGATCCCATCAGCGTCGAGATCGCGACGGCGATGAAGCCCAACGAGACATCGGCTACCGTCGTGTGAAAGCGCTCGGATCCGTGCAGGGTGAACCAGCTGGAGAACGATTGGAATGCCATCTGGAACAACAAGCAGCCGGCGAAGAATCGCGGTGCGCGACCGCCGCCGCCGGTGAACGCGTCCCGCAACGAACGGAAGGGTCGCACGGTCGCTGCCGGAGCATCATCGCGCGTGTCGTGTGCTGGCTCGCGCAGCGAAGCACTGTAGACCAGCCAGACGATGCCGACGAGCGCCCCCGCGAGCACGAAGGGCAGCTCGGCATTGCGCGCGCTCAGATTGCGAGCGGTGCCCAACACCAACATGGCACCGAGACACATCGCGACGCCGAGAATGCCTTCGGTCTTGGAGCGATGAACAGACGGGACGAGCTCAGCGAGAAGGGCGCTGAACGGCGCCCGCCACACCGCCAGCGCGACATCGAGCACGATCATGGCCAACAGCAGCGCCGCCAGGCCGAATCGCTCGGCGAAGGGAAGTGCTGCGAGCGTGACTGCAGTGAGCGGCAGCGCCGCGAGCAAAAAGGGAACGCGGCGGCCTAGGCCCGTGCGCGTCGCGTCGGATAGCGCGCCGACGATGGGCACGAGGGCTAACGCCAGCACGTTGTCGATGCCCATTGCAGCCCCGATCCACGCACTGCTCGTCAGGTGCCGCTGAAGAAGTGCCGGCACGTAGGAGTCGTACAATGGTGACACGGCCCCGATGACAAAGCTGCCCCCGCCGAGGAGCAGCGACGCGGTCCATGGCATGGGCGCAGCATCGCCGCTGGCGTCGCGACTCATTTCTTCGCCAGTTGATCGACTTCGTCTTTCACGCCACGCGTGACGCCTTCGAACTGTGCGATCGACTTGGTCGGGACGAAACGCGCGGGAATTGGCTTCACCACCGCGGGGAATTTCGGTACGTCGGAGAAGCTGTCGTCCTTCGTGAGCGCCCCGAGCCCCGTGATCGCGAGCACGACTCCCGAAACGATGGCCCCGACGCGCCATTGGCGGCGGCGCGACATGGTCGACGCGAACGAGAGGTGCGCGGCGACCAATACGGCGATCATAGCGAGCATGACGATCATCGCCGGCACCGTGTCGAAAAACGAGTGGGGAAAGAAGAATTGTAGCCACTGCTCGATCACTTCCCATCCCAGCGCCGCGAGCACCATTGCCGACGCGACGGCGAGATGTCCCATGAAGCGGAAGCGATGAACGATTGCCCGGCTGGCGATCGACCACAGCCCCGCCCACACCGTGAGCGCGATCGCGACGCCCAACGCGACACTCATCGCCTCGTTCGCACCTGACCGACTGAAGTCTCCGAGCCACGCATTGGATGCGCAGGCGGCCAGCGCGACGAAGAAGAGTACGAGTCCGGCACTCATTTCCGTCAGGAATCGGCGGCGCAAGCGCGATGCGACTTGTACCGGTGCAACTTGCTCCGGGGACGCCGCCAGCGACTGATCGAGAATTGCCGGTAAAAGAGACTCGTTAGGATCGCGAAACCGCAGTGTCGTACGGCCGACGCGCAGAGCATCGCCCGGCCGGACGACGACACGTCCCGAGAGGCGCTCGCCCTTCGCGACGATGCCGTTCACACTCTGCAGGTCCTCTACGACGACTGCGTCGTCACCTTCCGGCGTCAGGCGGACGTGGGTAGCATCGACGTAAGGGTCCTCGACGACGATGTCGTTCGCGAGGGCACGGCCGAGAGTGAGCGGTACGCCATTCAGTCGGTGCCGCGTCCGTGCGCCGTCCGGTTGAATGATCTCGATGACGAGGCTCACGAGATGTGCTCCAGATAACGTTGTGAGAGCCGCTGCACGTTCTCGAAGGTCACGCCCGAGAGCGAGAGGGTGGAAACGAGTCCGACATCGGTGTGGCCAAGCACGGCGACCTTGAGCACGGCATCGTACAGCGCGCCGAGCTTGCGATAGCGACGAAGGCAGAGCACGGCGCGCATCGGCGTGTCCCCGTTGCGCACGTTCTGGGTGGTGCAACGCCAGCTGGTGACCTGCTCCTCCTCGCCGCTCGGCGTGTTATCGCGTCGGAAGATTCCCGTGTACAGCGAGTAGAAGCGCGTGGCGTTGAGCGTCTTCGTCGAGATGAGCTCATGATCGAGGGTGATGACGCCCGAGCTCTGATCGCCGGTGATGAAGACGTAATCGTCAGTGGAGCAGCGGTGCGTCACGGACTCGTATGGCACCTCCTTGCGGCGGCTCGCGTCGGCCCAACATCGGAAGTACGGAGCCGGTTCGGTGGGGACATGAAAAGGCCCGAGCGCGACAGTCTTCACATTGCCGGTGAACATGTCGCGAAGATACGCATCCTGATAATCGCGGAGCTGCTGGCCCACCTGCGCCAGCGTCGTCGCGGCTGGCTGCGTGCCGAGGCTGCTGACGCGCTGCTCCAGTGCGATGGCCCGTTCCACGGGGACAAGGAAGCTGATCTCTTCGCCCTCGGTTGCGACGTTGATGCCGACCACGCGACCGTCTTCCGCAATGGTGGGGCCGCCGCTCATGCCAGGATTCAGCGCTCCAGTGAAGTGGAGTCGCGGCTGGCGCGCGTGCGGCAGGTAGCCGTTGTATGTCCCCTCGACGATGCTGAGCCCGAGGTCCTCGGGATGGCCGAGAGAATAGAGTCGCGCGCCCTGTGCAACTTTCACGGGCGCGAGGGAAAAGAACGAGTGCGGGCGTGTCTCTGTCGCCAGGAGCGCGAGATCGTCCACGACGTCCACGCCGAGTATGCGAACGGAATGGGCGGCCCCGCCGACGTCGATCATTTCGGCCCGATAACGATCCGGGGTGTTGATCAACTTCGAAACGACGTGATAATTGGTGACGATCTCGCCGTCCGCGGTGACGAAGAAACCAGAGCCGATCGTCGCCTTGGCCGCGGAGCCAGTCTCGACGACCTGAATCTTCACGACATGGTCGGCGTAATGCCGGAACACGTCCGAGGTCGCGACGTTGCTCTCCTGCGCGACGACGGACCGCGCGGCAATGGTGAGCGCGACGGCGCTGAGGTTGAAAATGTAGGTGAGGCGCATGGGACGCCTAATGTGGTGTTTGGCGCGGCGGGGCGCCACAGCTTGTCGGCGAGCGATAGGGCGTGCAACCCTAGCGTCCATACGTCGGCGTGAGCGGCGTCTATCTGTGCGCATCGACAGCGCGTCCGACAGCTGATATTCTTGAAATCCTTTCGAAAACGAGGGGGATCAGAATGAGTGACGTACGCGTCTTGGTGGGCACGAAGAAAGGTGCATTCATTTTGACGGCCGACGGCAAGCGGAAGAGCTGGGACATCTCCGGCCCGCATTTCGCGGGTTGGGAGATTTACCACATGAAGGGCTCACCCGCCGATCCGAATCGCATCTATGTCTCGCAGAGCAACAGCTGGTTCGGCCAGGTAACGCCGCGCTCGGACGACGGCGGCAAGACGTGGACGACGGTCGGGAACAAATTCGCGTACACCGGCGTCGCTGGTACGCATGCTTGGTACGACGGTACCCCACATCCGTGGGAGTTCAAGCGCGTCTGGCACATCGAGCCTTCGTTAGGCGATCCCGATACCGTCTACGCCGGCGTCGAGGATGCCGCGATCTTTCGCAGCACGGATGCCGGCCAGAACTGGGAGGAGCTTTCCGGGCTGCGGAAGCATGACACGGGGCCCAAGTGGCAACCTGGCGCCGGCGGCCTCTGCCTGCATACGATCCTCATCGATCCAAGCAATCCGCGGCGGATGTTCGTCGCCATCTCCGCGGCGGGTGCGTTCCGGACGGAGGACGGCGGCGAGACGTGGAAGCCGATCAATCGCGGACTCCACTCGCAGTACATCCCCGATCCCAGCGCGGAAGTCGGGCACTGCGTCCATCGGCTCGCGATGCATCGCTCGCGTCCCAACACGCTCTTCATGCAGAAGCACTGGGACGTGATGAGGACGGACAACAGCGGCGATCAGTGGACCGAGGTGAGCGGCAATCTCCCGACGGATTTTGGTTTCGTCATCGACGTGAACACGAACGAGCCGGAGACGATCTACGTCGTGCCGATCAAGAGCGATTCCGAGCATTACGTGCACGAAGGCAAGCTCCGCGTTTTCCGCAGCCGCAGCGGCGGCAACGAGTGGGAGGCGCTCACGAAGGGGTTACCGCAGCAGGACTGCTACGTGAACGTGCTGCGCGACGCGATGTCGGTGGACTCGCTCGATCCGTGTGGCATCTACTTTGGCACCTCCGGCGGTCAGGTGTATGCGTCGGCCGACGACGGTGACAGCTGGACGGCGATCGTGCACGATCTGCCGCCGGTGCTCTCCGTCGAGGTTCAGACACTGTCGTGATTCGCGTCGTCCTGCCGCCGCCGCTGCGGTTGCTGGCGCAGACCGCCACGGAGATTACGGTGGATGTCGCCGGACCGGTGACGCAGCGCTCCGTGCTCGACGCGGTCGAGCGGCGTTATCCGATGCTCAAGGGCACGCTCCGCGACCACGACACGCAGCGTCGCCGTCCTCTCGTGCGCTTCTTCGCCTGCGAGGAGGATCTCTCCAGCGAACCACCCGATGCGCCGCTGCCTAACGAAGTCGCCACCGGGAAGGAGCCGTTCCTGGTCATCGGCGCGATAGCTGGCGGCTGAACTCAGTGGTCGGTGAACGATGATCGGTTCACCGTCCACCGTTCAGCGACCACCCACCAAAGTGACGAACAGGCCCATCCTGAGAGTTGGCAGGTAGAACAGCGGTGGCGTCGACATAACGAGTGACGGCTGTCTGGCCCGCGCGTCCTGAACAGAATGCGGAGTGTCTCGCGCGTCCAGCGTCCGCCGGCCGCGAAGATGGCGCGCGTGCCTTGCGAACCCTGTGCCGAAGGAGGCGGGTCATGCTCAGACCAATCGTGCTCTCGTTCCTGCTCATCGGGCTGTCTCGCGGCGTCGCGCAGGCTCAGGCCATGCCAACCGCTCGCGCGACGGTGCCCGTGCGGCGCGTCGTGCTCTTCTCGTCTGGTGTCGGCTACTACCAGCACGACGGCGTCGTCTCCGGCCACGTTGCTACGGAGCTCCGCTTCAAGACGGACCAGATCAACGACGTGCTCAAGTCGCTCGTGCTCCAGGACCGCGACGGCGGCCACGTGAACGCGGTGACCTACCCGTCGCAAGCGCCGCTTTCGAGAACGCTCAAGAGCTTCCAGGTCGATATCACGAGCAACCCGAGTCTTGCCGATCTGCTCAACCAGCTGCGAGGCGCGCATGTCACGGTCCAGGCCGGGCAGGAGCGCATTACCGGCACCATCCTTGGCGTCGAGACTCGGCGCAAGGCAGCCAGCGTCGGCGAGCCGGTCGCAGTCGCAACACTCGATATCCTTTCGGGCAGCAGTATTCGCACGATCGAGCTTCCGAACGTCACAAGCCTCTCGCTGGACGATCCACAACTCCAGGACGAGCTCACGAAAGCCTTGGCCGCACTCGTGCAGTCGCGCGATCAGGATAAGAAACCGGTCACCGTCGACTTCAGCGGTACGGGTGAGCGCCGCGTTCGCATCGGCTATATCGTCGAGGCGCCCGTCTGGAAGACGAGCTATCGACTGTTGTTAGGCGACAGGCGCAGCCAGCTGCAAGGTTGGGCGATCGTGGAGAATCAAACGGAAAGCGACTGGAACGACGTGTCCCTCTCGCTCGTGAGCGGCCGGCCGATTTCGTTCACGATGAACCTCTACCAAGCCCTGTATGCCAGTCGGCCGAACGTCGTGCCGCGACTCTTCGCTGGCTTGCATCCGCAGTTGTACGAGAACGGCGTGTCGGCGACTATGGATTCGGTCGCCCTCGCGCCCGCGCCGGCACCGGCCAGAGGGGCGGGGGCGGGAAATGCCGCACTTCGCCTTCGCTCCGCTCCGATGCAACTCAGCGAAGTCGTGGTCACCGGCATGGGCGCCGACCCGGACGACGAGTCCGTAACGGCGATCGCGCAAGCAACCGATCTGGGGGAGCTCTTCGAGTACAGCGTTGGGAACGTTACGCTGCCCCGCCAGAAGTCAGCGATGCTGCCGATCATCGCCGACACCGTCGGCATCGAGCGGGTTTCCATCTACAATCCCGCCGTCCTACCGCGCAACGCGCTCACGGGCGTGCGCCTAACGAATTGCACGGGTAAGCTCCTGCTCCAGGGTCCGATCACGGTGCTGGACAAGGATACCTACGCCGGTGACGCGCGCATCGATGACGTGCCGAACGGTCAGTCGCGCCTCCTCAGTTATGGAATCGACCTTCAGCTCACGGTCAACGTGACGCGGGACCTCCATGTCGATCGGTTGCTCACCGGCCGCATCGCAAAGGGGGTCCTCTATCTCCAGACCAGGCAGCGCTATACGCGCACCTATGCAGCGCAGAACAATGGCGCCCTGCAGAAGATGCTCATCATCGAGCACGCCCGACGGCCCGGTTTCGAGCTCACGGGCTCGACCCGTCCGGTCGAGACCCTTCCCAATCTCTATCGTTTTCAGGGCGTCGCACCGGCCAACAAGGTGACGATGCTCACTGTCGAAGAGGAGTACATCTCCTCTTCCGCGCTAGCGCTCGTCGGCTCCGACGTCGCGCAACTCGTCGCCTACTTCCGATCGGGCGATCTGCCGCGCGAGGTCCGCGACGCGCTCGAGAAAGCGGTGCAGTCACGTCAATCGCTCGCGGAGATCGAGCGTGAGATCGCCGATCGCAACCAGCAGCTCGCGCAGATCACAGCGGAACAGGCGCGGATTCGAGAAGACATGAAGACCGTCGCCGCCAGCACGCCGTATTACACACGCCTTCTGGCGAAGCTCAACGACCAGGAATCCTCGATCGAGCGACTCCAGCGAGAGCGCGACGACCTCATCGCACGCCGAGACGCGGCGCGAAAACAGCTCGACGATTACCTGGCGAATCTTCAGATCGGCTGACGTCAGGGGCAGGGTCAGGGGCGGCACCACGCGCAGAGATTCCGACCGCCGCCCCTAACCCCTGGGCGCTAGTCTCCTATCTGATACAGCAGATCGTCATCCACCTTGTAGAGCAGCGGCGCAACCTGAATTCGCGGATAGATGCCACGCAGTCGTGTGGCCTCGTGCAGGACGAAGTCGATCTCGTTTCTGATCCCGAATTTCGGCGCGCTCTCCGCGAAGTGACGCTCGGCGCGTTCGCGGTCCCACCCCGCGTTCGCGACCATGCCCTCGATGAACTGCTCGCGTCGCGGCTGGAGCTGGGCCATACCGCAGTCCGTGTGCGCGATGAGGACGATGGTATGCACGCCGCCGACGGCGATCGCGTACGAGATGCGAAACTCGTTGTCGCGCATATTCGCGCCCGCGGTCCGTAAGACGAATGCGAAGTCATTCGGGATGCGCAGGTGCTTTCGGCTGTCCATGCACATGCCGATGAGCAGCTCGGGCCGGGGCACCGCCGCCGGCCCGCGACCAAGGTTGTGATACTCGAGCAGACGTCCAACGGGCGTGTCACGATAGAGCGGGAGAATGTCGTCCGGCTCATTCACTCCGATGATTACAGGCATGCGCCCAAAGCTAAATCGGTGGTCAGTGAGCGGTGATCGGTGAACGCTAACCGACCACCGACCACCCACCACCGATCACGCAGCATCACGCAGTGGGACGCCGACCGCGCCCGCAAATGACGAGCGAGTCCGTTGTCGCAAACGCTCGACGAGGGGCGCGAAGACGAGGAGAAGAAGCACCGATGCCAGGCTGCGCCGCATGAGCGTCGGCAGGGCGGCGACCGTTGCGCCGGTGACCTGGGGCATCGCGCCGGTCTCGCTCCGCAGAAACGGCTGTAGAAAGAGCCGAGTCGTCGGCGAGCGCGCCGCGACACGCACCCATGCGGCATCGCACGGCAGCACCCACCGAACATTGTCCACGCCCACGGCCGACTCGAGCACTCGGCCCCCGGGGCCTACGAGCTGCAGCTCCGCCGTCGCGCCCTCCAGCGTGACCGAGAGCGTGTCTCCGACGAGACTCACCGAGCGGAGGGCGATGTCCGCGCGGCCGGAATGGCCGAAGACGGCGTATGCCGCGCCCGCCGTGATCGCGCTTGTGAGCGATGAGCCATCGAGATTCGGCGCGGCGATCATCGACCAGAAGGAGCCCGACTCGTTAGGTGTCGGCGCGTCGTGCGTGTCGTCCGCCGCAACACCCCATACCGGGTGGCCGGCATCGAGCGCGACGTTCCACGCGTCCAGACTCCGTCCCATCTTGCTGCCGATCTCCATCGCAGTGTAGCCGGTGAGCGCCTGCAGGTCGGCATTGGACAGTGCGTGCCGCAGCCGGGGGTGCGCCATGATCACGACGCCGGCCGTCGAACGGAGGCGGTCGATGCGATGCTGTTCCTCGTCACGGCCCTGCAGCAAGGGGTAATCGAGCCAGTCGACGCTCCGTGGCGCGAGGGCGAGAAAGTGCACTTTGCGGAGATTGAAGCCGTGCTCGTAAACGGTGAGCGCCGCCGCATCGTCGGGCGGGGTGCGCGTTACGGCTTGATAATTCGAAACGGGGGCAGCGTCAAAGCCCATCTCCCGATAGCGCGCGATCGCATCGTCGGCGGAGCCACGACCGCTGGTCAAGCCGAGCCACGCACGTGTGTGCGCGTGCAGGTTCACCTTCCACCAGCGCGTGTCCCCGGTAACGGAGGCGTAAGGATTGTACCAATACTGTCCGTGAAAGGGACGCGGCGTCGGGAACCGGTGCACGGGACACCAGAGGTAGAGCGCCGCAAGACCGAGCAATGCCGCATTGCCGGTCGCGGCGAGGACGCGGCCGAGATGAGAGCTTCGGAATGGCGCGAGCATCGACATGAGTGAGTGTCTGGCGCGTACTCCTGATGTAAGACACCTTGATGAAGTGGAACGTCATCGGCAATAGGGCTGTCGTCCAGTTCGGCCATCCAACCGAAACACAAAGACCACATGAAGATTGGTTTTTTCTCGGCCCTGGGCGTCCTCCGTGTACTCCGCGACCTCCGCGATTGCGTCGTTGTTGATTGTCGGTCGCGAGCGCGATGTCTGGCCGGGCGAGCAAGTCTTGCCTTATTGCTCGGGGCCGCCACGACCATCAATGCCCAGCCCGCCCGCCGCGCCGCCGTCGCGCCGCCCCGCGGCCTACGTCTCGGCTTCGACACGCTCCGCCTAACGCGAATCGACTCGCTGATCCAGCGCGCCGTGGACCGGTCGGAGATCGGTGGCGCGGTCGCGCTCGTTCTCAGGGACGGGCAGACGGTGTATGACCGCGCCTTCGGCTGGGCCGACCGCGAGGCGAACCGGCGCATGACCACCGACGCCATCTTCCGCATCGCGTCGCAGACGAAAGCCCTCACGAGCGTTGCCGTGATGTCGCTCGTGGAGGAGGGGAAGATCGCGCTCGCCGATCCCGTGAGTAAGTTCATTCCCGACTTCGACCACACGACCGTTGCGGTGCGCGCCGACACCGGACGCGTGATCGTCCCGGCCCGGCGCCGCATAACGATTCGCGACCTCCTGACGCACACGTCGGGTATCTCGTACGGCGTCGACAGCCTCGTCGCCCCGCTGTACGCGGCCGCCGACCTCGGACCGGCCGCGGGCTTTGGTTGGTATACCGCGGACAAGAAGGAGCCGATATGCCTAACGATCGAGCGACTCGCGGGACTGCCATTCGTCGCGCAGCCGGGTGAGCGCTGGGTCTACGGCTACAGCACCGACGTCCTCGGCTGCGTCGTCGAACGCGCCGCGGGTGCGCCGCTGGACGAGGTGATCCGTGCGCGCATCACCGATCCACTCGGGATGAAGGACACGCATTTCTTCCTGCCGGCGGAGAAGAAGGGGCGCCTCACCGCCGTGTACTCGAGCGGAGCCGAGATGAAGATCACGCGGGCCCCCGATGGTCCAAAGGGCCAGGGCAACTACGTCGAGGGCCCGCGCCGCAGCTTCTCCGGCGGCGCTGGCCTCCTGTCGACCGCCCGAGACTACGGACGCTTTCTTCAAATGTTGCTCAACGGCGGTACGCTGGAGGGCACGCGCGTCCTCGCGCCGAAGACGGTCGCGCTCATGACGACGAATCAGACGGGTACGCTCTATTCGCAGACGGGACAGGCGTTCGGACTCGGCTTTTTCATCATCGAGCAACCGGGCGCCGACGGCCACGTCGAATCGGCTGGGAGCTTCGGCTGGGGGGGCGCGTATGGTAGCACGTACGAGGTGGATCCGAAGGAGCATCTCGTGCTCGTCTTCATGATCCAGATGCTGCCGAATCGAACCGACGTCGCGGCGAAGTTTCCTATGCTCGTCTACCAGGCGCTGGTCGAGCCGCGCCCGTAATCGCCGCTCGCAGGACGCGCTTCTCGTTAGGTAGCTCGAGAATCCGCCCGAAGTCGGCGGCGATGTGGGGTTCCGCGAATCGCTCGCACGCCTGCAGGCGCCCGGCCGAGCCCATGCGCGAGCAGAGCGCCCGGTCCTCGACGAGCCGCAGCAACGCGGCGCTCCACGCGTCGACGTCGCCGGGTTCGACGAGAAGGCCGCTCTCGCTCTCGCGCAGCGTCTCCGGAATGCCACCCACTCGGCTCGCGACGACCGGGACGCCGCACGCCTGTGCCTCCGCGGCGACGCGCCCGAACGATTCTCGGCGAATCGATGGAAACGCGAGAATGTCCATTGCCGAGTAACAGGTCACGACGTTGTCGCTCCAGGGCTGGCGAACGTGACGTTTCGCATGCGGCGACGCCGAGATGGCCGCCTCCAACTCCGGCGCGAGCTCGCCATCGCCTACCCAGAGCGCGCGCACCGCGGGCGCGACGGCCATCACGCGCTCGAGCGCGGACGCGAGCACCATCACACCCTTCTGTCGCTCGAATCGGCCGGCGAAGCCGATCACGATATCGTTAGGCGTGAAGCCGAGGCGACGGCGGATGGATTCGCGCAGCGCGGGCTGGGGTCGGAATCGATCGACGTCGATCGGAT
>Ga0070713_100002665_pt1 | contig 11632 bp, 9 predicted proteins | sample LARL82metaG_FD_65465 | JGI IMG/M metagenome (GOLD analysis project Ga0070713, IMG submission 65465) | Corn, switchgrass and miscanthus rhizosphere microbial communities from Kellogg Biological Station, Michigan, USA - LAR L8-2 metaG | ecosystem: Host-associated > Plants > Roots > Rhizosphere ... | reverse complement strand
CCCCTTGAGGTCACCGACGCCATCACCGTCGCTGTCGTAGAAGGAGCGGACGAATACCTCGTAGCATGTCGCGCCACGGACCCAGCCTGGAGAGTGCTGCGCCTGGGCCAGACCCACGGCGGCAAAGAGAGCTCCGATTCCGGCGATTAGGCGTTGCATCGAGTTATGTCACAAGGGGCAAGAGAGCAGGCCGCTGAAAAATATTGACCGGCCACGTCGGACAACGGCGGCTCTTCTCACGAACGCTGCCGAGCGCCATCTTGACCGCCTCGGCTCGGACGACTGCCCGCCCTTCCCACCCTGCTGCGCTGCTCACATGAACGCCACGAACCGGCCACGTCTCTCGCCCTCCGCCATGTTCAACATGAGCTTTGGCTTCCTCGGCATCCAGTTCGGCTGGGGACTGCAGCTCGCGAACATGTCCGCGGTGTACGAGAGGCTCGGGGCCCGGTCGGACCAGGTACCGCTGCTCTGGCTCGCGGCGCCGGTCACGGGGCTACTCGTCCAGCCCGTGATCGGCGCACTCAGCGACCGGACGTGGGGACCGTTAGGCAGACGCCGTCCGTACTTCCTCACGGGTGCCATTCTCGCCTCGATCGCCCTCTTCGTGATGCCAAACTCGAGCGCGATCTGGATGGCCGCGACGCTCCTCTGGATCCTCGACGCCTCGAACAACATCTCGATGGAGCCGTTCCGCGCCTTCGTCGCCGACAAGCTGGCGGTGTCGCAGCGCACGCAGGGCTTTGCGATGCAGTCGCTCATGATTGGTATCGGCGCGAGCCTCGCGAATTCCCTGCCATACGTATTCTCTAAACTGGGCGTTACCGGCAACACGCCGAGCGGCATTCCCCTGTCGGTGCGGTACTCGTTCCAGGTCGGCGCTGCCGTGTATCTGCTCGCCGTTCTCTGGACCGTCTTCACGACGACGGAGTTCCCGCCGGAGGACATGGCGGCGTTCGAGCGCGCGCGGCGCGGCGAGATGGGACTCGGGAATCTCGTCGCCGACATCGCGCGCTCCATCCGCGAGATGCCGGCGACCATGCGCCAGCTTGCCGTGGTCCAGCTGGTTACCTGGCTCGGGCTCTTCTGCATGTGGCTCTTCTTCGTCCCGGCGGTCGCCCGACACGTCTTCGGCGCGACGGATCCGCAGTCTGCGCTCTATACGCGCGGCATGGAGTGGGGCGGACTCACCTTCGCCTACTACTCCATCGTCTGCTTCCTGGTGGCGCTCGCCCTGCCCCGGCTCGCTCAGGCGACCAGCCGAAAGACAGTGCACGCGGCTGCCCTCGCCTGCGGCGGCATCGGCCTGCTGTCGACCTATCTGATTCACAATCCGAACCTCCTCCCGTTGACGATGGTTGGCGTCGGTATCGCCTGGGCATCGATTCTCTCGATGCCTTACGCGATCCTCTCCGGTGCACTCCCTCCCAACCGGATGGGGGTGTACATGGGGATCTTCAACTTCTTCATCGTCATTCCGGAGATCATCGCCTCGCTCACCTTCGGGCCGATAGCGCGCGGCGTGTTCGGCGAAGGCAATCCCAACACGGCGCTCTATTTCGTGTTGATCGGCGGCGCCGCCATGCTCGTTGCCGCCGCGCTCGTAGGCATCGTCGACGATCGGGCCGACGGCGAGGTGCCGGAGCAGGCCGTGATCCGCGCCGACCAGGTCGAGCCCTTGCTAGTCCAGGAGTCGATTCAGCCGGTGCCGAGTTCCGGAATGCCTGGGCGGCGCCATTGAGAGATCGCACAACCCAGCATCACGACCGTCCCTCACTCCTCTTCACGCAGTCGTCAATTGCCAGAAACGCGGAAACGGCCGGACACTACGCGGACACTACGCGGGTCTGCTCCGCGATCGGGGCGACACCTCGTGCGGGCGAGAGTTTATCAAAGACAAAACGCACAGGACACATAGGCCGTGGTTTCAGCTCCTATGAGTCTTTCTTGAGCACCGACGCTCAACGCGCAACGCGAGCCGTTTCCGCGTTTTTTGAACAGTTGATGGCTGCCTAACACGGAGTCATCGCCGGCCTGAGTGATTCGAGGAAGGCCGATCACAACTCCATCTCCCACGTCTGGGCTACCAAATCCGCACCGAAGCTGTGATGCGGCTCTTCGGCGATCAGTCGGAAACCGGCACGCTCGTATAACCGTCGCGCCGCCACGAGATTGCTCTGCGTCCAGAGCGTCATCCGCTTGTAGCCAGCCTGACGGGCGAAGCGAATGCACTCATCGACCAAGCGCGCGCCGATGCCCAGCTGGCGCGCGCTGGGCTCGACATATAGTAGCCGGAGCTTCGCTACCGTTTTGGACTTCTTCACGCAGAAGATCGACCCGACCACTTCGCCCTGCACTTCGGCGATCCAGCACCGTTCGCGCGCCGGATCGCGATGCATCACGAAATCGGCGACGATCTCCGCCACCAGCGCCTCGAAGCGCTCATCCCATCCGTATTCCTGATGGTAGAGCGCACCATGCCGATGCACGACCCATCCAATGTCGCCGGGCCGGAGATCCCGAATCGTATAAGACATGGTGGTCGACGGTGGTGGGCGACGGGCGACGGGCGACGGGCGACGGGCGACGGGCGACGGGCGATAAAGTGAAGGGTAATGCTGAGCGACGGTTATGCCGTCAATCTCGCCGTTTTTCACCCTCAACGCCCAACGCCCAACGCCCAACGCCCAACGCCGTTCATTCTTCCCGCAACGCCGCCACCGGATCGAGCCGCGAAGCGCGCCACGCCGGCAGCGCGGCTGCCGCAACACCAACGACCGTGAGCACGACTACAGCCGTCGTCATCATCGCTGGATCCGTCGGCCCGACATCGTACAGGAACGATGACATGAGGCGCGTCGTGGCCGCGGCCAACCCCACACCAAGCGCGACACCCACGACCACGATCGCCAGCACTTCGCCGAGCACCATCCGCACGACCCGCATTTGCTCGGCGCCTAACGCGATGCGCACGCCGATCTCGTTGCGACGACGCGCGACCATGTACGCCATGATCCCGTACAGCCCAATCGTCGCCAGGATCATCGCAAGCCCGCCGAAGAATCCCGACAGCGTCGCGATCGACCGCGAGAGCGTGAGCGATTCGTCCAGCTGCTGGTCCAGACTGATGATGTCGAGCGTAATCTGTGGATTCACGCTCGCGATCGCCTTCGTCACGGTCGGCACGAACGTACCGAGCATGCCGGCCGTTCGAATCTCCAACGACATCTGCTGCGCCTCGGGCGTGAGCTGCGCACGTGGGAAGTAGGTGATCGACTGCGCCGAATCGCGCAGTGATCGATACTTCGTCGTACCGACGACGCCGATCACCTCGATTGGCTCGCTCCAGCCGCTGCCTTCCTGCCGCTCGAAGTGGCGGCCCACGGCGGCCGGCGTGCCAAAGAAGTGTCGCGCCATAGCTTCGTTCACGATCGCAACCTTTGGCCCCGTGCGGCTGTCATGCCGGTCGAAGTCGCGCCCCGCGAGAATGCGAATTCCCAGCGTCCGGAAAAAGCCGTCGGTAACTGGGGTTACCCACGAGACCGCATCATCCTCGTTCTTCGGCGTGAATCCTTCGGTCCGGAAGACGTCGTTCCACGTCGAGTTGCCAACGGGCGTGACCTGCGAGCCGCTGGCGGATTGAACACCCGGCAGGGAGCGCACGGCATTGAGTAACCGCTCACTCAACACGAGTCGCTGATCTGGCGGCGTGTTCGTGTTCCGGTAATCCGCCTGGACGAGCAGCACGCCCTGTCGCTGAAATCCGGGATCGACCGTCGCCAGGCGGCGCCAGCTGCCGATGAGAAGCCCCGCTCCGACGATCAGCACGAGCGAGAGCGCAACCTGAACCGCCACGAGTGCCTTTCCCATCCGAAATCGGCTATGTCCTTCCGCGACGCCACGCCCCTGGGCTTTCATGGCCGCCTGCGGATCCACACGAGCCGCGCGCCACGCGGGCACCAGGCCGAAGAGCAGTCCGGTCAGCGTCGCCATCGCGATGGTGAACAGCAGCAGGCGGACATCTATCGCAAGATCGAGCGAGATGGCGCGCTGCCCGCTCGACAATAGCCTGACGAGCGCACGGCTGCCCCAGATCGCGAATCCGATTCCGAGCACGGCGCCGACACCCGACAGCAGCAGGCTCTCGGTGATGAGTTGTCGCACGAGGCGGCCGCGCCCCGCGCCAAGCGCCAGCCGCACCGCCATCTCGCGTTGGCGCACCGCCGCTCGCGCAAGCAGCAAATTGGCCACGTTGGCGCAGGCAATCAGAAGCACGAGTCCGACGATCGCCATCAGGACATACAGCGCTTTCTCGTACATCATCCGCGTGATCGAGAACCCTCTCGACGCATCGCCGACGGTGAATGTCAATTTCCGAAAGTTCGCGAGAGCGTCCGCTGGCCAGTTCGGCGGAATCGTCGCATCGATGATGCTCGGCGCGATCGTCGCGAAGCGCGCGTTCACCTGGGCCCGAGTCAGCCCAGGCTTTGGTCGACCCATGATCTGCAGAAACCAGCTGCTGCGTTCGTCGAGCTGGCTGTTGGCGCCCATGACGATCTTCTCGCTGCACATTGGCGCGAAGAGTTGCGGCCGCTCGCCGACGCTCAGGCCGGAGAAGCGTCCATCGGCGACGCCGACGATCTGGAATGGGTGCCCGTTCAGGGAAAGCGTGCGCCCGACAGCACCAGGATCGCCCGAATAACGGCTCTGCCAGAACCCCTCGCTCAGCACCACGATACCCGGACATCCTCGAAAATCGTCTTTCTTGTCGATGAGCCGGCCAACGACCGAGCGAACGCCTAACGTGGCGAAGTAGTCGCCGCTCACCATGCTCGCGTCCACGCGCTGCGTCGGGCCACCCGACGTCAGATTGAAGCTCGTCTGCCCATACGCGAACACGCCGCTGAACATGTCCTGCCGATCGCGAATCGCCTCCCACAGCGGATTCGTGAAGATGACTTCGTTGGTGTTCCGCGCTATCGATACGAGCTCCTCGGGATGCCTCACGGGGAGTGACTTGAGCACGAGCGCGTCGATCACCGTGAAGATCGCGGTGTTCGCGCCGATGCCGAGAGACAGTGAAAGGATGGCGACGATGGCGAACGCGGGAGCGGCGACGAGGGATCGCAGCGCGTAGCGCACGTCGGCAATTACACTGTCGAGCCACGCGAACAGATCCCGTTCACGCGTCAACTCGTCCTGATACGCCAGACTGCCGAAGCGGCGCCGCGCTTCCCATCGTGCCGTATCCGGCGCCATTCCTCTCGCCACGAGATCGTCGGCACGCTCGGCGAGGTGGAACTGCATCTCGCGCTTGATCTCCTTCGAGAGAGCGTTCTCGCGCAGGTGATTCCTCAGGCGGCCGAGCCAGGACATTCAGACCTCCAGATCGATATGCGCTGGCGCGTCAGGCGTAGCGCAATACACGTGTGACTCCAGTGCGGAGTCGTGTCCAGCTCTCCTCTTCCACCTCGAGCTGCTTTCGTCCCGCGGGCGTGATGGTGTAGAACTTGGCCTCGCGATTCTTCTCGGTCGTACCCCACTCGGCCTTGAGCCAACCATCCTGCGCCATGCGGTGGAGCGCTGGGTAGAGCGACCCCTCCTCGACGCGTAGCAGATCAGCCGAGACACGCTGGATGTGCGACGTGATCGCGTAGCCGTGCATGCGCCCCTGCGCGGCGAGCGTCTTGAGCACCAGGAGCGCGAGCGTGCCCTGGAGAATGTCGTTCTTGTGCCGTGGCATGACACCGATATAGCTATGCCTAGCTAGCTTTGTCAACATCGAGGGATGACATTCTCATCGCCTACGTGCGCAAGGTGCGACTCGAGGTGCACGACGTGCGCACGGTGTTCGGCGAACAAGACGACGACTACAGAAACGACAGCGGGGGTATCAGTCCGTTCGTCGAGTAGTCGCTAACGAACGCCCTGGCGGATTGCCTCCCTCACGCCCTCTGGGACTTCGAGCTCGTCCGGGTCCCAATCGATCGGGCTGCCCGCGCCGACGAGAAGGCGTGCGACCGCCGCGTGGTCCGCGCCCGGCCGTCCACAATTCCTCGAGCCATGACAGCACCAGCCTAACGGCGTTCCGCCATAGTGCGGATCGCGCACCGTCACGAGCGCGCGGCCGCGCTCCGCTTCGAGAATTGCCGCCACGCCCTCGGGTGAGCCCTCCCAGGCGGCACAATGCAGGGCCGTCCCGCCCGTGGGACCGGATACGCTGCGCACGGCTGGGTCGAAGCCGAGCTCCATCATCAGCTTCACGGCGCGCGCATTCGCCAGCCACGCCTCGTCCGTGAGCGCTCGGCGATCCGCCCCCGTCAGGTTCTCGACAATGTCCGGATGCTGCCGGACAATATCGAGCGCCGTCGGCCGATCGCCCTCGTGACACGCGAGCAGGAGCCGCTGCGCTGGTGTCGCATACTCTCGCAGCACAGTCAGCGTCTCTCGCTGCCCGAAGCGGGCCGCGGTGTGCAGTGGGGTGAGACCCGGCCCGATCGTCCACTGGTAGATGTGATAGCTGCTCGGAGGCTTCTCGCCATACTCGCCCTGGCTCGTGCGCAGCGTCAGCAGCGACGGATCGCGCTCGACCAGCTCACGCACCCTACTCGTTAGGCCCAGCGCGGCCGCGAGAAAGATGTCGGCCGCTGCGCCGCGCTCCACGAGATATCGCGCCAGATCGAGCCGGGAAGTGCGTGGATCATCCGCATCGCCGAGCATCCACTGCGCGGGGGTCGAGCGATGGTCGAGGTCCGCGGCGTCGATGTCCGCGCCGGCATCCAGGAGAAGATCCACGACTCGTCGCGAGCGCGCGAAGTGCAGCGGCGTCTGCCCGTCGCCACCGCGCTCGTGCGCGCGTGCCGGATCGGCGGCGAGCATTTTTTCGAGCAAATCCGGGCGGTTCAGCTGCGCCGCCGCGCACGCGTCGGGAATCGCGCCGGCTTCGAGCAGTCGCTCGGCGACGCCATCGCGCGCGGAGTACAGTGCGTGAAAGCCGCCGGCCCACCATTCACTCTTCCGATTGGGGTCGGCGCCGAGCTCCAACAAGGCGTCGACGAGATCGACGTCTCCCCGTCCGGCGACGGCGACGAGCGCCGGTGAGTTGAACGCGAACGCCGGCGCATCGACTACCTCGCGCAGCTCGGCGCGCCGCGGAGCCAGCCGCCGCAGCGATCGTACATCGCCGGCGCGAACCGCGCGCTGGAACTCCTCGGCGAGCGAGGGCTGTTGTTGTTCCATATTCAAGGGCGACGGCTCGGCCGAGACTGAGGGTTCAGCGGTTCAGCGCACCGAGCGCGGCGTCGACATTCGCTACCTGCTGCCACGCGCCGGCTTCGGTGAAGAGCTCCCGTGCCTTCGTCAGCGCGACGCGAGCTGACGCAGGCTCCGAGCTGAATGATCCGAATCGGGCCTGAAGGCGCCAGATCTCGGCGGCGAGCAAGGCATCCTCGCCACCGTGCGTGAGGATGAGTGCCTCCTCGAGCGCCGCGGCACAGCGCGCCGATTCGCCTCGCGCGTGCCAGATCTCCGCGAAGATGCGCAGTGCTTCCGCGCGTCGCAGCCGGTCGCCACGGTCGTCGGCCATCTTCATCGCCTGAACGATCATCGATTCAGCTTGATCCACCTGACCCATACAGAGCCGCACTTCGCCGAGATTCAGGAGCGCGGTGCACTCGAGTGTGTTGTCGCCACGAGAACGAGCCATGACCACGACCCGCTCGAAGAGCTCTTCGGCGTCCTTGTTCCGGCCATGGTCCGCGTAGAGTCGGCCGATGTTGTTGAGTGCTCGCGAAACTCCGTCTTCGTCACCGAGCGCTTGCGCCGTCTTGAGGCTTTCCTCGTAATGCGCCAGCGCCTGCTCCGGTACACCGCGCATCGCGGCGACGATGCCGAGGTTTCGCTGAACCATCGCGCGGAGTCGCAGATCGCCCGCGCGGCGAGCCAGCGCGTTCGCGTCGTGGTAGAGCAGTTCTGCGGCGAGCAAATCGCCGCGTCGTTGCGCCACGGTCGCGCGGCAGTTCGCCGCGTGGCCCTCCCCGGCGATGTAGCCGATTTCTTTTGCGATCTCCGCGCTGCGCTCATACAGGCGATCGGCTTCAGAAGTGTCGCCGCACTCACGGTGCGCCGATCCCTTCCAGCGCAGCACGTCGACGAGCATCTCGCTCCACTCGTTGAGCGAGGCGAGCGCGCGGTCGTACCACCCAATGGCGGCAACCGGCGCGCTCTGCTCGCAAGCGCGGCCACGTTCGGCGAACGAGCGCGCTTCGGCAAATGGATCTCTCAGCCGGTCCGCGATCAGCACGAATCCTCCAGATCGGGAGATTCGCGCGCCGCGAAACGCCGCGTCGCGAATCAGGGCTGAGCAGAGGAGCTATCGCTCCCGCCACCGCCCGCTCCCGTTGATACGATATATCCCGAGAAATGCGAAATGTAAAATGTGCCGATCCGGGGATTGCTTGGCCGGTCCAAGTCGATACCGCGAAGCTCCGAGACTTTTACGAGTGCACTGCTCGGATCCAGAAAGATGGCGTCGAGAGATTGCCTGTAATAGCCGGCCTGAAGCGTTCTGAGATCGCTTGCGCTCGCTCGGGTGAATGTCAGGTTTTGCTGAACCGCAACCGGCGTGGCGAAGCTGATTCCATGGGGACAAAACTCGTACGCGATTGCAGCGCCGGCCTTGGCGATCATCTTGATCTGCCGGGGCGAATCCAGGGCGCCCGCCGGAAAAACAATCGTCGCGCCCGCGGCGTCGATGGTAATGCTGCCGCCGTCGGGTCCGATCGTCGCCGTCGCGGTGAGATCATGATCGAGTGGCCACCTTCGCATGAGCGCGACGACGGTATCCGTCTCGTCAGCAGTGCCCGTGCCTGCCTGCGCGGACGGGATGATCGAGGCCGAGCCACGGCTCGCCATGGGCGTTGTGAGAACGGACTCCGAACCGCAGCCGATCGCAATACCTAACGCGACCACGCCGCAGAGTGCAGGCAGCAGCTTCCGCATACTGATCTCCAGACGTCAGTTGTCGATTGCCTCCTGAAAGGCAACCGACGTACCTATCTGTGACGCTGGAACGTGGTTTGAGCATTGGCCACTGGTCCAATGCCACTCGGAGCGCTAGCGCGCTCGTTAGGATTCGTTGCGGCGAGTAGTGGTCTCCTTCGGCGTTGGTTTCCTGTCACCAGGCCTCGAATGCTCTATCGGACACTCGGTCACACCGGCGAGCGCGTCTCAGCCATTGGACTCGGCGGCTGGCACCTCGGTCTCAATCATGTCAGCGAGTCGCTGAGCCTGCGGATCGTGCGGAGCGCGATCGATCGCGGCATCACGTTCATGGACAACTCGTGGGACTACAACGATGGCCTGAGTGAGACGCGTATGGGCAAGGCGCTGCGCGACGGCTATCGCGAGAAGGTCTTCCTCATGACCAAGATCGACGGCCGGTCGAAGAAGGAAGCGGCGCGACAGCTCGACGAGTCACTCCGGCGTCTGCAGACCGATCGGATCGACCTCGTCCAACATCACGAGGTGATCCGGTACGAGGATCCGCACCGAGTGTTCGATCCCGAGGGTGCAAACGCGGCCCTCCTCGACGCTCGACAGAGTGGGAAGCTTCGCTACATCGGCTTCACTGGCCACAAGGATCCGCACATTCACCTTCACATGCTCGAGGTAGCGCGAGAGAACGGCTTCACCTTCGATGCCGCGCAAATGCCCCTCAACGTCATGGACGCGCACTACCGCAGCTTCGAGCAGCTGGTCGTCCCCGAGCTCGTCAAGCAGAACATCGGCGTGCTCGGCATGAAGAGCATGGCGAACGGCATCATCTTGAAGTCCAAGACCGTCACACCCATCGAGTGCCTTCACTACGCGCTGAACCTGCCGACGTCAGTCGTCATCACCGGATGCGACACCATGGAGATCCTCGATCAGGCATTCGAGGCAGTGCGCACGTTCGAGCCCATGAACGAGGCGGCGGTCACGGCACTCCTGGACAAATCGAAGAAGGCGGCCATGCGTGGCGAGTTCGAGCCATTCAAGACGTCGTCGATCTTCGACTCTACTGCCACTCATCCGCAGTGGCTTGGCGAGGAGCCTCCGCACGTGAAGGACCTGGTGCCTCAGGAGTGAGCTTTCGTTGGACGAGAAACAAGCGTTGGCTTGACCGCGCAAGCGAGCTCATTAAATCTTGTCGCTTGTAAGAGCGAGTCTTACGTCCGGCAGCGGAGCCGCGCCGGACAGGCGATGCGTCGGCCAGCCACACGTACCTGTTGTAAGAGTCGCTCTTACTCGCCCAGGGCAGCCCTCCCGCAATCCAGCAGCCACAATGAGCGCAGACCACATCGTTAGGCTCTCGCCGAAGGAGAAGGTCATACTCACCCTTCTCACGAAAGCCGGTCGCAAGGGCTCCTACGGCCTTCAGCTTGTCCAGCAGTCGAGCGGCGAGCTTCGGCCCGGTACGATTTACGTGACGCTCGAGCGTATGCAGGCGAAGGGCCTCGTCGAGTCCAAGCAAGAGGAGCGGTCGCCTGGGATGAGCGGTATCCCGCGCCGCATCTACAGCGCAACCTGGTATGGCCTCCGCGTCTTTCAGGCCTGGGAAAAGCTGCAAGGGCTGTCAGTCTTTCGGATCACACCGCAGACGCCCCTGATTCGCGCCGACGTCGAGTCTCTGTCGCCCTCCGACGCGCCCTGATCTCGGCGCAGTTCGCGTAGGAACCGAAAGCGCCCGTCGCGTTGTCGCGCGACGGGCGCTTCTCGTTTCGAGCGGCGATCCATTCACCGCCACAATGAGGATATAGAACACCCCCGGACTTGCGGCAAGCCCCGGCAGGCCTGGTAAAGTCGCAGGCCGAATTTCATTGCCCATGGGAGAGTGAAGATGACCGAACACGCAGTGGTCGTCGCTGGAGGCGGTCCGACGGGAATGATGCTGGCCGGGGAGCTTGCGTTGACGGGTGTCGATGTGGCCATCGTCGAGCGGCGAGTCAACCAGGAAGTAGCTGGCGCGCGCGCCGGCGGGCTCCACTCCCGCACCATCGAGATCCTCGATCAGCGCGGAATCGCCGACCGCTTCCTGTCCGAAGGACAGCTGCACAAGGCTGTGCACTTCCACATCCCACTGGACATCACCGATTTCCCCACCCGACACAATTACGTGCTCGGATTGTGGCAGAACCACATCGAGCGCATCCTCGCCGGCTGGGTCGAGGAACTGGCGGTGCCCATCTATCGCGGACGCGATGTGACAGGCTTCGCGCAAGACGACAGCGGTCTCGACGTCGAACTATCGGACGGCAGCTCGCTGCGCGCCAAATACCTCGTCGGCTGCGACGGCGGACGCAGCGTCATTCGTAAGGCAGCCGACATCGAGTTCCCCGGATGGGATGCGACGACCAGCTGGCTGCTCGCCGAGGTCGAATGGGCCGAGGAGCCTACGTGGGGATTTCGAGAACATGCGGAAGGAACCCACGCCATCGGCAAGCTGGAGGATGGCCGGGCGCGGATGGCACTCGCCGGATCGACGCTGGGGTCCATCGAGGAGCCGACGTTGCGCGATGTGAGTGAATCGCTGATCGCCGTCTATGGGACTGACTTCGGCATCCACAGTCCTACGTGGATTTCCAGGTTCACG
>Ga0070713_100002662_pt1 | contig 11640 bp, 9 predicted proteins | sample LARL82metaG_FD_65465 | JGI IMG/M metagenome (GOLD analysis project Ga0070713, IMG submission 65465) | Corn, switchgrass and miscanthus rhizosphere microbial communities from Kellogg Biological Station, Michigan, USA - LAR L8-2 metaG | ecosystem: Host-associated > Plants > Roots > Rhizosphere ... | reverse complement strand
CGGACGCTCGGTACGGCGCCGATTGGCGCAGGTGTCGATGGTGCGAAGTACGACTCGGGCACGCATCAGGCCTTTGCCTCCTGCGGCGAAGGAGTGCTGTCGGTGATCGGGACCGGTGCCGATGGAAAGCCCAAAGTCGCGCAATCGCTGCCGACGCAACGGGGCGCACGCACTATGGCGCTCGATGAGCACGCGCATCGCCTGTTTCTCGTCACCGCGCGCCTGGGCCCGCCACCGGCTGCGACAGCCGACAATCCCCATCCCAGGCCGGCGATCCTGCCAGGCACTTTTCGCCTGTTGGTCGTCGAGCCCGTTAAGCCCACAACCGCATCCGGAACTCATCCATGAGCCTACGAAATTCTCTCGCCCTCGCGGCGCTGCTGACTGTACTCAGCGCCGGTGGCGCGACGTACGCGGCGGCGCAGAGCCCGACGAGCGCGACCGGCGCCAGCCCGAGCAGCGCCAGCCCGAGCGGCAGCGCGCCGGCGAGTCCGGGCGATGCGGCCTCCAAGGCACTGGCGCACGATATCTTCAAGCAGCTCATCGAGATAAACACCACCGACTCCGTTGGCAGTGTGACTGCGGCGGCACAAGCCATGGCAGAGCGTTTCCGCGCCGCCGGTTTTCCTGCGGACGATGTATTCGTCGGCGGTCCCCAGGAGCGAAAGAAGAATCTGGTCGTGCGCCTGCACGGTACCGGCAAGCGCAAGCCGATTCTGCTCATCGGGCACCTCGATGTGGTGGAGGCCCGGCGCGAGGACTGGACCACCGATCCCTTCCAGTTCGTGGAGAAGGACGGCTATTTCTACGGACGCGGTACGCAGGACATGAAGGACGGCGATGCCATCATGGCGGCGACGCTGCTGCGCATGAAGAAGGAGGGCTATCGCCCGAGCCGTGACCTCATCCTCGCCCTCACCGCGGACGAGGAGAGCGGCTGCTGCAACGGGCCCGACTGGCTGCTGAAGAATCATCGCGCGCTCATCGACGCCGAGTTTGTGCTCAACCACGACGGCAACTCGATCGACTCAGAGAAAGGCGTGCCGAAGGTATTCAATCTCGGCGCCACCGAGAAGGTGTACGGGGACTACCAGCTCGTCGCGACCAATCGCGGCGGTCACAGCTCCCTTCCACGACCCGACAACGCCATTTACGAGCTCGCGCAGGGACTGTTGAAGGTGAGTCAGTATCAGTTCCCTTTCGAGCTCAATAACGTCACGCGTACCTACTTCGAGCGGATGGCTGCCTTGTCGAGCGGCATCACCGCCGCGGACATGCGCGCGATCGTCGCCACGCCGCCCAACCCGCAGGCAATCGAGCGGCTCTCGCGTGAGCCGACCTACGGATCGGTGATGCGCACGACCTGCGTCGCGACGCGGCTCGAGGGTGGACACGCCAACAATGCGTTGCCGCAGCGTGCAACTGCTGTGGTGAATTGCCGCATCCTGCCGGGGCACTCGCCGGAGGACGTGCGCCAGACACTGGTACACGTCTTGAACGATCCGCAGATTGCGGTGCGCTTCATCGGCAATCACGGCGAGGTGTCCGACACGGCTCCCGACCGCCGGGGCTATCCTCCCGCACCGCTCGTCCCCGAGGTGCAGAAGCCACTCGACAGTCTGGTCGCGTCCATGTGGCCGGGTTTGAAAGTCATACCGTACATGAGCGCGGGCGCTTCGGATGGCGTCTATACCAGTGCTGCGGGGCTACCCACCTACATGGTTGCCGGCATCGCAATCGATCGCGATGATGTGCGGGCGCACGGTCGCGACGAGCGCCTCAGGGTCGCCTCGTTCTACGCCGGGAACGAGTTTTTCTACCGCTACCTGAAGGCTATTACTGCCGATTAGCTCCCGGGCGGCTCCGCGTGCGCTGCCGAGCGCCCGGCCCCTGGGCAGCAGACACTCTGCCTAGGACATGCGCCGGGATATTGCGATGGCGGCAATCGCGACGATGGCGATGTTGAGCATCCACCAGAAGAGCTGCTTGTGACTGCTGCTGATCAAGTTGGCGGTGCCTGAGCCTGCCGGGCCCGAGCCAGCCCCCGCCGACGCCGCCACTCGCCCGCTCAGCACTTCGTGGATACCATCGTGCCCGACGGTGACCTCGATGGTCTTGCCGGCGTCCTGCGCCGTTACAGGCCGCGGAACGATCCAGCTGCCATCGGGATTTGCGGTCGCTGGCTCGCTCTTGTTATCGATCGTCACCGTAAGGTCGTTCACGACGAGCGGCGCTTGGCCCGAGGCGCGCCGTACCCGCAGTGCGAGCCCGCCTGCGCGTGGAGCAGCCTCTACCGTCAGGAGTGCGGAGTGTGCTAGCGGCGCGAGCGCAGGCGCCGCGGGTTGTGCCAGAGCCGCAGCCAGGGCGCACGAACTCAGGACGACGGAGAGGAAAGCACGCGCGATCGACACCGCCGCCATGTTAGCAGGTCTCCCGGCCGACACCGCGGATGAGCAGGACGAGCGCAGCTCGGCAGGGACGCTATATAGTGCGGTATCGAACGGGAGTGCCCGCACCATGGACCGCGCCGTCGAGCCGAACCTCACCCTCGCACCGCGCTATCAAAGCGGTTTCGGCAATCACTTCGTCACCGAGGCAGTGGCCGGTGCGCTGCCGCAGGGCCGCAACTCGCCTCAGCGGCCGGCTTATGGACTGTACGCAGAGCAATTCTCCGGCACGGCCTTCACCGCGCCGCGACACGCGAACCGACGCAGCTGGCTGTACCGTATCCGGCCGGCAGCGGTGCACGGAAGCTTCGAGCGCATCGAGGACGGGCAGATCACCAGCGATTTCACGCAGTGCGACCCTTCACCAGAACGGCTGCGTTGGTCAGCGCCGCCGCTGCCGCGCACGCCGACTGACTTCCTCGCCGGGCTCGCGACGCTCGGCGGTAACGGCTCACCCGATGCGCATACGGGATGCGGCATCTACTGGTACACGGCGAACCGTTCCATGCAGGACCGCTTCTTCTACGACGCCGACGGTGAGCTGCTCATCGTGCCGCAGCAGGGCGGCCTGCGGCTAGCCACCGAGCTCGGGGTGCTCGAGGTGCAGCCGCTCGAGATCGCGGTGATCCCACGGGGGCTGCGTTTCCGGGTCGAATTGCAGGACGGCGCGGCGCGCGGCTATGTGTGCGAGAACTTCGGTGCGCCGTTGCGGCTGCCCGACCTCGGTCCCATCGGCTCGAACGGACTGGCGAATCCGCGCGACTTTCAAACACCCGTGGCCTGCTACGAGGATCGTACGGGGGACTTCGAGCTGGTGGCGAAATTCGCCGGCCACTTGTGGGCGACGCGCATCGATCACTCTCCGCTCGATGTCGTCGCCTGGCACGGCAACAACGCGCCCTATCGCTATGACCTGCGGCGATTCAACACCATCGGCTCGATCAGCTACGATCATCCCGACCCTTCGATATTTCTGGTGTTGCAGTCGATCAGCGATACCCCAGGTGTCGATGCGCTCGATTTCGTGATTTTTCCGCCGCGCTGGCTGGCGATGGAGAGCACGTTCCGCCCGCCCTGGTTCCACCGCAACATCGCGAGCGAGTTCATGGGCCTGATCGAGGGCGTGTATGACGCCAAAGCGACCGGGTTCGTACCCGGCGGGGCGTCGCTCCACAACTGCATGAGCGGTCACGGACCCGATGACGCCACCTGGAAGAAGGCGAGCCGCGCCGACACTACCAAACCGGCAGCGGTCACCGACACCATGGCCTTCATGTTCGAGACGCGCGCCATCATACGGCCGACGCGCTATGCGCTCGAGACAAAGCTCCTGCAGCGCGACTATTGGCGGGTGTGGCAGGACCTTCAAGGGCACTTCAGGCCGCCCACGCCGGACTCTCAGCGCAGCGCGCCTCAGCCAGAGCCCTCGCGCGGTGCGCGCGCCGCCACGAAGCCGCCCGCGCGCAAGCGATCGCGCCGGTGAGTGGGGTCGATGCCACGCACGACCCGGCGCTGCGCAGCTGGGTCGAGAGTGCCAACACTCCGGGCACGGATTTTCCGCTGCAGAACCTGCCGTTCGGCGCGTTCCGGCGCGCCGGAACCGTGGAAGAATTTCGCGGCGGGGTAGCGCTCGGCGATTCGGTGCTCGATCTCGGCGCACTGCACGCGCTCGGGTTGTTTACTGGAGCCGCCGCCGAGGCACTGGCGCTTTGCACCGGGCCGGTGCTGAATCCCTTCATGGCCGCGGGCCGCGACGCCAGTGCGGCTCTGCGTGCGGCGCTGTCGACCGCACTGCGCAGCGGCTCTCCGCTCGCCGCGAAACTACGCACGCTCCTCGTCCCGCAGTCGGCCGCGCAATACCGGGTCGCGGCAAAGGTCGGCGACTTCACCGACTTCTATGCCTCGATCCATCATGCCACGGCAGTCGGACGGCTGTTCCGGCCGGACAATCCACTGCTGCCCAACTACAAGTGGGTGCCGATCGCCTACCACGGCCGCGCCTCCTCCGTGCTCGTCTCGGGTGAGTCCTTTGCGCGCCCTCACGGCCAGGTGATGCCCGCAGGCGCCACGGCTCCGGAGCTTCTCGCTACGCGCCGCCTCGACTACGAGGTCGAGGTCGGGGTGTTTGTCGGTCGGCCCAATCCCCTCGGCCAGCGCATCCCGGTGGCCGATGCCGAGCGTCATCTCTTCGGGCTGTGCCTGTTGAATGACTGGTCGGCGCGCGATGTGCAGGCCTGGGAGTACCAGCCACTCGGGCCGTTCCTGGCGAAGAACTTCGCCACCACCGTGTCGCCCTGGATCGTGACGCTGGAAGCACTCGCGCCATTTCGCGTGCCGTGGGCGCGTCCAGCGGAAGAGCCGGCGCCGCTCGCCTACCTCGACGATGCCGGGCAGCGCCGCGCAGGTGCGATCGATCTGCAACTCGAGGCCTGGCTCGATACCGCCGGCATGCGCGCCAAGGGAATGCCGGCACAGCGCCTGTCACACAGCTCCTTCCGCGACTCGTGGTGGACGATCGCCCAGATGCTGACCCACCACAGCGTGAACGGTTGCAACCTCGAGCCCGGGGACCTGCTCGGGAGCGGCACGCAGTCAGGGCCTGCGCCCTCTGCCGCCGGCTCGCTGCTCGAGCTCACCGCGGGCGGTCGCCAGCCCCTCACGCTGAGTGATGGCGAAACGCGCACCTTTCTCGAAGATGGCGACCGGGTCGTGCTGCGCGGCTGGTGCGAGCGGCCGCCTTATGTGCGCATCGGCTTTGGCGAGGCTGTGGCCACCGTGCTGCCGGCGCTGCCGTGAGTGCTGCGCCCTGGCCGCTGGCGACCGATCGCAGCGCGCGCTCCTACCGCTACTACGACCTCATCCTCGGCGCGTACGTGTGCGTGGTGCTGTGCGCGAATCTCATCGGCGCGGCGAAGGTGGCGACGGTGCAGGTGCCGGGATGGGGCGGAGTCACCTTCATGGCGGGGGTATTGTTCTTTCCCATTTCCTACTTCTTCGGTGACATCCTCACCGAGGTGTACGGCTACGCACGCGACCGGCGGGTGGTGTGGAGTGGCTTCGCTGCGCTCGCGTTCGCGGCGATCATGTCGGTGGTGATCGTACGGCTGCCGCCGGCGGATTTCTGGCGGCCGCAACAACCGGCCGTCGAGGCGATGTTCGGCAACACCCCGCGCATCGCCTGCGGCTCGATGGTGGCGTTCTGGTGCGGCTCGTTCGTCAACAGCTATGTGCTCGCGAAGATGAAGCTGCTGACGCGCGGCCGCTGGCTGTGGACACGCACCATCGGCTCGACGCTCTGCGGCGAGCTGGTCGACTCCGGGCTCTTTTACAGCATCGCGTTCGCGGGACTGTGGCCGACTGCGGATCTCATGGCGGTGATGCTGACGCAGTACGTGCTGAAGTCGGCGTGGGAAGTGCTCGCTACACCCGCCACCTACTGGATCGTCGGCTTCCTCAAGCGCGCCGAACAGGAGGACTACTACGATCGCAACACCAACTTCACCCCATTCTCGCTGCGCGCCTGAGGTTGTGGCGCGCCGCCATTCCAAGATCCGCTGCGCAAAAAGAGGCGGGAGCGCAGTACCACGCTCCCGCCCGTCGTCGGATGCAAACCGACCGGGGACCCGCGTGATTCCGCGGGCCGGTCGTTACTTGCCGATCTGCTTGCTGACCTGGTTCTCCTGCTGGTTGAGCGCGCGCTGTTCGGCCTTGGTGATGTGGCCGCCGTTGGTGCTCGCCATGGTGCGCTCTTCCTGGCGGATGGCGTGATCCTCGGAGTGCAGCTTCTGCGCCTGCGCCTTGGTGATCTCGCCTTCCTTGCGCTCGGTCTTGATGCGCTTGTTCTGATTCGCGAGGCGCGCATTGACCTCTGTGCGGCGCGGATGGTCTTTCTGCCACTGCGTCTCACCGGCCAGCGCATTGCTCGCAATGCCCGCGAGCGCCACGGCAGCGACCGCGGCGGTCACGGCGGTTCGGATGGATTTCAACATGGATCGGTCCTCCTGAAAGTAAAGTGGTCGCTATTGAGCCGGAAGCTCCGGCTACTGGGCGTTAACAACGTCGCAGCTTGCGAAGTGCCGACCTTTGTGACGGAAAGTTAACCCAACACGACAAGTGTGAACTGAGTCACATCAGTGACAGTGCGAGAGTTGAGTAAGGCGAGATCTCGCCGTACACCAGGTGCGAAACATCCGCTGTCCCAAGACGAGCGGCGCGCGCTCAGGCAATCGCGCGCACGGCGCGCAGGGCAGCCTCCACCTGGGTTTCGTCATTCACCAGACTTGGGGCCAGGCGGGGATATGACACCTTGTAGGGCGAGCTCGAGCCGATCACCTTGTGCCCGAGCAGCCGATGCACGGTTTCGTCAGTGGTCTGCCCTTCGATCTGAAAACAGATGATGCCCGCCGACAACTTTGGGTCGCGTGGTGTGAGCACCTTCACCTTCGGAATGCCGGCGAGTCCCTCCTTACACTGGCTGTTGAGGGCGACGATGCGTTCGGCAATGCGCTTGCGACCGATGGCCCGGTGAAACTCGAAGGCTTCCGCCATCGCCCACTGGTGCTCGTAGGCCTTGAAGCCGCCGGGAGAAACCCATGCCGCCTGCGTCGGCGGCTTCGGAGGTTGCTGCTCCTCCCACGCCGTAAATGGCGTGGCGTTATAGAAGGTTGGGATCGTAGGTCGCAGCAAACCCCAGTTTTTTGCGGGCGCCCAGATGATGCCGGTCCCCCGCGGCGCGAAGATCCACTTGTGGGTTCCAGCTGCCGCGAAGTCACAACCGAGCTCCGCGAGCGCTTCCTCCTGGTTACCGAAACCGTGCACCGCATCCAGCACCACGAGCATCTGCTCGTGCTCACCGCGGCTGCGATTGGCATCGGCCACCACTTGCGTCAGGCTGCGCAACGGCAGTCTGACGCCGGTACACGAGTGCACCCAGGTAAGTCCGATGATGCGAGTGCGCGGGCGGATGGCGCGCTTGAGACGCTCTGACATCTCCTCGGCCGAGGCTGTAGCGGGTGCATCGTATAGCGCGATGCGGCGTATGCTCGCGCCGCTGCGTTCCGCGGCGAGCCGCATGGCCTCGTGGTGAACGTAGTGGTCGTGAGTTGTGGTGAGAATTTCTTCGTCCCTGTTGAGCGTCAGGCCGTTGTAGATGAGCGCGAGGCCCTGCGTCGTGCTGTCGGTGAGCGCCACCTCCTCGGGCCGTCCTCCGATATAGTCTGCCGCCGCACGCTGCACACGCTCCGGCCGGGTCTCCGCCTGGCCGCCACCGAGGAACGCCTCAAACCCCATGCCCTGCTCGACCGTGGTGAAAGGGTTGGCATCGAGCATGCGCCTGAAGCGTTCGATTGCCGCGCGCACCGGGCGCGGGTGCGACACGATGTAGAACTGAGAGAAATGCAGCCACTCGGGCGAGAGGTCGAACTCGGCGCGCACCGCCGACCAGTCCGAATAGTCCCTGGCAATTGTCGGTGTGGCGGGCTTTGACTCGGCGGCACGCGCGGCGGTGCTTGCGACAAAGGACCAACCTACGGAAGCGACGAAGTCGCGGCGGTTGACTGTCATGGCAGTTCCCTTGAGGGCTCGAATTGTTCGGCGCAGGCGCTGATTCTACTCCGCGGCGCACCCCGCTATTTTGCCGACTGTGCGCCGGTGGGCGCGAACGGGCGAGGCAACGCCAGCGAGTGACGCGCTCCGCGGGTCGTCGGATTGTTGGACCCCAACTCTGGATAATTTCCACGCGAATCGTCGCGGCACGTTGCGCGACACTGCCGCAAGCAATACCGCAGCGATCCCATCAACATGGTGTTCTGAGAATGTTGCACGCCGCGGCGTACGCGCGGCGCGCCGCGGCTGAACCGCGTGTGAACTGGGGCCGGATGCTGCGGCTGACCCCGCTTGAAACGCGCTTGCCGGCCCCCATGCCCGTTCCTGCAGGGCGCCTTATGACAGTGGTCAACGACCCCCTGCCTGACTGCGTTTTAATGACTGCGAGCTTGAACGGTGACAGCGGCTGGGCGTCTAATCAATTGTCCGGCCAGCGCCCTGGAAACTGAGCTCGCGCGAAAATGGGGTGATGAGCCGTGCGTAAGGCGATGATCAAAGTGACTGCGCAATATGTCATCCGAACCCTCGGCGCCGTGCTGATCGGCCTGACGGTGGCGGCTGCGCCCGCACTGACCTATGCCCAGCATAGTGGTGGCGGCGGAGGCGGCGGCCATGCCTCGGGCGGCTTCGGCGGGGGTGGCGGGCATATGGGTGGCGGCGCGCACTTCGGCGGCGGTGGCCATGTCCTGGGCGGCAGCCCGCATTTTGGTGGCTTTGCCGGGGGCTTTGGCGGCCACAGCTACGCTCCTTCCGGCGGCCATGCTTTCGCAGCTCCCCACTACGGTGTCTCGGGGCACTCCTACGGCACGCGATATTTCGCCCCGACCGGCCATGGCTTCACCTATACCGGGGCGCACTACGCGCGCTCGGGCTTTGTGGCGCGTCAGGGTGCCGGGTACACCAGCCGGCCTGGCACTGTCGCGCCGCACCCCGGTGTCGGCGCGCCATCCGCGACGTACTACTACGGGCATGGCGGACATGCCTGGGCAGGAGGCTACTGGCACGGAGGGTACTGGCCACATTGCTGGTACTACCCCGGCTGGGCCTGGTACCTGCCCGTCCTTCCCGTCGGCTACGTCACCTACTGGTGGGGCGGGATGCCGTACTACTACTACAACAGCCTCTACTACACCTGGAGCCCCGCCCAGAGCGGTTATGTGGTGACCGATCCGCCGCCAGTCGAGCAGGAGAGCGAGGGTAGCGCGGACTCCAGCGGTGCCTACGAGCAGGCGCCGCAGGAGCAGGGCGCGCAGCCAAACGGCAATGGCAGTGCAGGGGACGTCTACGTCTATCCGCGCAATGGCCAGACCGAAGAGCAGACGCAGAACGACCGCTACGAGTGCCACAGCTGGGCAGTGAGCCAGTCCGGATTCGATCCCACCCGTCCGCAGCAGGCCGGTGATCCTGCCGATTACCGGCGTGCCATGGTCGCCTGCCTCGACGCGCGCGGCTACTCGGCGCGCTGACCTCTCATCCAAGAGCTGACAGACGAGGAGGCCGCGGCGCGAACCGCGGCCTCTTCGTTTGAGCGTCCGGAACTAGAAGCCGACCTGGGTAGCCGGGCCGAAAGTGCCCGGCGAGCCTGCCTTCTGCAAGAGGACCCCAGCGCTTGGTCCGTCGGCAATCGCGATGTCCGGGAGTCCGTCCCCGTTGAGGTCGGCGATCACCACCGAAAGCGGCTGCCCGAGAGCGGCGTAGTTGGTCGCCTGGAGGAACGTTCCGGGATGCGCCGGATCCTGCAGCAGGACCGAGACGCTGCCCGTGGCACCCGGCGCAAGGTTCGCCACGACGATGTCCTTGTTGTGGTCACCATCGACATCATCGACCGCGACATCGATCGATGCGCCCAGCGTGCTGTACGTGACCGGCGGCAGGAAGCTGCCGGGATGGGTGGAATCCTGCAACAGAACCGACACTCCGGCGCTGCCTTTGCCATCGCCACCCGGCCCGAAATTCGCGACGATGATGTCAAGATCTCCGTCCCCGATTACATCCGCGAGCTTGACCGACTGCGGCTGCGCACCGGCTGGGAAACTGACCGGCGCCTGGAACGTGCCGCGCTGCTGCGGGTTCTGGAAGAAGATCATCACCGCGCCGTTGTTGCCCGATGAATCGAAGGTGGCCGCCACGATGTCCGGGACACCATCGTCGTTGAGATCCCCGACCGCCACCGAGGGCGTCGTCAGGCCGGTCGGGAGCTTCATCGGCGCCAGGAATTTGCCGGGGTTCGCCGGATCGGCCATCAGCACGATGACGTTGCCGCTCGAGCTCATGTCGGCGAGCACCAGGTCAGGCTTGCCATCGCCGTTGAGATCAGCGGCGACCACCTGGTTCGGCTGGCCGCCGGTGACGAGGTCGACGGCGCTGTTGTAGGTGCCGGGCGTTGCTCCATGCATGAAGACCGAGACGCTCCCGCTGCCGAAGTTGGCAATCACCAGATCCGCGAGACCGGTTCCGGTGAGATTCACCGCCTGGATGCTCGAGGGATTGGTCCCGGTGGTCGAGTAATGCACGCCGGTATGGAAGGTGCCGAGCGAGCCCGGGGTGTTGAGAATGACATCTGCGTAGCCCGGGTTCTGCGCAGCGCCTTCATCCGCCGTGGTCGCTACCAGCAGATCGGGCGCCCCGTCACCATTGGCATCGGCTACCACGATGGAATTGGGGGTGGGGATGATCGCCGGCAGGTTCGGATTGTCGTCGTTGTAGCAGCCCGCGAGCAGGCCAAGCGCCAGCGCCAATCCGCAGGCCAGGCGGCGGGAGGAGAGGGTACCGACACGATTTGGAAGAGAGTGCATTTTCACGGCGGGTACCTCCGTGCACTTATTCGCCCTGAATATCTGCCAACGCGTACCCCGCACCCAGGTTTACGCCGCCCGCCCCGGAAGACGCGTGGTGCACAGCGTACACTGCCACCGGCGGGCGCGGTATACGCGCGGGTGGGGCACAGAGCCATGGGGAACGTCGCACGCACGGTGTTTCTTTTCGATGTGGACAACACGCTGCTCGACAACGATGCGGTCCAGGACGACCTGAGTGCGCACCTCGAGCGCGAGGTGGGCCTTGTGAGCCGGGACCGCTACTGGGAGATCTTCGAGCAGCTGCGCAGCGAGCTCGGTTATGCGGATTACCTCGGCGCCCTGCAGCGCTATCGGCTCGAGCACCAGGACGACCCGCAGCTGCTGCGTATCTCGTTCTTTCTGCTCGACTACCCCTTCGCCGAGCGGCTGTATCCTGGCGCGCTCACGGCACTCGCGCGTTGCCGCGAGCTTGGTCCGACGGTGATCCTCTCCGATGGCGATGTGGTATTCCAGCCGCGCAAGGTGCAGCGCGCAGGACTCTGGGATGCGGTCGAGCATCGCGTGCTCATCTATCTGCACAAGGAGCAGATGCTGGCGAGCGTCGCGCAGCGCTATCCCGCCGAGCGCTACGTGATGGTCGATGACAAGCTGCGTATCCTCGCGGCCATGAAAAAAGTGTGGGGGCCGCGGCTCACCGCGATCTTCCCGCGGCAGGGACACTACGCGCTCGATGCCCGCGAGGTTGCCGCCTATCCACCCGCGGATGTGACGCTCGAGAGCATTGCTGAGCT
>Ga0070713_100002661_pt1 | contig 11644 bp, 5 predicted proteins | sample LARL82metaG_FD_65465 | JGI IMG/M metagenome (GOLD analysis project Ga0070713, IMG submission 65465) | Corn, switchgrass and miscanthus rhizosphere microbial communities from Kellogg Biological Station, Michigan, USA - LAR L8-2 metaG | ecosystem: Host-associated > Plants > Roots > Rhizosphere ... | reverse complement strand
GCCAGCATCACAACCGCCGCGCGCGCTAGCTGACGAGCAGGGCACGGCACCGGGCCCGTCATTGCCTCTCCTCCGCAGCCCCGGCTGCCGGCAAGACGCCCATTTCGCTGCACGATATTCCCACCCCACATAGCTGTCTGCCACCCGCGGTTACACTGCGTTCCCAACGGCAAGAAGCCCCCCTGCCGCGGGGAACGAACGACGCACGCCCCGCGTTTACCGAAACGCGTCGGAAACGATGTGAGACCCCCCGGTCAGGTATCTCCCCCGTCCCTCCGGCCGCAGCCGCGAGGCACTTCCTCCCTACGGTAAACACTAACGGCAGGGAAGCGTCGGCGAAATCCTCTGACGGAAAACTTTCCGGAAGGGACGACATCTGACCGCAGCGGGACACAGAGTCTGCCCGGCGGGATCGGTGGTTAAGGTTCTCGGCCATGGGAACCGCTACCTGGCGATTAGGTCGTCAAGGGTCAGGAACTCGACCTCGCGATCGTCAGGGAGCCCGCGGCGACTGACGATCTCGGCGATTGTCACGCCCCCGCTGCTGACCGCACCGTATGACATGTCGTCCAATTCCTCCTTGACCACCTTCGCCAGCTTCCTGCGCTGCCCCGACGTGAAGTCCGGGGAGAGGTACACCTTGCTGATCGCCTCGTCGCGACGTCGTTCCCAGACTTCCTTCGCACCCTCGTTGTCGCGCGCGTTCAGCGCCGCAGCGATGGCCATGTCAAGGTCCGGGGTCCGCCAGTCATCGCGCTCCCGGCAGCTTTCGACCCGCAGTACGAGGTAGTTGTATCCCGTCAGCTGCCTGCCGTCACGGCAGGGCTGCCCCGCGTCGTTAAGGCTCAGCGCCGCGCGCGGAAGATCGTCTTCTGTGGCGCCCACGGCGACCACCCAGCCAGGTGCCGTGAGACTCGTGTGCAGCGGCAGCACGGGCTCAGTGCCGTTGCTTCTAATGGCCTTCTCGATCCCGGCCGTTACCCGGTCCGCTATTGCGATGGCCGCGGATATTGGCGGCGTCACCAGCGACGCGAAATCGGCGAGGATGTCAACGGCAGGCAGCAGCCGGTTTTTCCCCGGCACCGAGTAGAGAGCGGCCCTCAGCTCGATCTGCTGGCCCTGGTAAGGGAGCCACTCAGTGATCGGGTAGTCCCTGAAGATGCCCTGGGCTGCATCGGGCCTGATCAGGACGGCGAATTCCTGCTTCTCGAGGCTCCTGGCACCCGGTTCCCTTTTGTCAGGCTTGCCGAAGAGAACCTGGGCCGAGGCCGTGACGACAGGCTTTCGGCTAAAGGCCCACGAGCGGTCGGCAGCTAACCAGAACTCGCTGAGCCAGACACGTACGTAGCTCTTGTCCGCGACGAGCTTCGCCGCGCCCTTCTCCTCGATGGGAACAAGGTGCAGGTGCTCCGCCCGCCGGTAGACCTGCCCACGGAGCCACCGTCCGGCCCGAACGGCTGCGTTGCCGCTCATGCGAACCTCGCATTCAGGAAAAGAATGATCTCGTCGAGCACCGCCGGCCCGGCCTGCCGCGCGACCGCCGCGCGTACCGGCCTGAGCAGGGCGGCCCGGACGCCCTCGCCCGGCAGGCCGGGCGCGTTCGCGAAGGCCGCGACCGCCTGCGCCACCTCACTGGCGTGGCGGGCAGGCAAGACGGGCAGAACGAGCACCGCCGGCACGCCGTCGTCCAGGAGCGCGTTCGCCAGCTGGATCCGGTCCGCGAAGTCGTGGCGGCGCACGGCGCCATCTCCCGTAGCGGGCTCGGCCTGGAGGACGACGGCGAGGGGACGCCCCCGGGTGAGCTGACCGGCGGTCAGGACATTCCCGCCGCGCCCGGTCCTGGGATCACCGCCGACACTCATGCACGGGCCCGCTGACGTGCGGACGGCACGGCCGATGACGTGGCGGACCCGTGGTGCTGGGGTACGCGAGGGACCTGGGCGGTCGTAGTACCTGGCCAAGGGGCGGTCCTGCGCTGGCTCCGGAATGAGCTCCGCGCCGTGGCCGCCTGAATGCACCGCGTCGACCTGGTCTGCAGCAATCCGGACCCACTCGATCCGGCCGGCGGCACCCGGCCCCAGGCTTGCCGCCAGGATGCGTTCCCAGGGCCGGCCCGCCTGGGCCCGGCTGCTGCGGATGGTTCCCGCGACGGGAGCCTGCCGCTGGGGGTCCCACCAGGCGCCGGGCGGGGAATCAGGCGGAGCCGCCCAGTCGACGCGGCCGTCCTCCGATGGCGCTGCCCCCGGCGCCAGGACCCCTGAATACCCGGCTGAGCGCCCGGTCCAGCCGGCCGCCACCACGCGGGTGGCCAGGGCGATCGCCCGCCCCCGCAGCCGCGGCCAGGTCCAGGCCGGAGCGGATGGCGATGGCCCCAGGCGGACCCGGAGCTGCACCAGTCCGCGGGGCTCGCCGGGCTCGCCGGATGCCGTTCCGGCGATCGTCGCGTGAAAGAGCAGGCGCTCGATCGGCACCGCACCGATCCCGCGCTCCGCAGCGAGGCGGGAAACTGCGCGACTGCGCCCAGAGAGCACTAGTCCCAGCGGAACCGCGGCAGCTCGGAGCAGAGCCCGGCGGACCGGCGCCACGGCCCTGGCGACGGGAGCTGTCCCGGCCCGATCTTCCGTCTCCGGCGGGTGGCCGGGCTGTGTGGCGGTCTCCGCACGGGCGGCCGGGTGCACGCCCGCGGTGGCCCGTTGCACAGCATCGGCCCAGTACCGCCACGGGCCCGCCTCCTCCGGCGGCCGGGCCAGAACCGCGGCGAGCCCCGGATGTTCTGCCCCGACGCGGTCCCAGCGGTACAGCAGAACATCCTGGTTCTCGGCACGGAGGCCGCGCAGCACAGGCGAGTCTCGCTCGTCATCGGTGCATCTGGACAGCGCCTCACGCAGCGCGGTCAGCGCCAGCAGCGTGCCGACATGGTCGTCGCAGTCGCTGTAGGCAAGCGCGGCCACCCAGTAAACCCCGGCCGCGGCGGCGGGAAGCCGCAGGGCAAGCAGTTCGGCCTCTTCGAAAGCAGTCTCGGCGACCAGCCGTTTCGGTTCGTGCAACCGCGGTGCGTACCGATCTGCCCGGGCAAGCGCAGCCAGGCGCAGCTTCAGGCGCAGGCCCGGGTAGGGGTCAGCGGACCGGGCCGGTGGGAGCGAGCGCCATCTCGCCTGCCCTGGCGGATTCAGGAGGGCATCGAGCCGTTCCTCCAGCGGCTCCAGATTCCGGCTGCCCAGCAGGCGCATCTCCGTGAGGTCGGCCCGGATGTCAGCCAGGCCAGGCCGGTCAGCATCCTGGTTCCGCGGCGGCCACGGCACCGGGGGAACTGTCCTGGGCACACCGGCCCGCTGGCACTGCCACCACGCGTGCCATCCCTCCGGCCGGTCCGTCTCGAGCTGGGCATCGGGCGGCGGCTCACCGTAGATCACCGCCCACGCGCGCCGGGCCTGGTCGAGCGTTCCGATGTGCGCCCTGGCCACCGACTGGTACTCGGACGGGCTGGCCAGCCGGGTCAGCAATGATCGCTGGTCGGTCAGCCGGAACCGCCGCGCGAGGCCGGCGATCCCGGCCTCGGCGTGCCGGACGGTCGCATCGTCCCGGGCCGCGTTCGCCTCGGACCGGCGCTGCTCGAGCAGGGCCAGCCCGCGCTCGGGCCAGCCGGCCGAGAGCCACGCCTCCGCGACGGACACGAACAGCGGCGGCACCAGATCATGAGCGGAACACGACGCCGCCCGGTCGCGCTCGTACCGGTCGGCCGATTCCCATCGCTCTGCGTCGGACGGGGGCACGGCGTGGTGCCGGAGCCGGACCCGCAAGCAGAGCGAGGCAAGCCGCTCCCCGTCGGCGGAACGGAGACGCTCCGCTGCGTAGTCCTCCCAGTCGTGCAGCAGCGCGGGACCGGACGGCGTGCCGATCAGCTCCCCGTCGATGAGCCCGCGCTCGATCCGCACCCTGGCGAGCAGGTCCTCCGGCGGTAGCCAGTACGGCCACGCCCACCTGGCGCCGGCGGCCGGGGCCAGGCGCTCCGCGGCCGCGATCCGGTCCCTGGCGCGCGACAGGTCACGGCCGGCCAGCAGCCGGGCCTCGGCGGCGAACGCCCACGCCGCCGGCCGGTCAGCGTCGCCCGGCAGCAGGGCCCGGCCGTTGCCGGGCCGTCCCTGGAAAGCGGACCGGAAGGACGTCAGGTCCAGCAGCTCCAGCAGCTGCCCAGCCTCGGCGGAGCGCCCGGCCTCCAGCAGCCGGTGGACGGCATCGATCACCGCAGTGCCGAGCTCGGGCGTGCTCGCCAGGATCTCCCGCTCCGCGCGCAGGACATCCCAGAGCGGCGCCTCCGCCGGACCGCTCCACACTCTGCCCAGGGCACCCAGGGCCCGCAGCTGGCGCTGCCGATCCGGGTCCGGATGCCCGGAGGCCGAGGTGAGCACCTGTCCCCAGAGTTCCCGCGCGTCGGCGGGCGGCATGCCGGTGCGCTGTGCCGCGATAAACGCAGCCATGACGGCGGCCTGCAGAGCGCCCCTGGCCGGCCAGTCCGCCGCATCCTCATCCCACTCGCCGAGGATGCGGCGAGTGATCGCGTCCACGGTTCCCCACTGGTCAGGTGGTGCCGGTGCCCTGGCCGTGATCACATCCCACAGCTCGGCGGACACGGCGGGCTGTTCCGCCCACCGCAACGCCGCCACCACCTCGTCCACATCGAGCGGCGCGAACGGGTCGTCGCCGAGCCGTCTCCGGACCACCTCGGCGAACCGGTGCATGACCAGCGAGAACTGCGCCCGGCGACCCGCCGTGCCGTAGTACCGCCGCAGCCTCTCGGCCATGGATGGCCAGGCCGTCACGAACACCGGGGGGGCGCTGCCCTGCGCGTCGATCCACTCCTGCGCGGCCAGCTGCCGGCCGAGCGGGACCGCATCGCAGCCCAGGACGGCTGCGATCGTCTCTACCCGGCATTTGCCCGCCGCGGCGAGCATGGGAAGCGATCTCTCCACGAGCGGGTCGTCCAGCCGCTCGATGATGCGGCTCTCGATGTACGCGTCGTTGCCCTGCTGGATATCCGCCGCCGCGATCCCGGGCTCCTCATCGACCCAGGCCCGGTACAGGGCAAGGTCGAAGGGGTTCACCCGCGCAGGCAACTGCCCGCGGGCCGGGACGGGCTGGTCCACGGCACGGGACTGCCGGATGATCTCGTCGGCCAGGTCAGCGGTCAGGGGCCGGTCCACGCGCAGCGCGAGATAGCGCCGCGCGTCGGCCACCGTGAAGCCCGTGACGGCCAGCTCTTCCAGCCACGTCGCGGCCGGCAGCGGACGGCGGCCGGCCAGCAGCACCCGGAGGGAGCCGGCCTGCCCGTGGAGCCTCGACACCATCTCCAGCATGGTCCGGACAGCCGGGGAGTTGAGCTGGCCGGGATTCCATTTCGCCAGCTCCTCACAGGTGTCGAGGATCAGCAGCACGCCGCCCAGCTCGTTGACCAAGACCGCGAAGGCGTCGATCGCCTGGCGCACCTCAGGGCTCTCCAGCGGCCGCAGATCACCGTCCCGTAGGCCGCTGAAGGCCTGGTGGGCTGACTCCGCCCGGTCGTAGAAGGCGCGCAGGGCTTCCTCGGCCTGATCACTGTGATCGGTGTGCGGGGCAAGCTCATCGGCCAGCTCCAGCAGCAACTGCACCGGCTTGCGGACCGGGTAGTCCGGGCTGACGTGGTCGAAATTTGCGCTGGCAATGCGAATCGGGGCAAGGCCCTTGTCCTCGGCGTACTTGCCGGATGTCAGCCAGCGGATCAGGGTGGTCTTGCCCACACCGCCGGCACCGCGCAGGTGCAGCGCCCATCGGTCGGTGCCGGGGGCCAGGAGCCTGGCAACCGCATCGGACAGCTCCGGCCGGTCAAGGTAGCGGCTCAGCGCCCGCTGGTCAGCCCGGCGGTAACGGCCGCGGTCCAGCATCCGCCGTGCCCGCTCCAGCGCCTCCCCCGCCGTTCCGTCAACGACCGGCTCGAGTGCGGTCCCGGCCACGACAAGCTCCTGAGCGCGGCTGAGGTCATCCTCCTCGACGGCCCGGCGGACGTGCTCGACGAGGCGGGCAGAAACGGCGTGCCGTACGTGCTCCACAGGGTTGGCGGAAGCAGCACCAGACCCCGCACCCGCGAAGAGCTCCGTCCAGGCCTGCAGCGCTCCTGGCAGGTCGGCCCGTTCGGTGGACCTGTGCATCTTTGTGGCGACGTGCTGCGCATCGCGGACAACCGTCAGGTCGCCGGAAAGCTCCCGCAGGGTGTCGAAGACGTCACCGCGGACCTCGTCGGGCATCCAGAAGCGCAGGTCCGCCCGCTCGTCAGCGCGCAGCGAGCCGTGGACCTTGCACCAGCCCAGATCGCAGACCCGCCGGACGAAGTCAAGAACTGAGTCCGGCTTGACGGGGAACCCCGTGATCTCCGCGACCGCGCACGTCCACAGCGGAGGGGCCGCCAGCCACAGCGTGGGCTGTATGCCCAGTTCGCCGATCATGGCCGCCCGCTGCTCGCGACTGCCCACGGCGAACAGCACTGTGGGGATGTCGGTGATCTCCGGCAGGCCCGGGCCTCCCGCTGCGTCACCTCCGGATACGGCACCGGACGGCGTGATGAGCCGGACGACACCGACATAGATGTCGCGGTCCTGGTAGACCGTGCCCTGTGCGGCTACGAACCGGATGCCGTCATGGAGCGCTTCCCAGCGCAGCGCTTGCAGCGCAGCATGATCGTCGTCGGCGGCCCCGCGGACCGCCACCTCCAGGTAGTCGGCGTCTGCCTTGACCGCCTCGAGGATCTCCTGCCATTTCTCCCCGAACGCTGCCTCGAAAAGCAGCCCGCCGTATCTCTTCAGCTGGCCCAGCTGCTCTCGCTGCGCCGCCTCGTAACCGTCCGCAGCACAGCATTCCGCCGCTCGCGCCAGTTCGGCGGCGTCGCCGACGGCGCTCAGCGCTGACCGTGCGACAAGGAGCCTTCCGGGCTGCAGCCAGGCCACTGGCCGGTGATAGTCGAAGCCGGGAGCAGTGACGTGAAGTTGCGGTTCACCGTCCGCACCGGTCATGACGTCCACGGTCACTCTCATGGCCAGCCAGCCCTCTCGGCGCTCTGGCGCTCCGCGAACGGGCCGTCAACAGGCGGGTCAGTCGCGTAGAGGTCGGCCGCGAACAGCCGTGCCAGCTCCGCCGCCCGGTCCCTGACGTCCGCTCCCGCGGGGCCGCCGCGCACGCCGGGTTCGGCGCAGCCGGGGAGGATCCTCCGCACTTGCCCGGCCAGGAACGCGGTCTGGTCGGCAAGATCCTGGTCCGTGCTGTCCCGGCCGGCGACCTGCTGCCAGGCGGCTACGCTCCCGGCCACGCAGAACCGTGCCGCTCCGAGGGTCTCCTCGGGAACCGGCGCGGCCTGGCTGAGAAGCGCCTCCGCCCAGTAGCCGATGACACCATCGCGGTAGGCGCGTGCCGTGAGGCTCGCCAGGCCGAGCAGTTCCGTCCCCCCGTCGGGCGCGACCCGCAGGATGGCGTCAGCCACCGCAGGGACGGCGCCGAGCAGTTCCGCAATGTCCCCGTTCGGGCCGGGACCGGACGGCGCGGTCACCGGATCTTCCCTGACCTGGCCGGCCGCGTCTGCGAGACCGGCCTTTCCCGCAATGGTGCGCGCTACCGCGAGCCGGACCGCAGGCGGCGGGTAGCGCTCGGTACCCAGGACGGGTGCGGTCCGTGTCTCGAGTTCGGTAATCGCCCAGATCACGGCCGGCCCGGTGAGCAGGACCGCACACGCATCAGCGAACAGTTCCTCACCCCAGCTCGCCCATCGTGCGGCGAGACGTCCACGGGCCGCCCCGGCGATAGCCTCGCTCGTGCGCTCACGGACTCCCGGCAATCCCCACTGGACCTGGTGGCCGACTTCATGGGCGGCGATTACCAGCCACCATGGCCGCCGCTGGCAGACGGGAGGGAGCGCGATCACCGGGATGGAGAGCTGCCTGACATGGCTGTCGAATACGGCGTGCAGGCCCGGGCGCAGGTCAGCCGGATACGTATCGCGGTGGCTCGTGGAAGCGGAGAATTGCGACGACAGGTACGCGAGCGGGGCGGGAAAACGAAATTCCGGGGGTGCCCCCAGGTTCCTGACAGCAGTTTTCCAGCAGCTCCAGATAACCTCGTCTGCGGCTCGCAGGGTCCGCGTGACGGCGTCGTCTTCCGGCCCCGTACGCTGGTCAAACTTGTCGGCGTAGTAGCGCCAGAGCCTGCGCACGTAATGGAGTCGCTCGTCCGCCTGCCGGCATTCCGAATATACGGCTGCGGCGTCCCCGCTTAAATCAATCTTGCCGGTCTCGTCGATAAGAATATCGAGGAGACCACGAGTTAATCCGGCGAGAAGGTCGAGCTGCGCCCTATGCCTACCGATTGCGTAGGATGCATCCCACCGGCTGTGCCAGGCCGCAATCTCGGTAGCGAGCGCCCGCTGTTCGTCCAGGCTCTCGGATAGCCGCGCACGCACCCCGCCCATCATGCCCCCCACTGCCCCCAAAGTGCTGTGAGATAATAGTACGGTTCTTGCGGGAGGATCTGACTCCTAAAACGGACAACGATCATCCGTTCATGGCATCTGCGCCCAGAGAATCGGCAATTCAGGCATATATCCTGCACTTCGGACATATGTCCCCCGGCAACGGGCCATGTTCGGCGCCGGCTGCGCCATGGGCCGCCCGCAGCGAGTTCAGGTCCGGCGCTTGAGCAATACCGGCACCTGGTATTGCGAATTAGTGCCCATATTCGCCCGGACCAGGGCCCGGCCCTGCTGGAAGGCGTCCGGAATCGCCTTGCCAGCGAACAGCCCCTGGTAGAACCCGACGCTGAACTGGACGCTGGCTGGGTCGAGGATCTCTGAGCGCATCCCAACCGCGTAGTCGACGTACTTAACAATGGCCTCGGCCAGGATCAGCGATTGGCAGGCGTTGACGACGACACAGCGGAGTGACGGGGCGAACCCGCCCAGCAGTTCGGCCAGCCCGTCCGGGTTGACGTACGCGGTGCGGCCAGAATGGTCTTCGACAGCCAGGCTGCCGTCACTTCTCCCGTGCCCGGCGAAGTGCACGAGCTGCGGCTTGCGGTCGCCCAGGCCCTGGCTGATGTCCTCGAGGCGGGCCGCAACCCGGTGCGTCAGCCGGTAGCGTTCCCGGTCCTGGCCCAGCTGGAGCAGTTCCTCGACCTTGCGCATCTCCCGGTAAGTGTCCAGTGGCGGCTGGTCATCGGGCTGCGCGACCAGATAGAGGATGGTCGTGACCGGGGCCTTATCCTCCGGCGGCGGGACAGTCACCATCGGTGCGGCCACCTCGACAATCAGCTTGTCATCCTGCGCGCGGGCGTTCAGCTGCCCGCGGTTGTCCTGGTAGCGGTACGTCGTATGGATCTGCACGGGGATCTTGCCGCGATCAGTGACCCGGACACTGATGGGCACCCGGCGTGTCTCGCCGTCGAGCAGCAACCGGATCGGGTCCGGCGCGGCGGCCTGGAACGGGCCGCCGATCGTGAGAGTGACGTCGCGCAGGGGAACCCCGGTCGCGTTGCGCAGCACGATGTCGAGAGAATCCCACTCATCGGGCGCGAGCTTGCCCCCGCCGTAAGACACGGTCAGGCGTGACTGCCCTGGCGATCGTGTCTGGGCGGGGGGAGGCGGGGCAGCCCTGGCCGCCTGGACGCGGATGGACGCACGCCAGTCGTGGCGCTGGCCAACGCCGTCTTCGTCGCGGTAGGCGAAGTTGGTGGTGCCAACCTCAACCTCGCCGGCCGCTCCGGGGCGCACGGTCACCTGGTGAGCGTGCTCGTGCTGCGCCGGGATCTCTTTCACGTCGATCGTCGTCGTGCCGCTGACCAGTGCCATGCCCGGGGGCAGCTTGAGCCGGAAGAATACGTCCGAGCAGGTGCCCTGGCCGGTGTTCGAAAGCCCGATCCTCAGCACAGCAGCCTGTCCGGCGACGAGCGTGTCCGGGCGGACAGAGACCTGGATCATGGCTGGCGGATCCCGTCCTGCGGCGGCGGGTACGGGCCTTGGGGCGGCGGATACCCAGGCTGTGGCGGGTAGGGTCCCTGGTGCTGCGGCGCCGCAGGCCCGTAGCCGGGGTACGGCGACCCAGGCTGCGCGGGCCCTGGAGGCCCCTGTCCGGCCGCGGGGCGCGGCCGGACGACGGCCCACCCGCGCCGCTTGCCCGCACCACGCGGGTGGAACTCATTAGCGCACTCCGGGCAGTGCATGGCCGACCGCGACACCGGCTCCTCGGCGTAGTCGAACGCGTCGTCGGCCGCTACCACCCAGCCGTGCTCCTCGCACACGGGGATTCCGCAGTGATGGCAGACGTAGATCGGGCGGGTCTCGGTCTCGCGCTCGGCGCGTACCCCGCACTTCAGCTTCACTGAGACCACCCGCAGTCCTTGAGTTCCTCATTGATGTCCGCGACTTCATCGCGGTAGAAGCCCTCCGCCAGCTGACTGGCGATCAGCTTGCCGCGAAGCGCCTTGCGCTGCCGCAGCAGCACCGCTACGTCGGCCTCGGCCTGGGGGCTGACCGGCCCACCGGGAAGCGCATCTGGCTGCTCGAGGTAGCGCAGCTCGGCCCGGATGTCCGCGATGGCCTCCTGGCAGGTCCGCTCGCTGATGAGACTCGACTCACCGAACAGCAAGCGCAGATCCCTGCGCTGCTGCTGAAGTTCCGCGGCCAGTGCCGTCTCGTCGCCGGGCACCGGGACCTCTCGCCGATCGATGACCTCCCCGGGCACGAAGCTCCCGTCGGAACTCTCGCCGGGAGCCTGAGCGCTCAGCTGTGCGGAGAAAGGCGCGGCCGGTGCGTCGATGGCCTGGGGCCTGCTGGCCACCGGGCCATTGATGGCGCCGGGTCCGGCGTCGGCCATGGGGACGGCCCGGCCCGCGAGCAGCGAGGCAACCCGGTCGTGCAGCCCGTCCCACTTGTCCTCGATCTTCTTCTTCATCTCGGCGTTCGGGAACGTCCCGTCGACGGTTACCTGGGCCTCGGTCCGGGCCAGGGCCGATTCGACGCTGTCCTCTGGTTCCGTCCCGCGCAGGCTGATGATGAAGTTGATGGGGAACACACCCTCGTACCACCGGCCGGTGATGTCCCAGCCGCGCTTGAAGGTCTTGTCGCGCGGATCATGATTGGGGTGGTCTTCCACCACGGTCTTGACGTAGTAACCGTCGGCGCTGATGGCGTTGGTCAGCTCGATGACGGTGCGGTAGTCGGGCATGACCCCGCGGAAGGGAGGCGAGACGCGCCGGGCCGCATCTTCCCCGGTGCCATCGTCGGGGACGGCACGGCGCTCCTGATACCGCAAGCTGCTCAGGCTGATGTCGAACCGCACGGAAATTTCGGTCCGTGGTGTCACCTCTAGGTGCCTGGCCTGCCCGCCTCCGGGGAGGTAGAAGTCGACTCCGGTAACGCCGGACAGCGTGCGGTTGAAGGTGGCGCGCAGGGACCCGGACAGCCGTGGCTGGTCCAGGATGGGTTTCTCGAACTCCATCCAGAGGGTCATGCTCTGCGGAGCCGCCGAGCCGGAATCGTGTCCTCGCGCATCAGCGGTGGGCCGGTGCTGCCGCCACCGGATAACCCGGGGCTGGCCCTGTGCCGGAGCCGAGCTGGCGGCCCCCGGGGGCCATG
>Ga0070713_100002656_pt1 | contig 11650 bp, 7 predicted proteins | sample LARL82metaG_FD_65465 | JGI IMG/M metagenome (GOLD analysis project Ga0070713, IMG submission 65465) | Corn, switchgrass and miscanthus rhizosphere microbial communities from Kellogg Biological Station, Michigan, USA - LAR L8-2 metaG | ecosystem: Host-associated > Plants > Roots > Rhizosphere ... | reverse complement strand
ATATGGTAGGCCCGTGCGGACTCGAACCGCAGACCTCTACCGTGTCAAGGTAGCGCTCTAACCAACTGAGCTACGGGCCTATGCTCGTGCAGCAAAATTATTTCGCGCTGATTGGCAACGACACTGGCAAGGCTGAGAGTACGACTTGAGCCCAGTGCCGAGCAAAAACCAGCTGAATCCAACTCGCTGACTGCCGTCATTTTAACATTTACGAGCGCCAGGGCATAGTGTGCAGTCGTGGTTTGTCTTAGCTCCATCATTCTGTCATCCGCAGAGCGTGCCGGGTCGCATTCTACAACTCGCCGCACCACCTAGGCGGGCTTCAACCACCATAACTTCTGCGAAAAACTTGCCAGGTCAAAGGGCTCTCACTCGGGCGCGAATTGCTTCGCCATTTGTTGCGTTCCCCCGCAATCGCCTCGCATACGCAGCGCTTTCACTCATCGCAATCGCCGGATAGGATGATGGCCAGATCCGGCTTACATTGCAGTGTGAGAAACCTGGTGACGACCAAGAAGAGGAAGAATGTTGTGGCTTGACAAAGAGCAGGTCCATAGATCGCCGATATCAGCTCCAAAGGATTCTCCGCAAGAATCACCAAGGCAATATAAGCGATTGCCCATTTTCGATGTGCGGATTGGCGAGTCAAGTCAAAGGCCAGAGGAAGCGTTGGCAGCAAGAAGATAAGCCTATAATCCCAATTCGAACCGATCGCGAAAGTGAAGGCATAGATCGCCCCGAATGCCAGGAACAGCTCACCATTTGCCGACGTTCGGGTCGACTCGTCGATAAAGGTAGGATTCTTCCAAGCGGCTGCGATCACTCCTCCTCCTGCGACCCAGCACCCCAGGATGGCGATCCAGCTGACCGGAAGCCTGTGGCCGAGTGGGGAGTTTAATCCCTCCTCCACTTGCGCTTTCATCGAAAGCACTCCATAAGCCATCCTGGAGGATACCGGCGTGTTGTGGCGGATAGCGTTCAAATCGCGCCACTGCCAGGCGAACGTTGCGACCACCAATACTGCTAAAACCAGGGCGGCACGACGCTCTTTCCTCGATCCTCTGACCGCAACGATGGGCATCGCGATAAGCGGAAAGATTTTCAAGATGGCAGCGGCAAAAAGGGCGCCCCACTTCAATATTCTGGAATGTGCCATACATCCAGCGAACATCAGTGCGAAGATAAATAAGTCCGTATTTCCCAATTGAATAGCAAGCAGCGGGGAAAATGACAAGCCCGCCACCAACAGGACTGTTGCGTCTAAGCTGTGCACGCATCTAACCAGGAGCGCCGATACACAAATGAGGTAGAGCACACAGAACGCGACCCCGACAAAGGAAATGCGGCTGTTATTGATGCCAAGCATCGAAAACAATTTCAGCCATACTCGCGGGTAATTGAACGGCCGGTTCCAGGGATCCCCAGGATTAGCGGTAAATGGGTCACCGTGATTGCGCAGGGTCGCGAGGGATCCTGTAATGCCCCATAAATCCGCAAAAGGCAGCACGTCAACATGAACTCCTACCGCTCCCCAGGTGGCGCGCCAGTTTGTACGTAATCCGAAAACGATGAGCAGAAGAGGCGCGGCCCAAAGAACCGCCAGTGCAGCTACTTTGGTTCCGCGTACCAACGGGCTTCCTCCGAGATGTCTCGTCGTTGAGAGAATTTGCGACCCACGAACAACATTTCATTCCGTGTACGACAGGATAAAAATGGATACTAACATCCGTCCACGTAGAGACATACCCTTGTCTTTCGGGATAGCGCAATCGAGTGGTCTCCAACCGTGTGGAGCAAGCCCGGATCTGTTTTTCGCATAGAAGGGAAAATCGCTCGGAGGCCAATCCTTGTGTTCCTGGTGTTTATGACCTTCCTGGCAAGCACTAAGTCGAGCGAAGCTAAGGATTTGGAAGCCTGCCGCAAACCGGTGCTCACGAAATATTCCTGATGCGTCTAAGTTAATTGAGAAGGGTCCGGCGATGTTGTGCCAGGGCTGATTTCAAGGACAGAGTTGAGAGGGTAAAAACATGACACGGTGGAAATTATGGGATAAGCCGAAGGCAGTGATGCTGGCCATGATATTGCTGGTCGGTGGCGCAGGATTTGGCGTGGCGCGGGCCGGCCAGGCGTTGTTTTCAGGCAGCAGTTCACATGCGTCGATGAAGTTTGCCGATCCTGCTGAAGGGCCCAGCAAGACAGGTTTCGCTCCGGTGGTGAAAGCGGTTTTGCCAGACGTTGTTAATATCTCCACATCTAAAGTGGTTCGCGGCGAGGCCGAACAACTTCCGGAAGGAATGTTCAACGATCCATTTTTCCGGCAATTTTTTGGACAAGGCGGGCAAGGCCCTGAAAACCGGCAGCAATTTCAAAGTCCTCGCTCACAGCGGGAAGAAAGTCTGGGCTCCGGCGTGATCGTGAGCCCGGAAGGCTACATCCTCACGAACAATCACGTGATCGAGGGAGCTACCGACGTTAAGGTTACACTCTCGAACAAGAAGCAATTGCAAGCCAAGGTCGTTGGCAGCGATCCCAAGACGGACATCGCCGTTTTGAAAATAGAAGGAAGCGGCTATCCGGCAATCACCATTGGTGATTCCTCGAAAGTCCAGGTGGGCGATTACGCGCTGGCCGTGGGAGATCCCTTCGGCGTGGGACAGACCGTGACCATGGGAATTGTCAGCGCCATGAATCGCGGAAATCTGGGCATTGAGGATTACGAGGATTTTATCCAGACCGATGCGCCCATTAATCCGGGCAATTCCGGCGGCGCGCTGGTGAACGATCGCGGGGAACTTATTGGCATCAACACGGCCATCCTTTCGCACGGATCCGGCGGGAATCAGGGCATCGGATTCGCGGTTCCCGTAAATCTGGCGCGCCAGGTGATGGACCAGCTCATGGATCACGGCAAAGTCACGCGGGCTTATCTCGGAATCGTGGTGCAGGATGTTACTCCGGCGATCGCCAAAGCGATGGGACAGACCGAACTTCGCGGCGCGCTGGTGGGAGATGTCAAGGCTTCCAGCCCGGCCGGGAAAGCCGGATTGCAGCGAGGCGACATCATTCTGGAGATCAATGGCAAACAGGTTGCCGACAGCCGTGAACTGCGAATGAATATTTCCATGATGAAGCCGGATGCGGATGTGAAGTTGAAAATCCTGCGCGACGGCAAAGATACCGATTTGACCGTAAAGCTGGGAGAACTGCCAACCTCGGAAGCGAAGGCCAAAGACGAGGAAGGCGCATCGCCAGGCGCTCTGGAGGGAGTGAGTCTCGAAAACCTGGATGCCGATACAGCCAGGCAGTTGGGCATTTCTCCTTCGACCAAGGGCGTTGTGGTAACCGACATCAGCCCGTCCAGCCCGGAAGCGGATTCCGGGTTGCGGCGCGGCGACGTCATCCAGGAAGTCAATCACCAGCCGGTCAGAACCGTTGCGGAATTAAATGAAGCGGTTCGCAAGTCCGGCAAAAACCCGCTGTTGCTGGTCAATCGGCAAGGCAGCACATTATTCATCGCGGCGTAGTTGCAGCAGTTTTACCCCCTCGGGCAAAATGCCGGCTCCCATCAAAATGATGGGAGCCGGCATTTGCATTTTTGGAGCAGACCAAATTGAGTACAATGAGTGACACGCTTTTGGTAGCGCAGGCTTCAGCCTGTGTGCTTTTGATTGGACTGAAACTGGGAACATGCGCGAAGACAAAACCACACAGGCTGAAGCCTGCGCTACTGCATTCACACTATTTAAATTTAACGGGTGCGGTTACGATGCATCCGGGTCGTAATTCAGGTTCGGGCTCAGCCAGCGCTCCACGATGCGCAGGTCCATGCCCTTGCGGCGACTGTAATCTTCCACTTGGCCGCGATCAATTTTCCCCACGGCAAAATATTTTGACGCCGGATGCGAAAAATAAAATCCACTCACCGACGCCGCGGGATACATGGCGAAATTTTCCGTGAGCGTGATTCCCGAGTTCATTTCGGCGCAGAGCAAATCGAAGAGAGGCCGCTTTTCCGTGTGATCGGGCAATGCGGGATAGCCGGGAGCGGGGCGAATGCCGCGATAGCGCTCGCGCGTCAGATCTTCGTGGCTTAGATTTTCCTCTTTGCCGAAGCCCCACTCGATGCGCGCCTTTTTATGCATCAGTTCGGCGAGGCCTTCCGCGAGGCGGTCGGCCAGGGCCTTGGTCATCAAAGCATTGTAATCGTCATGATCCTTTTCGAATTTTTCAACGAGAGGTTCAATGCGCAGCCCCGCTGTAACGGCAAAGACTCCCAGATAGTCCAGTGTGCCGCTCTCGCGGGGAGCAATAAAATCTCCCACGGCGAAGTTCGGCTCCTGATTGCCTTTCACCTGCTGCTGCCGCAGAGTGTGGAATGTCGTGAGCAAGTGGCGCGATTCATCGGCATACACTTCGATATCCTCGAGTACGCTGTTGGCCGGATAAAACCCGATCACCGCGCGCGCTTCGAGCAGTTTCTCGCGCACGATTGTGTCCAGCAGCTTCTGCCCGTCGTCGAACAACTCCTTCGCCTTGGGGCCGACGCCTTCCTGCCCGAAAATTTTCGGATAAATTCCGCGCAGTTCCCAGGCATGAAAGAAAGGCGTCCAGTCAATGTAGGGAACAATCTCGCCGAGTGGCACGGGCTTGTAAATGCGCGTGCCCAGAAATGAGGGCCGCGGCGGCGTGTACGCCGGCCAATCATAAGCCGGCCTTTTCGCTCGCGCGTCGGCAAGCGACAGCAGAGGTTGCGCCTTGCGCGACTGGTGTTTCTCCCTCGCGCGCTCCTGCTCCCGGCGATTTTCCTCGGCGTAGCGCTCGCGCAAATCCACGCTCACCAGGTTTCCCATCACGCCGACGGCCCGCGAAGCGTCCTGCACGTGCACCACGGCATGTGGATACGCCGGCGCAATTTTCACCGCCGTGTGTGTGCGGCTGGTTGTGGCCCCGCCGATGAGCAGCGGAACCGTGAACCCTTCCCGCTCCATCTCTTTCGCCACGTGAACCATTTCCTCAAGCGAAGGGGTGATAAGGCCGCTCAAGCCGATCAAGTCGGCTTTGCTTTCCCGGGCAGTTTTCAAAATTTTGTCGCTCGGCACCATCACGCCGAGATCAATCACCTCATAATTGTTGCAGCCGAGCACCACGCCGACAATATTTTTACCGATATCGTGCACATCGCCTTTGACCGTGGCCATGACGATGCGCCCCTTGACGAATGTTCCGCCGCTGGCCTGTTTTTCAGCCTCAAGAAACGGCTGCAGATAGGCCACGGCCTTTTTCATGACCCGCGCGCTTTTCACCACTTGCGGAAGAAACATGCGCCCTGACCCGAATAAGTCTCCCACGACGTTCATAGCGCTCATCAGCGGGCCTTCGATGACAGTAAGTGGTTTGCCGTATTTTTGCCGGGCTTCTTCCGTGTCTTCCTCGATGTAGTCCGCGATGCCCTTTACCAGGGCGTGCTCCAGGCGCTCTTCCAGAGTGCCTTGCCGCCAGGAATCTTCCTCCGCCTCGCCCTTTACTTTCGCTTTCACCGTTTCGGTGAAAACCAGCAGGCGTTCCGTGGCATCCGGACGCCGGTTGAGTAACACGTCCTCGACCAGATGCAGAAGATCCTTGGGAATTTCTTCATAAATTCCGAGCTGGCCGGCATTTACGATACCCATATCGAGCCCGGCCTGGATCGCTCGATACAGAAAAGCGGAATGCATGGCCTCGCGCACCACGTTGTGACCGCGAAACGAAAATGAAATGTTGCTGACGCCGCCGCTCACCTTGGCGTAAGGCAGCATGGCCTTGATTTGCCGCGCCGCTTCGATGAAATCCACGGCGTAGTTGTTGTGTTCCTCAATGCCGGTAGCCACGGTCAAAATGTTGGGATCGAAAATGATATCTTCCGGAGCGACGCCCGCTTCCTCCGTGAGAATCCGGTACGAGCGCCGGCACACTTCCATTTTCCGGGCGAGCGTATCTGCCTGGCCTTTTTCGTCGAAGGCCATCACTACCATGGCCGCGCCGTAACGGCGGATCAGACGCGCGCGCTGCCGGAAAGCTTCTTCACCTTCTTTCAAGCTGATGGAATTGACGATGCCTTTGCCCTGCACGCATTTCAATCCGGCCTCAATCACTTTCCAATTCGAGCTGTCGATCATGATGGGCACGCGCGCGATGTCCGGCTCGGCCGCGATGTGATGCAGAAAAGTGGACATGGCCTGCTCGGAATCGAGCATGGCTTCGTCCATGTTGACGTCGATGATTTGCGCGCCGTTTTCGACCTGTTGACGCGCCACCGCCAGCGCGGCTTCATATTGGCTGCTGAGAATCAACTTGGAAAAACTGGGTGAGCCAGTAACGTTGGTGCGCTCGCCGATATTGACGAAGCGAGAGTCGGAGCGAAGCACCAGCGGCTCAAGTCCGCTGAATCGTGTGTAGCGCTCCGGCTTGGAAAGGACGTGCGGCGGAAGGTCGCGCACAGCATTTGCGATGGCCTTGATATGAGCCGGTGTAGTTCCGCAGCAACCCCCGGCAATATTCAGCCAGCCGCTGGACGCGAAGTCGTGCATGTCCGCGGCCATCGTTTCGGGAGTCTCATCAAATCCGCCAAACGCGTTGGGAAGTCCCGCATTGGGGTGGCAGCTGATGGGAATTGGCGCGAGGTGCGAAAGCTCCTCGACGTAGGGCCGCATCTGCTTCGCGCCGAGCGCGCAATTGATGCCCACGCTCAGCAGGTCCATGTGCGAAATCGAAATCCAGAAGGCTTCGATGGTCTGACCGGAGAGCGTGCGCCCGCTTCTGTCCGTGATCGTACCGGAAACCATGATGGGCACACGCGCGCCGGAAGCCTCAAAATATTCGTCGATGGCAAAGAGCGCGGCCTTGGCGTTCAGCGTATCGAAAACGGTTTCGATCAGAAGGATATCCACGCCGCCTTCGACCAGGCCGCGCGCCTGTTCGTGGTAAATCTCCCGCAATTTGTCGAAAGTGACGCCGCGCGATGCCGGACTGTTCACGTCCTGCGACATGGAGGCGGTGCGATTTGTAGGCCCCATCGATCCGGCAACGAAAAAGTTCCGGCCGGGATGAGCGGCTTCAAATTTGTCCGCGACCTCGCGAGCTATTTTTGCGCCCGCGACGTTAAGCTCGTGTACGTGATTTTCCAGGCCGTAATCCAAAGTGGAAATGGCGTTGGAATTGAACGTGTTGGTCTTGATGATGTCGGCGCCGGCTTCGAGGTATTGCCGCTGAATGGCTTGCACGATGTGCGGCTGGGTGATGTTCAGCACATCATAATTTTGCCGCAGGTCCCGCGCATGTTTTGCGAACTGAGTCCCGCGGAAAGTAGCTTCGTCCAGCTGCTGCGCCTGGAGCATCGTGCCCATGGCGCCATCCAGAATGACGATCCTCTCCTTCAGAAGATTTTTCAGCGCCGCAATTCGTGCCTCTCGTCGATCCAACGCAGCCCGCCTCTCTTATGCCGGTCCTAAATAATCAATAACTTTGCCGGCCGCTGGTGCCACCCAGTCACGCACAATAACCAGTATCAGTAGTTTAACGCCTGGAGAGTCTCGCCCGAAGTCGGATTCTCTCCCCTGGATCGTAACTGATGCTGCCGCCGAAAAATGCTGTCTGGCACGGATCAAGGGCGGAACCATTGACGCTCGGTGCCTCTGGGCGTATGTTTATAGTGTGAAATCGCGTTCTACCACCGCAATGGTTACGTTGATTCTGGCGATCTGTCTGGTGTGTCCGCTCGTGGACATGTTCGATTTTTGGGATCATACCCCGCAGACAGGAACCGACACCGAGTACACCTTGGTCATTGTCGGGTTGTGCGTCGGAGCGATGTATACGCTGGCGCTGGTCGTTTTGCAGATGAGCGCACGTTCGCGATTCAACCATGCTGACACCATGGACGTTTTGGTTCCCGCCTTTATGGGGAACCCGGTCAATCTTATTCAGGCATTGATTTCCGCAAGCCCTCCTCCAACAACTCTTCGAATCTAGCATTCCGCCCAAATGGGATTAGATGCGAGCCTGCGTTTTTCGGTTCGTGTTTCTATCTTAAGACCAGGAATATCTGACAGGCTGACCTGGCCTGTATTTTTCCTTGGTCTTGAAACACTTTTCCCTGACAAAGCGCTGGCGTTTCGAACCTGCGCGTCACGAGCCGGTGAGTGCGTTTCGCAGTTATTTTTCCAGGAAGAGCCGAGGGGGGCAAGCAATGGACGATGCTATCCATGTGATCGAGTCCCAGGAACAGCCTGCGGTCAAGTGCCGCGGCGTGACGAAAACCTACGGAACCGGCGATACCAGAGTGCTGGCGCTGCGTGGCGTCGATCTCGAAGTGCGCCGCGGAGAGTTGCTCATGCTGGTCGGACCGTCAGGATGCGGGAAAACCACCTTGATCTCCATCATCGCGGCCATCCTCAATCAAGACTCCGGCGATTGTGATGTGCTGGGGCAAGACCTGAAGGGCATGGTTCAAAACGAAAAGACGCGTTTTCGCGGCGCGTCGATCGGGTTTGTGTTTCAGACTTTTAATCTGCTGCCCGCGCTCAGCGCGATTGAAAACGTTGCCGTGCCGCTTCTGATCAACGGCGTGCCCCGGAAAGAGGCGGAGGCCAGGGCGCAGGAAGCGTTGATGGAAGTCGATCTTGGGACGCGGCTTGAGGCTTTACCGGCGCAACTGAGCGGCGGGCAACAGCAGAGAGTAGCGATTGCGCGGGCCCTGGTGCACCACCCCAGGCTGATTGTGTGCGACGAACCTACCAGCAATCTGGATCATGAAACCGGGCACAGCGTGATGAAGATTCTGCGGAGTGTGGTCCGGAGTCCGGAGCGGGCGCTCATTGTGGTGACTCACGACCCGCGCATTTTCGAATTCGCCGATCGCATCGCGCACATGGACGACGGAAAAATTATCGACGTTGTCGATGGCAAAAATAAGGAGCGTCTACAATGATTCGCAAGTATCTGCTGCCATTCCTCGCGATTGTTGGCGTGGGCGCCGCCATCTTTATGGTCATTCAGGGCAATCGGACTGTGACAGTGGTGCAGCCGGCGGTGCAATCCGCGCAAGCGCCATTTGCTTCCAGCATTTTCGGTCCAGGGATCGTGGAGGCCAGCAGCGAAAACATCGCTATTGGCACTCCGGTTTCAGGGATTGTCACGGCCGTCTACGTCAAGTGGGGCGACACGGTGAAGGTTGGAGCGCCGCTCTTCAAAGTTGATACCCGCGATCTGGAGGCGCAACTGCTTCCGGCAAATTCCAAAGTGAAAGAGGCCGAATCCCAAATATTGCCGGCAACCGCCAAAGTGAACGAAGCGGAAGCCACAGCTGCCAAAGCGGAAAATCGCCTGAAGGTGGGCGAGCGCCTGGAACCCGGCGTGTCCATCAGCGTCGAGGAAATGGAGAACCGGCGATTAGACATCGGCATAGATAAAGCGGCGATTGCCTCGGCCCAGGCTCAGGTGGAGCAAATCAAATCCCAGATTGCCTCAGCTCAGGCTCAAGTCGATCAGATTAAGCGCGACATCGAGCTTCGCACCATTCGAGCCCCGATTTCCGGCCGCATCCTGCAAATGAAAACGCGCCTGGGCGAGTACGCGCAGAGCGGCGTTCTGAGCACGCCGTTGATGCTGCTTGGCGACGATACCAGCTTGCACGTCCGCGTGGACATTGATGAAAACGATGCCTGGAAGTTCCAGCCCTGCGCCTCCGCGGTGGCGTCGGTGCGCGGCAATCCGGACATTAAAACGCCCTTGCGATATGTGCGGACTGATCCCGACGTGGTCCCCAAGGTGTTGCTCACCGGCGACGCCACGCAGCGAACGGATACCAGGGTTCTTCAAGTCGTCTATAGCTTCGATCCGAAGTCACTGCCGCTATATGTCGGCCAGCAAATGGATGTTTTCATCGAAGCGGCGGGAAGCAACTCTGCGGCACAACCGAAGCAAGCGACTGCTTCGTGCCAGGACGCCGGCGAGAGGAAACCATAATGCTGAACATCGCGATGAAGATGCTCAAGGGCGACCGTGCCAAATATATCGGATTGCTTTTCGGAATCAGCTTCACATCGTTTCTGGTCACCTTCGCTGGGTCGTACTTCTGCGGCTTCATGACGCGTGGGTTTGCGCTTATTTCCGAGAATTCCGCCGCGGATGTATGGGTGATGGATCCGGCAGTGGAGTCCACGGAGCTGACTACAAATTTGCCCGACTCGGCGCTGCCCCGCGTCCGCAGCGTCGACGGAGTGTTGTCCGCTGCGCCGCTGGCTCTGGCCACGGCTGACGCGCGATTCCCCAACGGGCGATTTCAATCCTTTCAGCTGATTTGTGTGGACGACGCCACACTCTCGGGCCTGCCCTCACTGCAGGGCGGCGTGTCTGCGACGATCCTGCGCACTCCCGATGCGGTAGTCGTCGACCCGGGCGGCACGGACGGAAAGCTGGAGACTCCGACGATGACCGCCGATCAATGGCCCTACGGGCAGCCACACCTGGACGTGCCAACACGCGAGTTGGCTGCGGGCGACGAACTCCTGGTGAACGATCATCGCGTCATGGTCCGGGGCCGCACGAAAGCGTTGCCACGATATCCGCCGAGGCCGTTGATGTATACCACTCTCTCGAATGCCTCGCGAATCCTGCTGCCGGAGCGGCACCTGCTTACTTTCGTTCTGGCCAAAGCCGCTCCTGGCGTATCGCCGCGCGAACTAGCCGCGCGTATTCATGCCCAGACGGGTCTCAGAGCGCGCTCTTCCGATGACTTCATCTCCGATACCGTTTACTGGTTCCTGGTCAATTCCGAAGATGTGGGCGATATGGCCTCCATGATCTCGATAGCCATGTTCGTGGGATTCGGCGTGACCGGAGTGATGCTCTATATGTTCACCAGGGAAGCGCTGAAACAATACGCCGTACTGAAGGCCATGGGAGCGAATTCGCGAATGCTGCTCTCCATGATCTTCGCGCAGACGGGTCTTTGCGCGCTTCTCGGCACGGGTCTCGGACTGGGTCTTTGTGCGATTGTCGGGCAGCTCGCGATTTGGGAGTTCGACTACCCATTTCGAATGATGTGGTTCACACCCGTCGTCGGCGGTCTGTCGGTCTTGCTCGTGAGCGTTGTGGCCGCGGCAATCAGTGCTCGCCCGGTACTGAAACTGGAGCCCGGGGTCGTCTTCGCGGGACGCTAGATCTCTTGTGTTTTTTTTCTGAGCGTTCCATTTTTACGGTTCTTTTTTGACGGAGAAATGTTCAATGAGAAGAATACCAATGGAAATCGCGGCTCTCCTGGGAATTTTATTCTTGGCGGGCTGTGCGGCGCAGCGATACCAGCCGGCGCCGATTGTTGCCGGCGTTACAGCTTCGCGGCTGGAATCGCGAAATCTCGCTGATCCGGAACTCCGCTCTTTTTTGGAACAAAATCTGGGCCATCCAATATCCCCGTGGCCGCCCGAATCCTGGGATTTGCAAACATTGTCGCTTGCCGCTTTGTATTTCAACCCGATGCTCGACTCGGCTCGCGCACGTGTTGCGGGAACGCAAGCGGCCCTCATCACAGCGGGTGCTCGCCCTAATCCCTCACTGGGAATTTCGCCAGGCGTTCCGAGCCCGTACTTGCTTACCTTGGATTTTGCCATTCCCA
>Ga0070713_100002654_pt1 | contig 11655 bp, 14 predicted proteins | sample LARL82metaG_FD_65465 | JGI IMG/M metagenome (GOLD analysis project Ga0070713, IMG submission 65465) | Corn, switchgrass and miscanthus rhizosphere microbial communities from Kellogg Biological Station, Michigan, USA - LAR L8-2 metaG | ecosystem: Host-associated > Plants > Roots > Rhizosphere ... | reverse complement strand
ACGACAACCTTGTCGCGTTTATCATCGCGGAATTCGGCACCTACAAGGTCGTCAATGGCCAGTTGATATTCCCGCTTCAGCGCACGGTGGACCGTTACAACGTTGCAGCCAATGCCGTGACGGTGGCCGCCAAGCGCGTCGCCGAATTGGGGGAAGAAAGAAAAGCCATGCTGAAGTCGCAGCAGGAGAGATGGGCACAGTTCGTCAAGAGCATGCGAAGTTGATCATCGGGTGGGCACGTGCCCGCGATTTTCCTTCTCGCGCCACGCCGCGCCCGCATGGCAACCGAACTTTCTCGCCACCGATGCAGGTGCTAGGCTGAACGTCCTGCCACAAGAAAAAACAAAGGGAGGATTTCGATGAAGACGACCGTGCGCGATGTCAAGATGGCGATCGCGGCCACCGCCTTGCTTGCTGCAATGGCGCAACCGAGCTTTGGAGAAGACTTGAAATACAAACCGATCATCGTGAAAACGCCCGATGGCCTGACCATCTCCGCGCAGGAGTGGGGCAACCCGGCCGGGCCGGAAATCCTGTTCATCCATGGCTTCTCGCAGAGCCATCTGTCGTGGATGCGCCAGGTCAATAGCGATCTTGCCAAGGAGTTTCGCATCGTCACCTACGATTTGCGCGGCCACGGCAATTCGGACAAGCCGCTCGATCCCGCGAGCTACAAGAATTCCAAAGCCTGGGGCGACGAGGTGCAGGCCGTGATCGACGCCGCCGGGCTGAAGCACCCGGTGCTGGTCGGCTGGTCCTATGCCGGGAGGGTGATATCGGATTATCTTTCGACCCATGGCGCGGGCCAGATCGCCGGCATCAACTTCGTCGATGCTTCAATCAAGGCCGATCCCGCCTTCGCCGGCGACAATCTCAAGAACCTGCCGCTGATGGCCTCGGAAGATCTCGTCACCAACATCACGGCGACGCGAAGCTTCCTGCATGGCTGCTTTTCGAAGCAACCCAGCGCCGACGATTATGAGATCATGCTCGCCTTCAACATGATGGTGCTGCCGAAGGTACGGGCGGGTCTGGCCGGCCGGCCGCTCGACGCCACCGAAATGATGTCGAAGCTGAAGCTGCCGGTGCTGGTGACCCATGGCGCGGAGGACCGCAACGCCAAGCTCGCCACCGCCCAGTACACCGCTTCCGTCATCCCGGGGGCCAAGCTCTCGGTCTATGACGGTATCGGTCATTCCCCGTTCTACGAGGACGCCCCTCGCTTCAATACCGAACTCGCCGCCTTCGTGCGTGCCGCCGCCAAGACCGACTAACAAGACAGACTAAAAGGCCGATTGAATAGGCCGATTGACGCGACGAATTGATTGCTTCCGCAACGCCAACGGCCCGCGCTTCGCACGGACCGTTGGCGCGGATCGCAACAATTTGATTTAACACCAGCGCCCTCACCCGCTCGCGCTTTGAATTATCACGCGGATCGCGCCTCAACTCGGTCGATCCCGTAAAATGTTCCGCATTTCCCGTAATTTCCCTTACGGGGATCATCCGGATTTTCCGCCGCGATTGCCGCCGCTACCTTTCAGCCTGCGCTTTGCGATTCGCAGGAGGCGGAACATGGCCCAGCTCTATTTCCACTACTCCAACCCCGAAGGTGTGTTCAGCGATCAAAGCGGCGGTGCGGTCGGCGACCTGATTGAGGTGCATGACCACGCGGCCAACATGATGCGCTCGCTGATTGCGATGCCCAGCACGGAAGATTGGCGCGGTTGGGTCCTGCACGTCAGCGATGATCTCGGCGAGGATGTCTTCGTGATTCCGTTTGCGTCCATGCTCGGCAAACCGCACTGAGAGGCCACCATGTTGACAGCGCAACCGACATCGATGCGGCTTCGCCAATGCCTGAACGTGATCATGACGCGATGTCAAAAGCTGATGCGGATTGCCGCCTATCGGCCCGAGCTTCATTACATGCGTGGGCCCGGCCCGAAGTGGCAGGCCAAGCATCAGGCCCGCACCGAATGCGGCCCGCTTTGAGGCGCAGACCGGGCCGGGGCATTCTCGGTTAGATATCGGCCATCCCCGCGGCGCACCGGGCGTCAGCTTTGATGCGGTCCCCGCATCGACTTCATGGCGTCCTCAATGTGACGCCACTCGTTCGCTTCGTCGGCGTTGCCCTGATTCTCGCACTCAAGCGCATTCTGCGCGGCTTGCGCGATCGCCCGAAGGCCGTGCTTCTCGAACATCTGCCGCGCGATGGTGTGAATTTGAATCTCGGATATCATGTCGCACTCCCCGATGTTGCGCCCCCGGGAGCCGCGGTGACCGGCTAATTTCGGTCGCTGGGCCCCTTTCAAACGGTTCAGCCCGAGGTATCGTTCCGCTCCCCCTCAGAGATCGTCAAGAACCGGCGGCTCGAACCAGTTCGTCAGCGACAGGCCGCCGTCGACGACGATCGCGGCTCCCGTGACATAGGCCGACACCCGGTTCGACAGCACCGCGAGCGCCATTGGGGCCAAGTCTTCGGCCTGACCGAGGCGGCCGAGCGGGATGTGTCTTGCCAGCGCCGGATCGGCGACGAAGCCGCCGGCGGCAACCGCGCCGGGCACCAGCGCATTGACCCGAATGCCGAAGCGGCCGAAGGTTTTGGCCAATTCCTTCACCAGCATCGCCATCGCCGCTTTCGCCGTCGAATAATGCGGCAGGTTGCGCGGTGTGCCGGCGTGCAGCGAGGTCAGGAACAGAAACGAACCGGGCTGTTTCGCCGCAATGAGTCTTCGCGCAAGTTCGCGGGCGAGATGAAAGCCGGCGTCGACATTGACCGCCCGCATCCGCTCCCAGGTCTCGTTGCTGACCGCCAACGCATGATCGGCCTCGCGGCGCGGCGGCGACGCGCTATGCACGAAGTGGGTCACTAGCCCCACGGCCGCCTGGGCGTGCGCCAGCAGCGCATCGCGAACGGCGGGATCAGCGAGGTCGCCGACGAACGGCACCGCGAGTTCCGGCCGCGACGAGGTTTTGACCGCCGCCGTGACCGTATCCCGATTCACGTCGGCAAACACGGTGCGCACGCCCTCGCCGACCAGGCCTTGCGCGATCGCGCGTCCAATGCCGTTTCCCGCGCCGGTCACCAGCGCCGCCTCGCGCGCAGGGTCGAATGGATTGCTCAGTAGACTCATGTCGGTCTCCGTGCGATCAAGTCTAAAAAATGGCTTAGGCCGAGGCACCTCACCAAGAATGCTAAAGCTTAACAAGCATTCTGCCACGTCCATGACCCGGTTGTGTGCTAACCATTGTGAAGACTTCCGCCGGAACCAATCCGCCCCGCGGCGGCTTATCGTTATCAAACCGGGAGACTGCCATGAAAATCGCAAAGATCATGCTGGCTGGTACGACCGTGCTCACCTTCGTCGGCTCAGTAGCTCTGGCTGAACAGCCGCTGACGGGAAGGATTACCAAACTCGACCGGATCAACGGCACGGTCGCAATCCAGCAGACGCAGAGCGGCACCGTCGGGGCCAATGCCGGTGCCCCTGCCGAAGAGTTCAAAGTCCAGGACGGCGTGTCGCTCGAGCCCTGGCACGCCGGCGACCGGGTCTCCTTTTCCGCCACCGAAACCGGTGGGGTGAAGACGATCACGAAACTTCAGAAGCCGTAGACGTCGGAAGATGAAGACTGCCCTGAAGCTGGCTATCGTCTGCGTAGCCACAACGATCTCGATTGCGGCTTCGAGCGAAGCCGCATTTGCGCGCGGCGGCGCGCCAAGCATCATGGATTCGCCGGGTTACCAGCGCCGGCTTCAGGAATCGAGGCAGCAATTGCCGCAAGCCAGCGCTAGCCTGTCATCCGTTCACCGACACAAGTCGAGACACAGACATCACTGAATCGGTGTCCGCCCCCGCCCCGCTTCCCAGGTGCGGGCGGGCTCTCGCGTCAGCGCTAGGCTCGGCGTCAGTTTGTCAGGCTATGCCGCAAGCTTCCGATTGATGGCATTTCATCGGTCGGATTCAAGTAGCGGTTCAACTCGTATGCGGCAATGAACGAGAGCAAGACGCCCAGCATCAATGCCAATCCTGTTGCGACGAAAAACTCCCGCTTTCCGGATGATCCACTCGACATGACAACTCACTCGTTTGGCCCCCCGCGCGGCCATCAAAGATGATTCGAGGGTTGGCCGATATAAAATCTTTGGTTGCAGCATTGCTCGCTGCAATATGTTGGGCGGCACGCGGTCGAATGGTAAGCTGATGCTTCTCGGCCCGGAAGACGCAGGGCAGGTGCGACTTCCGCGATGAAAGCGCCTTTTGGGCTAAAGCGACTTTTAGGCTAAAGCGACTTGGCACCGTGCGGCAGCGTTTCGGCCAGCGGCGCATTCCGCTGCAGGTCGAGATCGACATAACCATTGCTGTCGATCCATTCGTGCGGGCAGAAGTTCAGCGATATCGGATTGATGCTGTAGCCGTCGCGCTGGATCGCCTCGCGGGTGCCGGTGAGCCCGATCCAGACGTTCTCTCCCATCTCGGCATCGAAAACCATGGCCGCAAACACGGCAGTATCGTTTTTCATGATGAAAATCCGTTGTTGCTTGGTACCAACAATGGATAGGCGATACACAAGATGACCTAGGCACGACCAAGGCTGCTGTCCGGCTCACATGAGGCGGAAGTTGGTGTCCATTGTGCCATCGCCAATTCATTGGCACCCGGCCGACATCGCCGCCACGACGCATGCGAGCTTTGCGCGGCCCGCCGCCCGCCGCCGCCTTTTTGACGTTGTTCGACCATAACCCTGCTTGAAGGGTTAAAGGTTGGGAGGCGGGATTTGTTCAACTTCACGCGCGGTCTATTCGCACTCGGCGTCCTTTCGCTGCTGACTTCAGGTGCGGCGCACGCGCAAAATCTCGATCAGGGCAAATCGGGCACCAAGCTGTTTGCCGATAGTTGCACGACTTGCCATCGCAGTGCCCGCGGCCTTGCCAAGGGCCGCTTCAGCCTCACGCTCTATTTGTTCCTGCAAAATCACTATGCCAGCAATTCGAGCTCGGCCTGGGCCCTCACCTCCTATCTGGAGTCCGTCGATGATGCGCCGCGCGGCAAGTCGCGGACCACCGCGGCGAAGCCGCAGCCCTCCGCCGTCCGCGCATCGCGCTCGTCGCCGCGTCCGCCGATGCCGGTGCCGGAACGGTAATCGATGCGGGACGAATCGAATGATTCGGCAGGAGGCATTGGACAACTCAAGCCGCATTGTCATCCAAATTTCCAAATAGCTTGCGCGCGCATTAATATTGGCAAGTGATTCGGCGGATGGTCGCGGTCCGCGAAGGGTATCGTGATGGCATTCTTCAAGCGTGAGTTGAGCCCGATCGAGCGCTTCGAGAGTGCGCTGAAGGACAAGCAGGCGGCGCGGCAGAAACTGGCCGAGCGCTCCAGCGCAACCGAAACCGAACTTGTAGAAAAGCGCAGTGTGGCCGAGCGGCTGGCCGTGGCGGGTGCTGCCAACGCCAAGCTTGACCGGGCCGAGGCCAAGTTGCGCGCCGTCGACGAGCTAGCCAAGGCACTGCGCACCGAATTGGCGGAACTCGACGATCAGATCGTCTCGACCGAGCGCGCGCTCGCCGACGCCAAGGCGCAGCGCGAGCGCGACGTTACCGCTGACGGCATCGAGGCGATGGCGGTGGCGATCGAGCAGGCAGCCCCGGGATTTGGTGCCGGCGCCGCCGCGCTGGTGGCCGCCGTCACCAACAGCGCGGCGTCGATGCCGGAAGCAACCAGGTTCTCCGCCAACGTCGATGCGGTACGCCGCGAGGTGCTCTCGGCCGCGGAATTGATCTGCTGGGAGTTGCGATCCGCGGCGGTTCGCACCCGCGCCGGCAACGCCAACGTCACCTTCGGCGCGGCGCCCGAGCCGGAGCGGCCGCCGTCTCCGGAAATCGAGCGGCAGATGATCTACACGCTCAATCCGCTGCTTTGGCGGGAGGGCAGCGAGGTGCGCCGGGTTGCCGCCTTCGTCAAGGTCGGGCTGCCAAAGGGGTTGCTGCCGGTCGCGCTGCGGCATCAGCACGTCGATTATCTCAACGCCCGCCGTGTGCAGACACTGATGCATGTGCATGGCAGCGAAGGGGCAAGTCAGGATCCCCTTCCCGACGATCCGCAGCTCGTCGATCTCGATGCGCTTGCCGCCGAGGAGACGACGAGCGCGCAAGCCGACGTCGCCTGACGCGTGACGTACTTAAAATTGCTCACTCACCTCGACCGCGTCTTGGCGCTTTCCTCGACGTCGTCGCCGCCGAAATCACCACGCGCCGAATCTCGCTGCCCGTTCGACCGTTGCCGATCGCCGGAGCCGTCCTACATTAATCAGAACTAGCGCTTTAAGAAACGGCAGGTTGCGTGGTGAACGTCTACAAGGTTCGAGAGGCCAAGCGCGAGGAGCAACGTGAACTGACGCGTCTCTGTGTGCGTGCGACCAGGCATGCCGGATACGACGAAGCGTTCATCGACCGCTCGATGCCGGCACTTACGATCACCCTGCCCTTGATCAGTGCGGGTTGCGTCCACGTCGCACAAGAACCTTCCGGCGAGGTCGCCGGCGTCGTTGCGGTCACGACGACCATGCTGCAAGGAGTAGCGCTGCTCTACGGCATTTTTGTCGATCCGGAGCACTGGAAACGCGGCATCGGTCGCGTGCTGTTCAGGGCGGCGATAGCTCGCGCAAGAGAGATCAAGGCAGGCGCTCTCATGATCTATGCCGAGCCTTCGGCGGAAGGGTTTTATCGGCGGATGGGAACCATCAGGATCGGTGAAGGGCCGTTCGTCTATTCGCCGGAAGTCATCCTGCCGCAGCTGTTGTACATCATTCCTCGCGAGACCTGACGCGCCTCATATCGGCCTGGCGAATTGCCCAGAATTGTACCCTTCTCGCCGCATTTTACGGGTAGTTCGGCTTGGAGAGACCTATTTTGAGCATGATCTTTTCGGAGAACCGGTTCACCCCGAAGTGGGGCAAGGCTTTTCCGGATCATGCCGAGAGGGGGAACCCGCATGAAAAAGACAATCGCGTTCGCTGCCTTGGCATTCTCGCTTATCTCTTCGACGGCGATGGCGGACGAACATCGTGGCGGCGACGCTGCGCTCGGGGCGCTCTCCGGTGCGGTGGTATTCGGGCCTATCGGCGCCGTAGCAGGCGCGGTCGTGGGTTACACCGCCGGACCATCGATTGCGCATTCGTGGGGCTTTAGGCGATCAAGCTACGCGCGCGAGCGACGCAGAGCCGCAAGGCAGGAGGTGGCCACCCCAGCTCCTGTTGAATCTCAGCCTGTGCCGAACAGGCCGGCCACGCCGCCGCCACCGGCACCGACCTCGCAAGCGGCGCCGCCGCCTGTTCCCAAGACAGCATCCACCGCTCCGCCGGTTCAGGGCCTGGAGTGATAAGGCTCGCCCTGGTTTTGGCGTGACAACAAGATGTGCGGTCGGTTCGTGGCACCTGTCTGCGGCAGCGCAATGAACGAAGCCAGGATTGATTTGCACGAAGACTGATTTGCCCGACGGGCAAATCGGCGGCGGTTGGCGATTTGCTGTCCAGCCCCATTTGCAAAAATATTTCACTTAACCCGTCGGGCAAATCACTCCGACAACCTCCGCCGTCTCGCCCGAGAGAGGGGCGTTGGCCATCGTCACGAACGTTGGGTGCGGGATGCGGTGGACGCGGCAGTGTCGCAAGACGAGCGAAGCTTCTGCGGACGGCGAAGTCGTGTGGTCCTGACGCCCCGACGCTGGCGTCAAGTTTGCGGAAGCTATTCCGCAGGCGACGGTGGCAAAACAGCCCGGTCACGGGGGAGAGCGCGGAATAAGCGTTAAAACCATCGCGCAGGGAAGGCCGGTTGATGCGGCTCTACCTGTGGTGACTACGCTCATGTGCTTTTTACACTTGCACGCGAGGCTGCGGGTGCAGCGCGCACCCGGCGTTTCCTGCGCCCTTGTTTTCGAGGGTCACGCTTTCCGCACAGCTTGCGCGCTACCGCCGCGAGGATGCGAAGACGCGTCTGCTGTTTGACAACTGAATCCGAACCGTCATCACCCGCGAGACCGTAGGGTGGGCAAAGCGCAAGCGTGCCCACCATTTTCGTCCGGCAATAAAGGTGGGCACGGCGCAAGCGCGCCTTTGCCCACCCTACGAAACTGCATTCTGCGATTTCAATACGGCGGCGGCTTCCTCGCCCGCTGCGCTTTTGCCGCTTCCATCCACCACGCAAGATCATCGGCAAATCGTGGAAAGGCCCGCGCCAGCGCCATGCCGCCCTCGCCGATCGGCTTGCCGTCGGCTGACAGGGTTTGCGCAATGGGCCCGGCCCCGATCGTGCTTGAAATCACCACCATGCCCATCTCGGAAAGCGTGCCGTGCCAGGCGGTGGCGGCGCGCGCGCCGGCGAACCTCCCGGCCGAATAGCTCGCAATCGCGGCGGGACGCCAGAACCACTCCTCGAGAAAATGATCGGTGAGATTCTTCAGCCCCGGCTGGACGCCCCAATTATATTCACCGGTGATAAAGACAAAGCCGTCGGCCCCGCGGATTTGGCCTGCGAGTTTTTCCAGCACCGCGGGCGCCGCCCCTTTCGGATATTCCTTGTACATCCGGTCCAGCATCGGCAGGCCGACCGCCTTGGCGTCGATCAGTTCGACATCGTCGCCGCGCCCGCGCAAGCCTTCGACGACGAACTGGGCCAGCCGAATCCCCAGGCGGTCGGAGCGATAAGAGCCGTAGAAGACGAGAATGCGGTGAGCCATGGCATCCGCACCCTATCACGCCCGGACGGCATCGCGGAGCGGACGGGCCCGGCATTTGCCGAAAATTAAGCAAGGCTCTGCAAGCAATCGCCGCGGCAAAAAAATCGCCACAATCCTTTTTAGGAAATCAAGTTCGTTTCAAAAAGGAGAGCCCAATATGCGGATCAGAAACGCAGTCTTCTTTGGTTCGATGGTCGCGGCGACTGTGTTGGCGGCGCCCGTGCTGGCAAAAAATTCCGATACCCAGAAAACCGAAGAGAGCCCGGCTTCACCGCCCTGCCATGCCTACCAGCAAGCGCCCGACGGAACATGGACGCCGCTGCCATGCCAGGGGGCAGGCTCAACAGCGCAAACGCCGCACAAGCCCTCGGCGCGAAGCGGGACCGACGAGAGCTCGCCGACCAAAACCCGATGAGGTGACCACGGCGCCCATCAGTTGGCGAGCCACGCGGCTGGCCGAGACCGGCAAGCTCACCCCACGCCTCGGCCCCGGTCGCTTCACGCTGGAGGGCATCGCCGACGCTTACGCCGCCGTCAGAAATCAGCCGGCTGCGGGCAAGATTGTGATCGATATCGATTGAGGACTGCGCGATGCGGAGCGGACGCGTGATGCGCCCGCTCCTTATCGAATAAGCCCCGCGAGGCGCGGCAGGGTCAGGCTGATCGCGGGGATACAGATGATCAGGAGAAGGCCTGCAAACAGCGCCAGCATGTACGGCACATAGGTGCGGAAGTGCTGGGCGACGTTGAGGTCTGCAAAGCGCAGCGTCATCAACAGCCCCACCCCCATCGGCGGCAGGAACAGGCCGATGCCGACGGCGGCGGTCTGCACGATGTTGAAATGGATGGGATCGATGCCCATCGCTTCCGAGATCGGAAACACCACGGGGATCAGCACAACCGCCGCCGGCAAGCCCTCGAGCACCATGCCGAACAGGCAGCTCATCGCGGCGGTGCCGATCAGGAACAACCAGGGGTGATTTTTCAAGGGTGCCAGCATCTGGCCGAGCAGTTGCGGCACCCCGCTGACGCCCATCAGATATTGGTAAACTGAGGCGACCGCCAACAAGAACACCACCGCAGCCGTCAGGATCGCGCTGTCATAGGCGATCTGGCCCATCTCGCGCCACGAAACGTTGCGGTAGTAAAGTTTGGCGGCGAGGAAGGCATAGCCCGCGACCACTGCGCCGGCTTCGGTCGCGGTGATGATGCCGAGGATGAAGCCGGCGAGGATGACGAATGGCACCACCATCGGCACCGCGGCGTGCAGCAGCGCATGGCCGAGGCGTTTTAAGCTCGGCCTGGTATCGACCGGCCAGTCGTTCTGCCGCGCGCGGATGTAGACCACACCCATCAGGCAGACCATGATGACGAGCGCAGGTACGAAACCGGCGACGAACAGCGCGACCGCCGAGGTGTTGGTCACCTGCGCCATCACGATCATGAAGATCGCGGGTGGCACCAGCATGCCCATCGCGGTACCGGCGGCGATCAGCGAAGCCGAGTCGCGGCGGTCATAGCCGGCGCTGGTGAGCGGCGGCATCAGCGCTGAGCCGAGCGCCGAGACCTCCGCCATTTTCGATCCGCAGATATCGGAAAAGAAATACGCGACCACGATCACCGACATCCCGAGCCCGCCCTTGACCCAGCCGATCAGCGCACGCGCGAGCTCGACCAGCGCATGGCTCATGCCGCAGCGCTCCATCAAATTGCCGGCGAACACGAAGGCGGGGATGGCGAGCAGCACCCAGCTTTGCGAGCCCGACACCAGCGCCGAGGAAAGCTGCTGCATCGGATAGCCGCCGATCCAAAGGCCCGCGATGCCGGCGACGCCGAGCGCGAACACAATCGGCATCGACAGCAGGATCAGCACCACAAAGATGATTGCAACGATCGAAAGCAGCATGAAGGGGTCCGCCTCAGTGCCGCGGCGCGGCCGTCGGCCGCCGTTCTATCATCACGGCAAAGCCGTAGATCGATATCAGGATGCCGCCAACCACTGCGGAGGCATAAAGCCAGGCGAGATTGATTTGCAGGCCCGGCGTCGTCAGCGTCCGGTTGAGCAGGCACAGTTTCAGACCATACCACGCCACCAAGAGGCCCATGGCCGTGATCAGTGCGTGGTTGAAGCGGTGGATCCAGAGTTGGGCGCGCTTCGGCAGGCGATGTACGAACACCGCGAGCGTGAAATGCGAGCGCGACTGGATGCCGATCGCCGCCCCGATCAGCGTCAGCCACGCTAGCGAGAGCTCGCCCACCTCCTCGACCCAGGTGAACGGCACCGGGTCGACGTCGAGCCAGTCGGTGATGGCGCCGACGAAATAACGCAGAATCACGCCGACCAGGAGGTTGACGATGGCAAGGATGATCAGCGCCGTGACCGCCAATTTCGGGACGGCTGCAAAATACCGCTGCATGCGCAAAGCGATACTGGCTTTAAGCCTTGAACCCTTCGATCTCGTCCCAAAGCGCGCCGAACTGGCTCTTGTAGGCCGGCCAGATCTTCTGCTGCGCCACTTTGCGGAATTCGTCGACCTTGGCTTCGACGACGGTCATGCCGAGCGGCTCTAGCTCCGATTTGGCTTTGGCGAAATTGTCGACCGACTCGGTCGCCTCTCGAATCTTTTCCTGCGCGGCGCGCGAAAGATCCATCATCAGCTTCTGCTGGTCGGATGACAGCGAGTTCCAGATTTCGAGATTCATCACCGCATTGGTCGGGCCGTAATTATGATAGGTCAGCGAGGCGTATTTCGAGACCTCATAGATCTTCAGCGCCTTCATGTTCACGATCGGCAGGTCGCCGCCGTCGATGACGCCCTGCTTGGCCGCGGTGATGACTTCGCCCCACGCCATCGGAACCGCATTGCCGCCCAGCCCGTTGATGGTATCGCCGAATATCTTGGCCTGCTGCACG
>Ga0070713_100002653_pt1 | contig 11655 bp, 6 predicted proteins | sample LARL82metaG_FD_65465 | JGI IMG/M metagenome (GOLD analysis project Ga0070713, IMG submission 65465) | Corn, switchgrass and miscanthus rhizosphere microbial communities from Kellogg Biological Station, Michigan, USA - LAR L8-2 metaG | ecosystem: Host-associated > Plants > Roots > Rhizosphere ... | reverse complement strand
CCAGTACGGCATCACCAAAGACGAGCTGATCAGCCGCCGGGGAGGAAGCCCGTAACCGTTCGCCGCTCAGCCGCGGCCGACACCATCGTCTCCCCTCGCCTCCGGCCCTAGACAAGGGACTAACAATGCCACTGGCCCGCCGGCTGACTTGGCCGCCAGCCCCTGTATCCCTCGACGCACTCGATCTGCGCGTGGAGATCTACCCGGGCGTCCCGGCGATTGCCGAGATCAGCGGAGAGATGGACATCGCGTCCGCTCCATGGCTACGCGAGACCCTGCTGCTGGCCATCCGGCGTCACGGACCTGCGATCTCCGTAGACCTTCACGGTGTGACGTTCCTGGACTGCTCAGGTGTCAACGTGCTGCTCGCGACCGCGCGCAGGGCCCGGCTCGAAGGCGGATGGATGCGGGTGGTCCGTCCATCGGCAGAGGCCTGGCAAGTTATCACGCTCCTGGGCCTCCAGCACGTGCTGACAAGAGACCACGAGCGGGCGGACCCGCGGCAGGATTGCGCGCAGGCCGGCTAATACCGAATCCTGATACTCTACGGGCGTGCGGGCGTGGCGGTGATCGATGTCCAGCAGTCATCCCCGGCCCAGTTTTCATGATCGCCTGACCGAACGGGCAACGCTTGACCAGCTGCTTGCTGACGTGCAGGCGGGTCAGAGCCGGGTGCTGGTGCTGCGCGGTGAGGTGGGAGCCGGCAAGACTGCCCTGCTGGAGTACCTGCAACGGCGAGCGACTGAGTTTCGCTTTGTGCGCACGGCGGGCGTTGAGTCAGAAATGGAGCTGGCGTTCGCTGGCCTGCATCAATTGTGCGCGCCGATACTGAACAGCCTGGGGCGCCTGCCGGGTCCGCAGCGCGCCGCGCTCGGCACGGCGTTCGGCCTGAGTGCGGGGGCGTCGCCCGATCGTTTCATCGTCAGCCTCGCGGTGCTCGGGCTCCTCTCCGTGGCGGCCGAAGAACGGCCCATCGTCTGCGTGGTCGATGACGCCCAGTGGCTGGACCGGGCTTCCGCGCAGGCACTCGCGTTCGTCGCGCGCCGCCTCCTGGCGGAGTCGGTGGCCATCGTCTTCGCGTTGCGTGAGCCCAACGCCGACCGGGAGCTGACGGGGTTCCCTGAGCTTGAGGTCACGGGCCTCGGCGACGCGGACGCCCGCGCGCTGCTCGAGTCGGTGGTCCCCGGTTTGCTGGACGAGCGCGTGCTTGACATGATCGTCACGGAGTCGCGGGGCAACCCGCTGGCCCTGGTGGAGTTGCCGCGCGGATTGACCGCGGCGGAGCTGGCCGGCGGGTTCGCTCTTCCCGGCAGGCTGCCACTCGCGAACCGCATCAAACAGAGCTTCCACCGGCAGCTGCACTCGCTTCCCGCCGAGACGCGGCAACTGCTGCTGACCGCGGCGGCCGAACCGGCGGGCGACGCCGCGCTGCTGTGGCGCGCGGCCGAGCAACTCGGGCTCCCGGCCGACGCCGCGCACCCGGCCGAGGCCTTGGGGCTGATCGAGGTTGGGGTCCGGGTGCGCTTCCGTCATCCCCTCGTGCGCGCCGCCGCGTACGCGGCGGCGCCACTGCCTGACCAGCGACGAGTACATCGCGCGCTGGCGGAGGCGACGGATCCAGATGCCGATCCCGATCGTCGAGCCTGGCACCGTGCCCAGGCGGCCATCGGGCTGGACGAGACCGTGGCGGACGACCTGGAACGGTCGGCGGATCGCGCCAGGTACCGGGGGGGAGTCGCGGCGGCGGCCGCGTTCCTCGAGCGGGCAGCCGAGTTGACTCCGGATCCGGACCGGCGCGCCGCGAGGGCACTGGCCGCGGCGCAGGCCAAGTTCGAGGTGGCCGCGCCCGAGGCCGCCGACAGACTACTCTCCATGGCCGAGTTGGGTCCGCTGGACGAGATGCAGCAGGCCGGGGCGGCGCGTCTCCGCGGCCGGATCGCCTTCGCCCGCAGCCGGGGAAACGACGCCCCGTCGCTGCTCCTTGAGGCGGCCAGGGCGTTTGAACCGCTTGACGACAGGCTGGCAAGGGAGACATACCTTGAAGCCTTTGGCGCCGCGTTGTTTGTCGGCCGGCTCGGCGGCCGGCACGGAATCCGGGAGGTGGCCGAAGCCGCCAGGACGCTGCCGCCGAGGCCCGGGTCGCCACCGCCGGGTGACCTCCTCCTGCACGGTATGGCGATGCGCTACCTGGAACGCCAAGCCGTGGACGCCCGCCCCGGCGGAGGCGACCGGGCGGGTGTGCCGACTCTGCAGCGCGCGCTTGAGGCACTGCGGGGGGAGAATCCACGCGGCCGGGACGACATCATGCGCCTGCTCCGGCTGTCGCCCATGGCCCAGTCGATGGCCGTCCATGAGTTGTGGGAGTACCAGGGGTGGCGGGAGCTCTCCACCCGCTCCGTCAAGCTAGCGCGCGAGGCCGGCGCGCTCACCGCCCTGCCGGGGCTCCTCGTCTACCTCGCCGGCGTTCACGCCCATGATGGAGAGTTCGCCGCCGCCGCCATGCTCATCGAAGAGGCCGACGCCATCACCGCGGCAACCGGCAACGCGCCCATGCGGTACGCCTCGCTCTTCCTCTCCGCCTGGCAAGGCGAGGAGTCTTCGACGACGAAGCTGATCGAGGGGGCTATTAAAGACGCCACCGCCAGGGGCGAGGGCAGGGTCTTGAGCATGGCCGGCTACGTCACTGCCGTCCTGAACAACGGCCTCGGTCGCTACCCGGCCGCCCTCGCCGGTGCCCGCCTGGCGTGTGAGCACGATGACCTGGGTTACTACAACTGGTCGCTGGCCGAGCTCGTCGAGGCTGGCATGCGAAGCGGCGCTGCCGAAGAGGCCACCGCCGCTTTGCGGCAACTCGATGGACGCGCCCGGGCCAGCGGCACGGACTGGGCCCTCGGCATCCTGGCCCGGTCGCAGGCGCTGCTGAGCGACGGCGACGCGGCCGAACCGCTCTACCGCGAGGCAATCGAGCGCTTGGCGCGCGACGGGGTCGTCATCCATCTCGCCCGCGCTCACCTGCTCTACGGCGAGTGGCTGCGTCGGGTGAACCGGCGCCACGACGGGCGCGAGCAACTGCGAACCGCCTACCAGATGTTCTGTGCCATGGGGTCCGACGCGTTCGCCGAGCGCACCCGCGGTGAACTCCTGGCGACCGGCGAGACGGTACGCAAGCGGACGGTTGAGAGCCGCGAGGTTCTCACTGCCCAAGAGAGCCAGGTCGCACGGCTGGCGGTCGGGGGGCACACAAACCAGGAGATCGCGAGCCAGCTCTTCATCAGCCCCAGAACGGTGGAGTACCACCTGCACAAAGTGTTCGCGAAACTGGGCGTCAGCTCCCGCCGAGAACTCCCGGCCGTCCTGCGAGAGACGGAAGGGCGCATTTCCCCGCCATAACAGCAGAACCAGCACTCGGAACGGGTGCGGGTGCCTCCGGTCATTCCTGTGGCACGTCGCGGCCACTGTCGGGCAGCGCGTCGCGGAGCTGCCGGCGGGAGCTGACGCCGAGCTTGGTGAAGATCTTGGTCAGGTGGTACTCCACCGTGCGCGGGCTGAGGAACAACTGGGCGGCGATCTCGGGGTTAGACATGCCAACCCGGGCCAGCCCGGCGATCTGGGCCTCTTGCCGGGTAAGCGGGTCGCTGGTGCCGGGGGCGTGCTTGCGGACGGTCTCGCCGGTGACCAGTAGCTCGCGGCGCGCCCGGTCGGCGAAGGCCTGCATGCCGATCGCGTCCAGCATGCTGTGCGCGGTGCGCAGCTGGGCGCGGGCGTCGGCATGGCGGCCCGCGCGGCTCAGCCACTCGCCGTGCAGCAGGTGCGCACGGGCCAGCTCGGACCGGAACCTGGTGCGGCCAAGCCGCTCGATCGACTCACGATACCGGCGCTCGGCGTCATCACCGTCGCTGACCAGCGCGCAGGACCGCGCGTAGATGCCCTGTGCCCAGTCGGTCTTGGCGATGCTGGTGGCCTCGGCCAGCCGGGCGGCTGCCGCGGCGGCCAGGCCTGCCCGCCCGGTGCGGACGGCCGCCTCGATCACCTCGGGCAGCGCCCACGTCGAGATGTCCAGTTCAGGCGCCTGCTCGGCGGCACGCGCATCGGCCAGGGCCTGCTCATGGCGGCCAAGCCCGTTGTACAGGATGGCCGATGCCCACTGCGCCCACTGGACGGCTACGCCCTGGCCCGCGGCCTGCGCGGCCGTGATCAGGCCCGCGATGACCGGGGCGGCCTTGGCCTCATCCCCGCGGAACGCGGCCAGCAACACGGCGCCGAAGGGAGGAAACCGGGTCCCGGTCGCCGCCGCGATCCCCTGTCCCTCCGCGACCAGTGAGTCAGCCGCGGCGAAATCGCCGCGCCAAACCGTAAGGAAGGCCATCGAGTCTACCCAGACCACCAGCTGGGAGAGCAGCCCCTCCGCGCGGACAGACCGCAGCTCGCGGTCCAGCAACGCTTGCCACCGCTCTTCGTCCCACAACGTGGTCGCGGCGGCCATGGCCACGTTGCTCCACCGCCGGCGCTGGGCTACCGGGATATCGCCTTCTGCGAAGAGTTGCACTGCCTGTCTCAGCAGCGGCCCGGCCTGGGCACGGCCTCTCGTGGTGAGGACGGCCAGCGCCTCCAGCAGCAGGTCCGACGGGCGGGGCGCGGCTGCGAGCGGCGGTGCCGACAGGGCGGCCCTGGCCACTTCGTTCAAGTCACCGGCTCCCGTGAACTGCCCGGCGACCAGCGCGGCATACCACGCGTCTAGGTAGGTCTCACGGGCGAGCGGGGGATCCAGGGCCTCCAGCTGCGTGGCTGCCTTCAGCAGTAGTGCCGCGGCGTCACCACCCCAGTTGGCGGCCATGGCGAGTTGTCCGCGGACCAGGTCGGCGCGGGCTCGGCGGAGGTCATCCAACGGCCCGAGCGCCGCGACGTCAAGCAACTCGGCCGCCGTATTCAGCGCGCCGGCCTGGAGACTCGCCTGCGCGGCCGCCAGTGCCCGTTCGGAACGCGGTGCGGGCTCTGGCGTCAGCTCGACCGCGCGTTGCAAGAACGCGGCCGCCGCCGCTATTCCACCCCGGGCCTGCGCCCGGCCTGCGGACCGTTCCAGCTCCGCCGCGACCGGTTCATCGGGTCGTGGCGCTGCCGCCGCCAGGTGCCAGGCCCTTCGGTCCTGGTCACGCTCCCGGTCGGTCACCTCGGCCAGCGCCAGGTGCGCCGCCCGCCGGTCCGGCAGCGACGCCGACGCGTACACCGCCGAGCGGACCAGCGGATGCCGGAACCGCACCAGCGCGCCGATTTGCAGCAGCTCGTCGGCCGCCGCCGCGGCCGCGGCCGACGCCGGGATCTCAAGCCGCTCGGCCGCCCGCCACACCAGCACGGGATCACCAGACGGCTCGGTCGCCGCGATGAGCATGAGCAACCGCGTGTCGGCGGGGAGCGCCTCCAGCCGCTGCCGGAAACCCGCTACGATCCGCTCGCGGACCGGTTCCGCCAGCTCGCCGGCCCCCGCCAGCCCCGCCGGGCCAAGTCCGCGGGGCAGTTCAAGCAGCGCCAGCGGGTTACCGCCCGCCTCGGCCAGGATCCGGTCCCAGACCCGCTCATCGAACCCGGCCCCAACCACCGACCGCAGCAGCATCCGGGCTTCCTGGTCCGGCAGGCCGGGAACCTCCAGGTCGGCCACCCCGCGGAACTCATCGCCCGGCTCGCGGGCGGCGAACACCAGCCCCACCGGCTCGGCCAGCAGCCGACGCGCCACGAATGCCAGCACCTGCCCTGACTCCTGGTCAAGCCACTGCGCGTCATCGATCACGCACAGCAGCGGGCGTTCCTCCGCGGCCTGCGACAGCAACGTCAGCACGGCCAGCCCGACCATGAACCGATCGGGCGCGGCTCCGTCTCGCCGCCCGAACGCCACCTCCAGCGCGTCACGCTGCGGGGCCGGAAGAACCTGCAGCCCTTCCAGCAGCGACACGCACAGCAGGTGCAAGCCGGCGAATGCCAGCTCCATCTCCGATTCCACCCCGGCCGCCCGGAGCACCCGCACATCCCCTGCCGCCGCGTCGACGGCATACTCAAGCAGCGCCGTCTTGCCCACCCCGGCCTCGCCACGCAGCATCACTGCCCGCCCGCGCCCCGACCGCACGTCCCGCAGCAGGCCATCGAGCGTGGCGCGCTCTCGCTGCCGGTTCAACAGCGCTGGCGCCGATCCAGACCGTGCCCGCATGCCCGTCTCCCCTCGCCAAGATCCCGAAAGGCTCAAGCACGGCCGAAATCGCGCCCTCTTGTCCAGCCAACCGACACGCCGGCAGGCCTGTCAAGGGGCGGGCGCTGGGGACGCGCCCGGCTCGGGACCCTGTATTGGGACTTGTCCAGGCGCGAGCGCAGCCGGTCGGCAGGAGCCCGGAGGAGTGAGCCACCTCCGCAGTAACCGCGACACCATTACCCGGCCAGGCGCGGTGGGGATCGTCGCCCGTGCCGCCTGTCCCCGCCGTCCGCGCGCGGCGGTCGGTTGCGCGCAGAGGGCGGGCTCTGCCAGAATTTTCTAGTCGATTGGCCGGTACCAAATAGCCCATCTGGTGCGGTAGTCACATGAAGCGCTGACGCGGCTCGCGTCCCAGGAGCAATCTCGCCATGGTTGACCCCCACCCCTCGCGGGCGAGGTTCCTCAACCGTGGCCGCGAGCGGGAGGTGCTTGACCAACTAGTCGCGGACGCGCGCACGGGTAAGAGTCGCGTCCTGGTCCTGCGCGGCGAGGCGGGGATTGGCAAGACCGCCCTGCTCGGGTACCTGTCCGGCGCCGCAACCGGGTGCCGGATCGCCCGGGCAGCGGGCGTCGAATCAGAGATGGAACTCGCGTTCGCTGGCTTGCACGCGCTGTGCGCCCCGATGCTCAGCCGTCTTGGGCAGCTACCAGTCCCGCAGCGCGAAGCGTTGAGCACGGCGTTCGGCATGAGCGCGGGCTCCCCGCCCGATCGCTTTATGGTCGGCTTGGCCGTCCTGAGCCTGCTGGCCGACGCGGCCGAGGAACAGCCGCTCATCTGTGTCATCGACGACGCGCAGTGGCTCGACCGGGTATCCGTGCAGACGCTCGCGTTCGTGGCGCGGCGCCTACTGGCGGAGCAGGTCGGGCTGGTGTTCGCGCTGCGCGAGTCCGGCGACGGGCACCAACTCGAAGGGCTACCTGAACTCGTCGTCGACGGCCTGGCCGCCAGCCACGCACGCCGGCTGCTAGACGCCACGATCCCCGGGCCGCTTGACCGACCAGTGCGGGACCGGATCCTCGGCGAGGCCAACGGCAACCCGCTGGCGCTGGTCGAACTGGCGCGCGGGGAGAGCCGGGCCGCGGCCGCGGGTGGATTCGGGCTTCCGGTGGAGATGCCGCTGACTAGCCGCATCGAGCAGAGCTTCCTCCGCCAGGTGGAACCGCTCGCGGCCAAGACCCGTCGCCTGCTCCTGCTCGCGGCGGCTGAGCCGGTCGGCGACGTGCCGCTGCTGTGGCGCGCGGCCGAGCGGCTTGGCATCGGGCCAGAAGCGGCGGAAGAGGCCGAGGCGGCGGGCCTTATCGAGATCGGCACCCACGTGCGGTTCCGTCATCCGCTCGTCCGTTCCGCCGCCTACCGGGCCGCGCCCGCACGCGAGCGACGCAAGATCCACGGGGCACTGGCAGACGCGACCGACGCGCGGCGGGACCCGGATCGCCGGGCCTGGCACCGCGCTCGCGCGGCCGACGGGCCGGACGAGGCCGTGGCAAACGAGCTGGAGCAGTCCGCCGATCGGGCGCAGGCGCGCGGGGGACTGTCGGCGGCCGCGGCCTTCCTTGAGCGGGCCGCCGAGCTGACGCCGGACCCCGGCAAGCGCGTCGAGCGCTCGCTCGCCGCGGCCCAGGCGAAGCTTGACGTCGCCGACGTGGCGGCCGCGTCCGACCTGCTGGCCGCCGCCGATCTCGGGCCGGGTGACGAGCTACAGCACGCGCGGCTGGCGCGGCTGCGGGCGACGATCACGTTCCGCAGCCAGCGCGGGCGCGACGCGCCGCCGCTGCTGCTCGAAGCGGCCAGGCGGCTCGATCCCCTGGACGCCGCGATGGCCAGGGAGACCTACCTGGAGGCTATTGCCTCGGCCATGTTCGCCGGGCGGCTCGGCGCCGGCCCGGATGAGCGTGCGGTGGCCAAGGCGGCGCGTGAGTCCAGCAGGGACTCCGGCCAGGGCGCGGCCGACCGGCTCCTCGACGCCTTGGTGACCCGGTTCACCGAGGGCTACGCCGCATCCGTCGCGCCCCTCTCCCAGGCGCTGCGCGCATTCGGCGAACCCGATGGGGGTGGTGCGGACCGGCGGTGGCTGTGGCTGGCGTGCCGCCTTGCGCAAGATCTGTGGGATGACGAGCTGTGGCATCTGCTCGCGACCCGTGGCGTGCACCTCGCGCGCGAGACCGGCGCCCTCAGCCTGCTCCCGAACGCGCTTAACTACCTCGCCGCGCTCAGCGTGCACTCGGGGGCGTTCTCGACCGCTGCGGCGCTGGTCGATGAGGTTGATTCGATCACGGAGGCAACTGGAATCCCGCCGCTCAAGCACGCGGCATTCATGCTGATCGCCGCGCGCGGCGATGAGGCTCAGACGCTGGCGGTCCTCGAATGGGGCAGGCAAAATGTGACCGGACGGGGCGAAGGCTCGTCGATTGGCTCGGCCGCGTGGCTTGGTGCCCTGCTGTACAACGGGCATGGTCACTATGACAAGGCGCTCACCCTGGCCCGCGAGGCCTGCGAGCACGAGGACGTCGTATTTTACGGATGGGCCCTGGTCGAGCTGATCGAGGCCGGCGTCCGCGCCGGGCAGCCGGAAGAGGCCGCCGCGGCGCTCAGCCGCCTGAGTGAGCGCACGCGGGCGAGCGGCACCCAGTGGGCGCTGGGGGTCGAAGCGCGCTGCCGCGCGCTCCTCGGTGATGACGAGTCCGGCTACCAGGAGTCGGTCGACCGGCTCGCCGGCAGCCGCGCCGCGATCGAGCTTGCCCGCAGCCGGCTTGCCTACGGCGAGTGGCTGCGTCGTGCCAGCCGCCGCATGGACTCGCGTGAGCAGTTGCGCGCTGCCTACGAGATGTTCAGCCAGATGGGCGCGGCCGCGTTCGCCGAGCGCGCCCGGCGCGAACTATCGGCCACCGGCGAGACGGTGCGCAAGCGCACGGCCGGGACGGTGGACGAGCTCACCGCACAGGAGAAGCAGGTCGCCCGGCTCGCGGCTCAGGGGCTCACGAACCCGGAGATCGCCGCTCAGCTGTTCATCAGCCCGCGCACGGTCGAATACCACCTCAGCAAGGTGTTCCCGAAGCTCGGCATCAGTTCACGCAGGGAGCTCCGCGGGGCGCTCCCAGGCGCGGAGCCGCCCGCGGTGCCGGCTTAGCTCACCAGGCCCCGGTCACCGGGAGGGGCAAAATCCTCTCGTTAGCGTCGCGATTGCCGAAGCGCCGCCTGGTACCGGCCGTGCGCCTGGATGAACTGGTCGGCCGTGCCGCCGTGGTCGGGATGGGCGTCGGCCAGGGCGCGACGCAGCTCCTTGATGACTGCCGCTTCCCGTGCGGCTCGTCCCGCTCGGACGCCTTCCCCGTTGCGCAGGTCATCTTCGGCGGCGGCATGGGTGGCGAAGAAGAGCCGGCCGGCCGGTCCGGCGCGGCGGCGGTCACCTGGAATCGGGATCACGCCGGGCGGGTAACCGTGGCGGCACCGATCTTCCCTGTGGCACCTGGTATCGGCCTCGAACTGTTCGCGGCTGATGCAGCCGGGGCTGACCACGGACTCGCGCCAGTTCCAGCGGTCGCTGGTGTAGTAGATCAGCCTTGCCGTCTTCTTGACGATCGGCACCGCTTGTACCCAGCGGCGTGCCTCGCCCGGGTGGCCGCTGTCGCGGGTGCAGGGGACGTACAGGTATTGGATTGCGGCGGCGCCATCGGCGGGGAGGTTCAGCGGCGGGGCCTTCCGCCCAGCGCCACCGATGCGTTTCCGCGCCCCGGCGATGAAGCTTTGCCCGTTCATGACACCAGCCTCCGTTCGGGATATGCCGTGCGGGCCGGAGCCGGACCGGCGCTGGGCGGCGACGGCCGGCGGGCTGGCTCGCGGATCTCGCTGTAGCCGCCACGGGCGTTCATCACGATCCGCCCGGTCTCCCGGCCGTGCAGTTCCTCATCGCGCCGCTGGCCGGCCAGCGCGTGGCCGGTAAGCCGGGTGACGAGGAACGCCAGCGCAGGCCCGGCGAGCACTAGGACCCGGAAACTCCAGGTCACCGTGTAAAGGTCAAGATGCAGGTGGTAGGCGATCTGGTCGTTGGCGGACGCGGCCCACAGCAGGCCGTAGAACGTGACGCCGGCCGCGCCTGCCGCGATCCGGTTCGCCGGATCAGCGGGCTCGGGCGGCAGCAGCCCGCGCGGCGGCCGCTCGCCGATGATCCACCGGTCCGCCATCGGGTAGAGCGCCAGGCCGGTGAAGAACAGGGCGGGCATGATCAGGCCCGGGATTGCGACGTCCAGGCTGAGCGGATGCCCGGCTACCGGCAGCTCCCAGGCCGGCATGATCCGCAGCGCGCCGTCGATGAACCCCATGTACCAGTCCGGCGCCGCGCCCGAGCTGATGCTGCCCGCCTCGTACGGCCCGATCAGCCACACCGGGTTGATCTGCGCGACCGTGCCGAGCAGGACCAGCGTCCCGCACGTGAACAGCAACAGCGGCGCCCGCCGCACCAGGCGCGGCCACCGCGGCGGCCGCCGGCTCAGCAGGAGCAGGGCGCCGGCCAGCGCCGGCAGGATCAGGATGTGCACCCAGTAGTCCCGGCCGATGATGTCATGCCCGGGCGGCGCACCGCCGAAGATCAGGGACACCAGGTGCGTCCCCAGCAGCGGCACGGACAGCAGCACCCCGGTGATGACGCTGAGGCTGCCGCCGGACAGGCCGTCGTCCGGCAAGATGGTCCCGGTGTAGGCCACCAGCATGCCCAGCGGTAGCAGCGTCACCCAGATCAGCCAGTCCCGCAGCGCCCGGCCGGAGAACCGGCCGCGGAAGAACGTCCGCAGCAACCGCAGGCATATCGCCGCGACGAACACGTCCGCCGACCAGTGGTGCACCTGCCGGGTCAGCAGCCCGCCCTTCACATCGAAACTGATCGCCAGCACGGACCGGAACGCCTGGCTCATCGGGACGCCGTTAAGCTCGGAGTAAGAGCCGTGGTACGCGACGGTGGCCATCGACGGGTTGAAGAACGGCAGCAGCAGCATCCCGCTGGCCGCCGCCACCGCGAACGAGTATCCGGCGATCAGTCCGAACGCGGCGGCCCAGCGATCGTCTGGGTCGCGTCGCAGCGCACCGCGAACCGGATGCCGCGGCCCCGTCGTCAGGGAGCCGACGGGCACGGTGACTCGCCGGTTGTTCGCGTGCATGGTCATCAGGTCCTCCGGTGGCCGCTCGTGATGAAGGTGTTCTTCTGGCGGATGACCCCACTGTCGCGCTCACCCAGCGAGAACCGCCTCTGTGGGAATCCCTAGGCGGCCGCCCCTAGGGAGTCGGATCCCGCTAGGGAGACGGCCCCCGGCCGGGGAAGGTGACGCCGACTAGGGACCGCCACTGGGGACTCCGACAGATTCGAGCGGCCGGCCGGAGGAGGGACGCTGCGTGCTAAGGCATCCCGGCTCGGCGCTATCTGGGCCGG
>Ga0070713_100002650_pt1 | contig 11660 bp, 9 predicted proteins | sample LARL82metaG_FD_65465 | JGI IMG/M metagenome (GOLD analysis project Ga0070713, IMG submission 65465) | Corn, switchgrass and miscanthus rhizosphere microbial communities from Kellogg Biological Station, Michigan, USA - LAR L8-2 metaG | ecosystem: Host-associated > Plants > Roots > Rhizosphere ... | reverse complement strand
CCCGTGGTCGCGGTGACGGCCCAGGCGATGAAGCAGGATCGGGAACGGGCCCTGGAGGCCGGCTTCAACGGGTACATAGAGAAGCCGATCAGTGTCCGCGCCTTTCCCGATCAGGTTCGCAGCTTCCTCTCAGATGGGCAGGTGGGGACCGGGTGACATCGGATCCACTGGTACTCGTCGTGGATGATCTGGCGCCGAACGTCCGCCTGCTCGAGGCGGTGCTGTCGCCAAGGGGATTCCGGGTGGCCACGGCGTCCTCCGGAGAAGAAGCCCTGGACGTGATGAGCAAGGAGTGCCCAGATGTCGTTCTGCTGGACATCGTGATGCCCGGAATGGATGGGTATGAGGTCTGCCGCCGAATCCGCGAAGACCCGGGGACGGCCTTCCTGCCGGTGATCATGATCACGGCGAGCGGAGAACAGGAGAAAATCCGCGCCATCGAGTCCGGCGCCGACGACTTCGTCAACAAGCCCTTCGACCAGGCCGAGTTGCTGGCCCGGGTACGCTCCCTGGTCCGGGTCAAGCGGTACCACGACACGATCCAGCGTCAGGCCGCCGAGCTGGCGCGCTGGAACCGTGAGCTCGAGCAGCGTGTCCAGGACCAGCTTGAGCAACTGGACCGGGTGAGCCGGCTGCGCCGTTTCCTTCCGGCACAGCTGGCCGACCTCATCATCAGCTCAGGCGATGAATCGTTCCTCAACGCGCACCGCCGGGAGATCACGGTGGTGTGCTGTGATTTGCGTGGCTTCACCGCCTTCGCCGAATCGGCGGAACCCGAGGATGTCTGGAACATCATCGGGGAGTATAACGGTGCCCTGGGCGACCTCATAGGCCGCTTCGGGGGGACCTTGGAGCGGTTCACCGGCGATGGACTCGTGGTCTTCTTCAACGATCCCATCCCGTGCGATGACGCGCCGCTGCGGTCAGTCCGGATGGCGCTGACGATGCGCCAGCGGGTGCAGGAACTGGCCGACAGTTGGCAACGCCGCGGTCATGAGCTGGCCCTCGGGGTGGGCATCGCCCAGGGCTACGCCACCCTCGGCCAGGTTGGCTATGCCGACCGCTTCGAGTACGCCTCGGTCGGGAGCGTCAGCAACCTGGCCGCGCGCCTCTGCGCCGAGGCGGCGCCCTGGCAGATCCTCGTCACCCAGCGCGTGAACGCGGCAGCGGAGGAGCTCGTGGTGAGCCGACTGGTCGGCGAGCTCTCGTTGCGCGGCTTCTCCCGGCCGATCCGCACCTTCGAGGTTTCCGGGCTCGACTCCGCAAAGGTCACTTCATGACTCCCGGGATGGCGCGAAGCTGACGCTGGCGGAACTCAGCGACGAGGAATGCAACGAACGCTTCGACCGCCTCCAAGAGAGAATGCGCGGCGTCTGGGAGATCATACGACGCAGCGAGGAGGGCGAGTCCGTCGTTGTCGTTCCCTCGGTCAGCTTGGACCGCGTTGGCGAGCGAAGTGGCTCCCTACAGCAAGCCCAGCGCCACCCACAGTCCGAGTCCGATCATTCTCAGCGCCACCGGCATGACCAGAGACTGGCCGAACCGCGATCCGAGGTCGCTCCCTGGCCCCATGTCCATCCCGCTCATGCGCATGACTGCGAGGACCCTGTGGGGTTCCAGACCTCGGCCACTGTGGTTGACCTGGGCTTCTACGCGGCCCGCTCATATTCGTTGAGGAGGCCGCCGGGGACGGGCCGGCGCTTGACCCGCACCTGGGAGAGATCGGCGACAGCAGACGGCGTTCGCCGAAGATCAGCATCCGGTCGGTGACCTCGGTCCGGGCGGTGAGCACGAACCGTTCCGAGTAGGCATTCGCGTGCGGCGTCCGTGGCGGGATTTTGACAGTCTTCTCGCCCTCGCCTTCAAAGATGGTGTCGAAGACGCCGGTGAACTTGGCGTCGCGGTCCCGGATCAGGAAGCGGAGGGAGCCGATCCGGTCACCGAAATCCATGAGCAGGTTACGGGCTTGCTGAGCGGTCCACGCGCCATCAGGGTGGGCGGTCACGCCGAGGATATGTACCTGCCGGGTCCCCACCTCCATGACGAACAGCACGTACGGGCACTTGAGGAGGATCGTGTCGACGTGGAAGAAACCGCAGGCCAGGCCAGCTGCTTGCGTGATGTAGTTCCGTGGCGTCTCTGGCCAGCCCGCGGTCGACCTGGGGATCGGCGCAATAGGAGCAGCTGCTAATCCTGAACCGGCAGGTAAGGGTTCCGCGAGGAGGAAGGGCGGCCCCGGTCGGGGTGAGGCGGGAATGTAGCTTGGAGGCGTGGTGACCGCGATGCAGCAGCCAGACCCGGCGGCACGGCCGGCGGTTTTCGTCCTGTTCGGGGCGACCGGTGACCTGGCCAGGCGGATGGTGCTGCCGGCTTGGTACCGGCTGGCGTGCGAGGGGCTGCTGCCCGAGCAGTGGCTGCTGGTGGGCAACGGCCGCGGCGAGATCACGCACGGGGACTTCCGCGCCCATGTCCATGATGCGCTTACCGAGTTCGGTCCCAAGCCCGAGGGCAAGGACTGGGACTCATTCGCGCAGCGCGTGTTCTTCGCCGGCGGCGGGTTCAGCTCCGGCAATCCCGGCAGCTTGCCGGACGTGCTCGGCCAGGCGCGCGCATCAGTCGGCGGCAGCCCGCAGCTGGTGCATTACCTGGCCGTCCCGCCGGTCGCCTTCGGCGGGCTGACCCAGGCGCTGGGGCAGTACGGGCTGGCCGATGGCGCCCGGGTTGTCTACGAGAAGCCGTTTGGCACCTCGCCCGGCAGCTTCCGCGAACTCGACCGGGTCGTTCATTCGGTCCTGGATGAGCAGCAGGTGTACCGGATCGACCATTTCCTGGGCAAGGAAGCGACCCAGGATCTGCACGTGCTCCGCTTCGCCAACAGCTCGTCCGCAGCGTACTGGGATCGCGGGCACGTCGAGTCGGTGCAGATCGACGTGCCCGAGACGCTCGGCATCAGTGACCGGGCCCAGTTCTACGACGCCACCGGCGCGATCCTGGACATGCTCGTCACGCACTTGTTCCAGGTGGCGGCCGAGGTCGCCATGGAACCGCCGGCCAGCCTGGACGCGCCAGGCCTGCAGGCGGCCCGGAACGAGGTCCTGAGCTGCTTCCGGCCGCTGGACCCGCAGGAGGTCGTGCTGGGGCAGTTCGACGGGTACCGGGCGGTGCCGGGTGTGGATCCGCACTCTGGCCGGGACACGTTCGTGGCCGCCCGGGTGTGGATCGACAACCCCCGCTGGCGGGATGTGCCGTTCTACCTGCGCACCGGGAAGCGGCTGGCCGCGTCCAAGCAGCGGGTCAGCCTGATCTTGCGCGGGCCGCCTGGGCCGCTGGTCGGCCAGCTGCCCCGCGATGGGAACGTGCTGTCCTTCTCGCTGGCCGGTGACGGGGAGATCGACCTGCTCTTGGTGGCCAAGAAGCCCGGGCCCGCGCTGGACCTCGATGTCGTCCGCGCGGCGATCCCGCTGGCCAGCCTGCACGGTGCCGACCCGCTGCCACCGTACGTGCGGCTGATCCACGACGTCCTGATCGGCGACCGCTCGCTGTTCACCCGGCCGGACGGGCTGGCCGCGGTGTGGCAGGTGGCCGAGCCGCTGCTCACCAGCCCGCCTCCGGTCCGCGGGTACCCGCCCGGCTCGTGGGGGCCGGCCCAAGCCCGCGAGCTCATCGCGCCCGGGCAATGGCTCCTGGGCCAGTAACTACCCGGCCACGGCACCGGCCGCCCGCTGGACCGATCCCGGCTCGCTGCGCTTGCGAGCCTCGGCAGCAGCACCTGGCCCGCGTCGGTCAGCGCGACCCGGATGACGGTCCCGGTCGAACAGGCGGCCGCGAGACCGCGTTCCAGGGCCTTGACCGCGCTGCGGACCTGAGCGAGCTACACGCGGCCGCCCGGCCGAGCGGCCGCGGGCCCGCGCGGAAAGGTGGCGGCGGCGACCAACCTGGGCGGCCTCGGGCTCGGCGCGCTCGTGGCCGGGTCCCTCGCCCGGCGCGCCGGGCGCCGACAGCAGGGTCAGCACCTGGATCCCGCCGAGACGGTCCGCTGTGCTGGGTGTTCACCCAGACCAGCACGTCTGCCAGCTCATCGTCCCAGTCGACGGCCGGACTCAGCGACGGTGCTCAGTGGCCGGCCGGCAGGGTGCGGGCTCGCTGCTCGACGCCCAGCTCGCCGTAGGGATAATCGACGGGGTGCGGGTCGCTGGCGGCGTCGAGTGTGGCGGTCTCGGCCGCGGTCAGGCGCAGCCCGGCTGAGGGCAGGTTGGCCTCGAGTTGGTCCAGCGTCCGGGCGCCCAGGATCGTCGAGCTGACCGCGGGCCGGGCGGTCAGCCAGGCCAGCGCGACCTCGGCCATGGACACGCCGCGGTCTTCGGCGACCTTCTGCACCGCGTCGATGACGTGCCAGGTCCGGTCCGTGCCGCGCCGGTCGTAGGCCTCCATGCCGCGGCCGGGGTCCTCGCCGAGGCGGGTCGCGCCGGCCGGGCGCTGGTCACGGCGGTACTTGCCGGACAGCCAGCCGCCGCCGAGCGGGCCCCAGGGCAGCAGGCCTATCCCGGCGTCGAGCGCGGCCGGCACGATCTCCCACTCGATCTCCCGGGCCAGCAGGCTGTATTGCGGCTGGAGGGTCACCGGCCCAGCCACGTTCATGGCCCGGGCCAGGTGCACGGCCTTGGTCAGCTGCCAGCCGGTGAAGTTGGACAGCCCCCAGTAGCGGATCTTGCCGGCCTGGATGAAGCCCTCGATCGTCCGCAGGGTCTCCTCGAGCGGCGTCAGCGGGTCGTAGGCATGCACCTGGTACAGGTCGAGCGCCTCCAGCCCCAACCGGCGCAGCGAAGTCTCCAGCGCGCGGGTCAGGTGGCGCGCGGACAGCCCGGCGCCGTTCGGCGAGTCATCCACCGGCATACGGCCCTTGGTGGCCAGCACCACGGGCTCGGTGACATCGGACGGGCGGCTGGCGAACCAGCGGCCGATGATCTCCTCCGACCTCCCGCCGCCGTACACGTCCGCCGTGTCCACCAGCGTTCCGCCCGCCTCGATAAAGCGGTCAAGCTGCTGGTGCGCGCCGGACTCGTCGGTCTCGACGCCGAACGTCATCGTCCCCAGGCACAGGCTCGACACCGCGCAGCCGCTGCCTCCCAGCATGCGATAGTCCATAAAGCCAGGCTAGCGAGACCAGGAGCGCCGCAAAAGATACGCCATGAGGCCGGCGCAGCCGCGGACGGCGAGCTGTCGCACGGATCGCCTCACTGCCTCCGCCACCGCATCGCCGGTCGGGGCGTCTGATCGCTGAAGCCTGGATGCGACGGCGGCTCGCGTCTTGTCTGGGTGGCGGTATGCGTGAGGCACCCCGGTCAGGGTCAGGGCGTCCCTCCTCCCTGCTGTTCGAGCACGCGGGTCACGATGGTCAGGTCCTGCTCGCCCAGACCTTGGTCAACGGCTTGCTGCCATTCGTCAGCCAGGCAGGCAAGGACGGCGAACCGGTCGCCGCCGGCCGCTTGGAGGGCAAGGTGCACGTCCTTGAGCGCGAGCGACAGCGCGAACTGGGCCGAGAACTCCCCGTCGGCGATACGGTGCAGTTTGGCTGCCTGCCAGGTGGACACGAGCGGGCCGCCGCCAAGCGCGTCCACCACCGTCTCGGTCTCAAGGCCCAGTCGGCGAGCAAGAGCCACGGACGCGGCAACCGCCTCCGCCGCGAACGCCAGCCACGTGTTGTTCACCAGCTTCAGCCGCGTGCCGGCCCCGGCCGCGCCGACCCAGATCGTGCGCTGGCCGAGCGCGTCGAACAGCGGAGCGACACGCGGACGCGCCTCGTCGGGTCCTGACGCGAAGATCGTCAGCTGGCCGCGTTCTGCCGGATCCTTACTTCCCGACACCGGCGCATCCAGGAGCATCACGTCCGGGCGCTCAGCACCGGCCATGGCCACGACGCGGTCGGTCCCCGCCACGCCGATGGTGCTCATCTGGGCCCAGATCGCGCCGGGAGCCAGAGCAGCGAGCATCCCCTGGTCCCTTGCGATCGAAAGGACAGCATCGGCATCGGTCACCATCGTGACCACGATCGCGGCTCGCCGCGCCGCGTCCGCCGCGGTCTCGGCGACCTCAGCGCCGAGCTCAGCCAGGTCCCGGGTCGCCTCCACCGTGCGGTTCCAGACGATCGTCGGGATGCTCGCGCGCAAAGCACTGGCTGCCATCCCGTGGCCCATCGCTCCAATGCCGAGGACCGCAACCGGCTCGTGCGTCCGTGCCATCGGTCTCTCCCTTGCCAGGTGACTGCCAGGCGACGAGTCCTACCAGCATCGCGTCGACCGGACCCTCATGCGTACCCTAGGCGGCTGGGCCAATGAAAACGAGGTCATGGCGGCCGGCTTCATCCGGCCTCCGCGGGGACCGTGTACGCCATGATCCGCCAGGGCACGGATGATGAGCTGTCCAGCAGCCCGGCCGACCGCGATGCGTGGGCCAGGGTCGGCACCGTGACCGGCAGCAACCTGGCGGTGTCCGGGAAGGCGGCCTGGTTCGGCACCAGTACGGCGGGGGAGTCGCGTCGGATGGTCAGGGCCGGGACTTCGCCCGATGAGGAACTCGCTGCCACCGGGGCTGAGGATCTCCAGGGCCGAGCTAGCGGTGAGCTCGCCGACACTGGCGTTCAACCTGAAGAACCGGGGCGGTTCCCAGCTTATGTGGGCCGAATACCAGTCTGGCGCGAAGGGCCCGTCCAGGACAGGGCCGACGGCGGCCACAGCTTCTCCTATTCGCTGCCGCGCCTGCGGATCACGGGCCCGCTCACTTACACCGATAAGCGCGGGAAGCCCACCGCCGTGGACGTCAGCGGCTCTGGCTGGGCTGACAGCCAGTGATCATGAGGTACGGGCGAAGTGCAAGCTGTCGTCGGCCCAGCTGGCCGAGCTGGACGCGGTGCTGGAGGCGGGCCCGGCCGCCTGCGGTTATGAGGACCAGTGCTGGACGCTGGCGAGGATCGCCGAGGAGATGTGGCAGCGGTTCGGGCCGGAGTACACGCTGGCCGGGATGGATGTGCTCCTGCACCGGAGCGGGTGGAGCGTGCAGGTGCCGGCCCGGCGGGCCGCCGAGCGGGATGAGGCGGCGATCACCCGATGACGGGAGAAGACGTGGCCGGTGGTAAAAGGACGGCAGCGGACCCGGGCGCCTGGCTGGTCTTCGAGGACCAGTCCGGCCAGGGCCTGAAGCCGCCGAAGGGCCGCGCCTGGGGCCGACGAGGACAGACCCCGGTGGTGACGGTGACCGGCGGCAGCAACAAGCGGGTGTCGCTGGCCGCGCTGATCGCCGTCAAGCCGGGTCAGCGGCCCCAGCTGATCTACCGGGTCCACACCCGCCGCCGGGGCGAGAAGCGCAAGGGCTTCACCGAAAAGGAGTACGCCCGGCTGCTAGACACTGCCCACGCCCAGCTGAACCCGGTCGAGCCGGTCTGGTCAGTCCTGAAAAGATCTCTGGCCAACCTGGTCAAACACAACATCAGCGAGCTGACCGCGCTGGCGAAGACCCGGCTGCGGCAGATGCAGCACAGGCCCGGCCTCCTCGAGGGCTTCCTCGCCCAACCAGGCTCGACCTCACACCCTTCTGTAACCCCCAGAATTGAAGATCGGGGTTAGACCTCTTGCATGCCCTCGAGGCGCAGGAAGGGCGGTGAAGGTCGCTGATGCAGGTCAGCGGGCCTGCGCAGGTTGCATGGGTCAGCTTCGTACGGTGCGGTCGATGCACTTTGCTCCTGCACCGGTCGTCAGGTTCGGATCTGGGAATTAGCGCAGCCAACACTGCGGGTTTAAGCCTCAGCTGAGCCTCAGAGCTCAGCCTCAGCCTGTGCCGGCCAGCCTTTCGGCCACCTTCCGGCTTGCTTCCATCGCAGTTCCACCGTCGGCTGCCATCCTCAGATCCAGGGCATCGACGTAAGGAAGCTCAACATGTTTTCCCGCAAACTCACCAGGTCCATCGTTGTCGGCGCCGCGGCCATCGCGGTCGCGGGCGGTTCCTACGGGATCGTCAGCGCAACCTCCGGCAGCGGCTCAACTGCTGCTGCCAGCACCACCCCCGCTGCCGGCGGCGGCTCCGGCGGCGGGGGATCCAACGCCCGGTCAGGACCGGCCGCCGGGGGATCATCCGGCACGGTCAGCAGCCTGTCCACGTCGGGCTTCACAATCACGACATCAGCGGGTCAGAAGGTGACCGTCAAGGAGGCGTCCTCCACGACGTACCAGAACGGGACGAGCCCGGCCTCGGCGAGTGCCATTACAACAGGCGAACCCGTCCTCGTACTCGGGACGACCAGCTCAACGACCATCACGGCCACGCAGGTCACGGTGCAGCCGGCTGGCAGCGAAGGATCGGCGGCTTCCTCGGCGGCAGGGGTGGTCCCCTTCCAGCAGGGTGCACCGGCCACGTCAAAGACGGTCGGTCAGATCCCGGCGGACTACACTCAGGGGTCGGGGACGCTAGCCAGCGGAACGACAGCCGATAAGGCGACGGAAGCTGCGCTGGCCGCCTACCCGGGGGGCGTCGTCGACCGTGTGGTGGAGCTGAGCAACGGCGACTACGAGGTCCACTACATCGGCGTCAACTGGCCGCACCACATCTTCGTCAACCAGGACTTCAAGGTCATCGGCGCCAACGACTAGACGGATACGCCCGGTTCCCGGACGCCGCGCACCAGCAGCCGAACTGGCCCGTCGTCTTGGTCTGGGACAACTTGAACACCCACGCCAGCCGCGCAATGGCCGAGCTGGTCGCCGCCAGGTCCTGGCTGACGGTCCCGCCGGACGCAAGGCTTGACAGCCGCGCAGACAAGGAACCGCCGCCGCGACGATGCGGCGCCACCACACCACCAAAGGACCTGGAGAATCCCGCGTGATGAATGCTCTGTCCTTCCCGCACCAGATCACCGGCTGGTTTTGACGCAGGCTCGTCGTACGAGAAGTTCTGCGGCCGGTACGAGGCCGCCGTGCCCCCGGCGGTCCTGCGGTGGATGGGTGGGTGCGCCGGGCGGCACGCCAGTGCCGGAGCCGCATCAGCGTGCCACTTCAACCTTTCCCTCCGCCCTGCACGGCGGGCGCAGGCGGCCCCTGGAGTCGCTGGCATGATGCAGGGTGGCTTCGCGGGCCGCGGACGCCGGGTGCTTGCTGGCTGGTGTCGTGCGATGATCGGGCCATGGGGCCTGCCGAGGGATCGGGCGCCGTCGCCGGCCGCGTTGCCCGCCCCGGGGCGGGAGGTGTCGTGTCCCGTCCCGGGCTGTTCGACCGGCTCGCGGCGTCGGCGCGGGTGACCGTGGTGTCGGCGCCGCCGGGCAGCGGGAAGACGGTGCTGCTGCGGTCGTGGATCGGTGAGGCGGGTCTCGAGGACAGCGCGGCGTGGGTGCCGGTGGGGCCCGACGAGCGCGATCCGCAGCGGTTCTGGTTGTCGGTGCTTGGCGCGCTGCGCCGGACTTCTGCGGGGTCGGCGCTGGTGCGGGCGGTGACGGCGGCGCCGGACCTGGACGGGTGGGCGATCGTGGAGCGGCTGCTGAAGGACCTGGCGCCGCTGGCGGACCGGACCTGGCTGGTGCTCGACGACGTGCACGAGCTGGGCTCGGATGAGGCCCGACGCCAGCTGGAGCTGCTGGTGATGCGCGCACCGGACCGGCTGCGGTTCGTGCTGGCGACCCGCCATGACCTGCGGCTTGGACTGCACCGGCTGCGGCTGGAGGGGGAGCTGACCGAGCTCCGCGCGGCCGATCTGCGGTTCAGCCTGGCCGAGGCGCGGGAGCTGCTGGCGGCGGCGGGGGTGGACCTGCCCGGGCCGGCGCTGGGGACGTTGTACGAGCGGGCCGAAGGGTGGGCGGCCGGGCTGCGGCTGGCGGCGCTGTCGCTGGCCGGGCACCCGGACCCGGAGCGGTTCGCGGCCGAGTTCTCCGGCAGCGAGCGGACGGTGGCGGAATACCTGCTGGCCGAGGTGCTGGAGCGGCAGGGCGAGGAGGTGCGGCGGCTGCTGCTGCGGACCTGTCTGGTGGAGCGGGTCAGCGGCGAGCTGGCCGACACACTGACGGGGGGGTCCGGCGGGGATCGGATCTTGCAGGACCTGGAGGCCGCGAACGCGTTCGTGGTGGCGCTGGATTCGGCGCGGTCGTGGTTCCGCTACCACCGGCTGTTCGCCGGGCTGCTGCAGCTGGAGCTGCGGCGCACCGCCCCGGGTGAGGTGACCGGGCTGCACGCGGCCGCGGCCGGGTGGTTCGCCGGGCACGGGTTCGCGGTGGAAGCGGTCCGCCACGCCCAGGCGGCGCGGGACTGGGATCTAGCCGCACGGCTGCTCGCTGATCCCTGGCCCGGCCTGTACCTGGGCGGGCAGGCCGCCACCGTCCACGAGCTGCTGGCCGGGTTCCCCGCCGAGGCGCGTGCGGCCGATGCGGAGCTGGCCGCGCTGGCCGCAGCCGATGAGCTGGCTCAGGGGTCGCTGGAGGAGGCCGGGCGGTACCTGACCCTGGCGGCGCTGGGATCGGTGCCGGCGGCCCGCCGCGGCCGGGTGCAGGTGCTCCTCGGGGTGGTCGGGCTGTTGCTGGCCCGGCAGCGTGGCAATCCGCCGGCGGTGGCCGAGGAGGCGCGGCGGTTGCAGGCCGCGGCCGAGGCCCCGGACGCGGCGCGGCCCGGCCTGGGCGAGGACCTGCGCGCGCTGGCGCTGATCAACCTGGGCATCGCCGAGTACGGGACGGCCCGGTTCGAGGAGGCGCTGCAGCACCTAGAGGACGGCGTCGCGCTGGCCCGCCGGATCCGGCGGCCCTATCTGGAATTCACCGGCCTGGCGCACCAGGCAGCGATCGAGATCTTCCGGTCGTTTACGCGGGCGGCCGAGCGCAGCAGGCAGGCGGTCGAGCTGGCCGAACGGCACGGCTGGACCGACGACCCGGCCGTCGGCATCGCCTACGTGATGCTCGCGGGCGCGCTCGTCTCGCAGGCGCGGCCGGATGAGGCGCAGCCCTGGGTCCAGCGCGCCGAGCGCACGGTCAGGGCGGAAGCCGAGCCAGCGGATGCGGTGACAGTCCACTACATTCGCGGGCTGCTCGAGCTGGCGCGCGGTCGTGACGCCGACGCGCTGGCCGCCTTCCGGGCCGCCGAACGGCTGGCCGGGCGTCTCGCCGCACCGCACTACCTCGTCCCGCCGACGCGGGCACGGTTGATACAGGCCCTGATGCGCCTCGGCGAGACCGAACGAGCCGAGCAGGTCCTCGCCGCGCTGAGCGAACAGGACCGCGACCGCGGAGAGCTCCGCACGGCCACGGCCGTCCTGCGGCTGGCCCAGGGCGACCCGCGCGCGGTGACCGCCGCGCTCGCGCCGGTCCTGGACGGCTCCGCTCCGGTAGCCGCTCCCGCCTTGCAGGTTCAGTCCTTCCTGCTTGAGGCGATCGCCCGGGACGCGCTCGGCGACCCCGGCGCCGCCGAGCGCGCCCTGGAGCACGCGCTCGATCTGGCCGAGCCCGACGGCATGCTCTTGGAGTTCTTGCTACATCCCGCCCCGGGGCTGCTCGAGCGTCAGGCCCGGCACGGCACCGGGCACGCCGCCCTGATCGCAGAGATCCGCAGCCTGCTGGCCGGAAGGACGCCTGCGCCGCCGCCCGCCGCAGCGCAGCCGCCGCTCGAGCCGCTCAGCGATAGCGAGATCCGGGTGCTGCG
>Ga0070713_100002648_pt1 | contig 11661 bp, 12 predicted proteins | sample LARL82metaG_FD_65465 | JGI IMG/M metagenome (GOLD analysis project Ga0070713, IMG submission 65465) | Corn, switchgrass and miscanthus rhizosphere microbial communities from Kellogg Biological Station, Michigan, USA - LAR L8-2 metaG | ecosystem: Host-associated > Plants > Roots > Rhizosphere ... | reverse complement strand
AAGAAAACGCGTCCGCGTCCACGGTGCATCCGAAACTGGAGAGTTGAGATGTGATGTAGTCTTGCGCTTGCGCGATTCCCGATGACCCCGCCGGACGAGGGCCAAATCCCACCAACTTGGCGACGTGATCGTAAGCAAGCGCACCATCGAAACCACCTGTCTGCTCTGCCGGCAACGCGTCGTCTGGAACTTGTGGCGCAAGCTTCGAGGCCTTAGCGGAAGCCGCAGCAGCGCTCGCATGATCGTCAGTACTTGTGGCTTTGCAACCCGCGATACCCAGCAAGAACAAAGCTCCCCAGCCCAAGCTGCGCAATGGCCTTGCTCCAGACTGGTGCCACGACATTTTGTTCGCCATGTTTCAGCCTCTCGATTCCGCTGCCAGCCGCCGCTCTCTCCGCGAAACCACGGCCCAAGACACACCGACGCCCAAGAAATAAAGTCCCACCATCGGCGTCATAAAAATCAGCATGGTCATGGCATCGGGTGTTGGCGTAATCACTGCCGCCAATATCGTGATGGCCAGAATTGCGTATTTGGAATTCTGAATAAGGAATTTCGGCGTTACGATTTCAAATACCGACAAAAAGAAAATCAATATTGGAATTTCGAACACCAGTCCGAGCCCAAGCAATACCGTCAATATTAAATCGAGATATTCGCTGACCTTGATCAATGGTTTGATAAACGGAATGCCTGGTCCGGTCTGGCTAATTCCGATCAAGAATTTCAGCAGTTGCGGAAGCATTACAAAATATCCGAATGCGATGCCTCCCAGGAACAGAAATACCGTCGAGAATAGAAATCCGGTGATGGCGCTGCGCTCGTGCTTGTATAGAGCAGGGGCCACAAATAACCACACCTGATACAGGATGTAGGGAGAAGCCAAAACAATGCCCAGGTAAATGCTCAGCGTAATCAGCAGACCGAGATATTCGGTAGGCCCGGTGAACACCAGTTCGTCCGGCATTTTGGCATCAATCAGCGCTTTGCGAATTGGTCTGGCAATAATGAAAATGAAACGCGGAGCGAGATACCAGCCAATTACCGCGCCGATTACCGTAGCGGACAAAGCGTGAATGATACGTTTGCGGAGTTCGACGAGATGCTCAAAAAAGGTCATCTGGCCACCCGTTTCCGGGTCAGCCGTAGGAGGAACGGACGAGCTCGGCTCAAGCTGGCTGTCTGTGGTCATGGGCAGGTAGTTCACCGGGCTCCGTGGAATCCGGCGCAGTGCTGTCAACCCTGGCAGGCGAAGTTCCTTCCGTGACGGGCGCTTGACCTGAGCTGGCGTCAGCGGGTTCAGCGGACACGGAGTCGCGCGCAATCGCATTGCTTACCGGGGTGATCGTCGGCTCAAGGGCGCCAGTTGCTTCTGGCAAGCTGCGTGGCGTCTCTGCCCCTGCGGGAGTACCAAATGTGGCGGGTTGCTGCTCCCCATTTGCGACTACCACAGCAGCTTGAGCCTTTTTCAACTCCGCGTCCCGCGCTTGCCTTTCTATGGTGCGCATTTCCTCTTCAAACGCCATCTTAAAGTCGGTAGAAGCTTTGCGAAATTCCGCCATCATCTTGCCAAGACTGCGCGCAAGCTCCGGCAATTTGTGCGGACCAAAAACGACCAGCACCACGATAAAGATGATGACCAGATGGGGAACACTAAACATAAGCGGTCGCTTGTAGCCGTGTTGCGCCTCTTTGGCATCATAGAAAGGGCGCAACACACTGTCAAACCAGTCTTTTTTGCACTCGTGATATACTAGGGAATCTCAGCGGGAAAAGTTCTTGGGCGCGTGAGGTCAGGATGAATCAGAATCGTCGCGGCGTCGTAGTCATCTTCACTGTATTGGCGGCATCTGCCGTTTTTGGATGGATTTACGGCCCATCCGTTCGAGCAACTTCCACCTCCGCGGAGGACACGCAGTCGTCCGTTCGCGAATTCACCACGGTTTTGGATGTGGTGCAGTCTAACTACGCCGAACCAGTCGACGTGGACAAGGAAGTGTACCAAGGCGCTATCCCTGGCATGCTCCGCGTCCTCGATCCTCACTCCAACTTCTTTGATGCCCGGCAGTTTGCGCTTCTGCGCGAAGATCAGCGCGGAAAGTACTATGGCGTCGGCATGATCGTAGCTCCACGCGAAAACCACACCATCGTAATGGCCCCATATGTTGGCGCCCCGGCATACAACGCGGGCTTACGCCCAGGCGACATGATTGTGCGTGTGGACGATAAGGCGACCGACGGTCTGACGACCAGCGAAGTTGCGGACTTGCTTAAAGGACCCAAAGGCACGGTCGTCAAGATTGTGGTTGCCCGAGAAGGATATCCCGAGCAGCTCTCTTTTACCGTGACCCGTGGCGAAATCCCTCGCCACTCCGTGGATATCGCGTTCACACTGAAGCCCGGCATCGGTTATGTGCGGCTCTCTTCTTTCAACGAAACCACCGACCGAGAAATTGAAGACTCGCTGAAACAGCTGAACGTTACCAATCTGGATGGCCTGATTCTCGATATGCGCGGGAATCCTGGCGGCTTGCTGAATGAAGCAGTCGCGGTCGGCGACATGTTCCTGGAGAAGAATCAACTGATCGTTTCGCATCACGGCCGAACGTCTCCGGAACGCCGCTACTTTGCAGTTCGCGGCAACCAAGGCGTGACCATTCCCCTGGTCATTCTGGTCAATAACAATTCAGCATCGGCGACGGAAATTGTTTCTGGAGCAGTTCAGGACCACGACCGCGGCATGATTGTTGGCGAAACAACGTTCGGCAAGGGCTTGGTGCAAACGGTCACACCACTAAGTGAGAACACCGGCTTGGCGCTCACCACCGCTCGTTACTACACGCCAAGTGGACGGTTAATTCAACGCGATTACAAGACCATCTCGCTTTACCAATATCACTACGAGCGCAAGGTTCCTGAGCATCCGACGGAAATCAAATTGACCGACAGCGGACGCCAAGTCACCGGTGGTGGCGGCATTACTCCTGACATCGTCGTAGCGGCGCCAAAATATACTAAGTTCGAGCAGGAACTTTTCCGCGGAGATGTTTTTTATCCAGCGGAAGCGGGCGTGGGCGGGTTCACACGCACTTATCTCGGAACCAGGCCAACGATCACGCACGAATTCACCGTGGACGATGAAGTGATGCACCAGTTCCGGAACTATTTGACCAAGCACAACGTGCGCTTCTCGGAATCCGAAATCGCCGAAAATCAGGACTGGATCAAACGCAAAATCAAACAGGAAGTTTTCATGTCCACTTTCGGTATGCAGGAAGGCTTCAAAGTGCTCCTGGAAGCCGACCCGCAGGTACAGAAGGCCGTGGAAGCGGTGCCTCAGGCGCGTGCGCTCTACCAGAATGCTCGCAAGGTCATAGCCCAGCGCACCGGCGGCTCGATCGATCAACCATAATCGTAAGCTACAGAAACAAAACAAACTCGGAATTGCGATCGGTTTCGCGTATTGGAAACCTTCGTATCCTTTGTTAGACTTTTAACCGCTGCTCGTGGGCGAGTAGCTCAGCTGGGAGAGCGCATCGTTCGCAACGATGAGGTCGCCGGTTCGACCCCGGTCTCGTCCACCATCTTTTCAATCACTTAGGCGACTTTCGGGACAATGTGCAGTTGCCCAAGTTGCCCAATTGGAGCCGGCAGATCGCAGCCGAAGCCGAGCTCGATCTTCTCGACCCATTCCAAACGGAAATCTCGTTCTTCACGAAGTTTGGTGTACCGCTCGGAAACGTGTTTCGGCGCATGGCCGGACCAGAAGTGCCGAGTGCTTCCGGACTTTCCGCCTTTTGCAAATGAGTGATCCGGAAGCGGCGAAATATATTGAAGCCCCCCTTTCGCGTGTTCGATGGCCTGGAGCGTCGCATGCAAGCTATCTCTCAGCCTGTTGGACTGCAGGAGTTGGGCGCCGGTTGAAGTATGAAAGAGCAATCCTTTTCTTCGATTCCCCACGAAATCTCTCAGCATTTTCGCAAGGGGGCTACACAGATCTATTTCCCTTTCTCCAGCTCTCGTTTTGAGATATGGCTGAATCTCTCCAGCCTTCGCCTTCTGTTGAATGTAAAGCGTTGTCGGTAGGAGCGCCACGAGGCGCGTAGCATCTCTAAGTATTTAGTAAACATATCGCGTTTACTCTAGCATCGGCCGGAATCTCGATCACGGAGTTTTCCGCTGCGCTTGGTTAATGTGGTTCACGCCGGAGGAAGTCGCGGTTACTCGAGAAATTCTTTCGTGTTGACGGTGGGAGTAAATAGGAGGTCACGTGCGAGTGTACATCCTCGGGTAACCACCAGATTCAGGAGGCGCAAATCTGGAGTTTCAGTTCAGGTGGCAAGCTGGCCGTTCTGAAGAAACCGAAACCCGCCCTGCGCGTTGATTGGGTCACCCGTGCCGTTTCGGCGCACTAGTTGTCTGAATCATTCTCCCGGATCACGAACCATGCGGGGACCACGGAACCTGTTTTTCAATCGCTATGAGCGCACCTGGGAATATCACCTCGATCAAATACTCTTGTGAACGGGAAGCCTGCGGTTGGGTCCATCCTTGCCCGGATGGGGATCAACGCGCCAATGAGTTTGACGTATCGGGGTCGTCAGCAACGTTTTACGGCTGGACCAATGCTGGCAACCCTAAAGCGGTCTACAAATTCAGGATTCATTACCGATAATTCTCGGACCTTGGCTCTCCCAGCGAGAAGGCGGAGAAGTTTGCGGCGCGACATAAGGAAATCGTTCGTCTCGTAAATGCGGTTTGACTCCAGTTCGACTCCGACGCAATGCGTACTCCGCGAAATCCGGTTAGCTGACCAATTCGGTGCGATGAAGTCTGACCAGATGCCGGACATTCCACGTCCCCCAAACGACTAGGGATTGACACGGCGGAGAGGAATCCTTCTTGTGGAAAGCACCTGAAAGGGATGCTAGAGTTTTGCTGCACCGGGCAGATCGGCCAGGAGTTGTATGGAAATGTCTGACCGCCGGCACCAGGTCGAGGATTTGTATCACGCAGCACTGGAGCGACCCGCAGGCCAGCGCGCCGCGTTTTTGCTGGAAGTCACCGCTGGCGATCTCACACTGCGTCATAATGTCGAAACGCTACTCGCGCATCAATTCCCAGAAGAATTCGCTGGTGATTCGCCCGGGCCGGACGCTGCGGGGCGAAAACTAAATCCCGAAACCCAATCGACGGATGAAACTCGGATTCAAACTGCGGACCCACTGCTTGGCGCGACGATCTCCCACTACCGCGTGATCGAGAAGCTCGGTGCCGGCGGCATGGGCGTGGTGTATCGCGCACATGACGAGAGGCTTGATCGCGACGTTGCACTGAAATTCCTGCCAGCAGGCAGGCTTGCCAGCGATGTGGCCCGTAACCGGTTTCGCATAGAGGCGTTGGCCCTCGCCAAACTAAATCATCCCCAAATCGGGACCATCTACGACTTTGACACTCAGGGAGGCGTCGATTTTCTCGCAATGGAGTACGTCCCTGGAAAAACTCTTTCTGACCACCTGTCACACGGTCCACTGTGCGAAAGGGAGGTTCTAAACCTCGCAACGCAGATTGTCGCGGCGCTCGAGGAGGCCCACCAACGCGGCGTTGTGCATCGCGACCTGAAGCCACGAAACATTATCGTGACACCAAATCGGCAAGTAAAAGTCCTCGACTTTGGCCTCGCGAAGCTCCTGCGACCAGTAAGTGAAATGTCCACCACCGACGAGTTGAGCAGCACAGCGGTTGGCGCCGGAACGCTGCCTTACATGGCGCCCGAACAACTTCGAGGACAGCCGACGGATGTACGTACGGACATCTACGCCGTGGGCACTGTGTTCTACGAGATGGCAACTGGCAGGCGCCCGTTCATAAACAAGATCGCAACGGCGCTGGCCGCGGATATTCAGACCCAGGCGCCGGTACCGCCGCGCCAACTGAGCCCGGAAATTTCACGGCATTTGGAAGAGGTAATTCTGAGATGTCTGGAAAAGGATCCTCAGAACCGCTATCAGTCTGCAAGGGACGTCTTGGAACAGCTTAGCAGCATCACGCTCGAAGAGCGCACGCTGCTGCGGAAACATTTGTCGTTTCGCTTCGCCGCCTTTGCTGCGACGTGCCTCGTAGTAATCGCGATGGCAGGAGCCTACTTCGCTCGTCGGCAGTTTTGGATCAAACCAACGCAGGGGAAAATCATATTAGCGGTGCTGCCATTCGAAAACTTGAACCGGGACCCACAAGAGGACTATTTCTGCGACGGTTTGACCGATGAGATGATTAATCAGTTGGGCCGTTTGGTCCCGCAACGACTCGGCGTAATCGCACGAACTTCGGCTATGCAATACAAGGGCAGCCAGAAACGTGTTGACCAAATCGGGAGAGAGCTGGGCGTGGGCTACATACTCGAGACTAGTGTGCGTCACGAAGGGGCTCGGATACGCATTGCGACGCAATTGATCCAGGTGCGCGATCAGAGCACACTTTGGACCGAAACTTATGACTACGATGTAGCAAGCATATTTTCGCTGGAAACCGATGTGTCGCGGCGCATAGCCAGCTCGCTGGCTCTTCAGTTGCTGCCCGGTCAGCAGATGACGCGACCACAAGTGACGAGCGTCGAGGCGTATGACGCCTACCTTCAAGGCAGCTACCACTGGCACAAAGGCTCGGCCGAGGAAGCGAGAAAAGCGCGCCAGTATTTCGAGCAAGCCGTGAGAATGGACCCGAACTACGCGCCCGGCTATGCTGCGCTGGCCGGTTACGGAGCGACCGATGATCTCCCTACGAAAGTGGCGATGTCAAAAGCGAAGGAATATGCACTCAAGGCTCTGGAACTCGATCCTTCGCTAACTCAAGCACATACAGCGCTGGCGGGAATTCGATTCTACGGGGATTGGGACTGGTCTGGCGCCGAGAGCGAGTTCAAGCGCGCTCTCGAACTGAATCCGAACGACGCAGAAGCCCGCCGAGTCTATTCCTTTTATTTGTTGGCCCTGGGACGATTCGAGGAGGCCATGGTCGAGGTCCAGCGCGCCCAGGATTTGGATCCCATTTCTCTCCTGACAAGCGTCAATGCGGGTTGGACCTTCTATTTCGCTCGTCAATATGACAGTGCCATCGAAAAGTGTAAAAGAGCCTTGAAGTTGGATGCGAGCTCAGATGGCGCTCACGCGTGCCTGGGCCAGAGTTACCGTGCCAAGGGGATGCGCGACGAAGCGATCACCGAAGCCGAGCGCGCGGTCACGTTTTCTGGAGGCAATCCAGTTCGCCTGGTAGCGCTGGCCCGGACATATGCGGCTTTCGGCAGGCAGCCTGAGGCGAAGAAGCTCCTCACGAAGCTGAACGAGCAGGCTAAGCTCCGCTACGTTTCGCCGTACTTATTAGCCATGACGCATGTCGCGCTTGCTGAAGAAGATCAGGCCCTGGCCGCTTTGGAACAAGCCTACGAGGAACGCGACCGTTATCTTGTGTCGCTGAACATTGACGACGCTTTTGACCCGCTCCGAGACAAGGCACACTTCCAAGATCTTTTGCACCGGGTTGGCTTTCCGCCGTAGGGCGAGATTCAGCTGCGGTTGCGCCGATTCTCTACTTGGTCTGATCGACCCCGAATGAGGCGGACGCAGAGTAAGTATGCGAATCGTGCACCACGACAGCGACGTAGGGATCACCCGATGCGTACTTGGACTCACCGAGTTGAATTACGAACTGGCCCTTCGACAGGTCGCTGTATGACGGCTTAAATATCTCGTACCTTTTGTAAAACGCCAACGGGTCGGACTGCAGTTCTTTCTGTCTTTCGGCGGAGAGTTGCATGATGGCGATTTGTGGTTCCTTCGGGCCGAGGCTCGGTTCCTCCCATAACTTAACCACCTTGAAGTCGGCTACGGTTTTCCAACCGGTCGAGACTTTGTCTTGGGCCAAATGCGCGGAGCCGGGCTGCCAAAGGATCAGAAACGTGGTGAGGATTCCCCCGAACAGGATTCGCTTCATGTCGCACCTCCGTGGCATGGAATGTAGGGAAGATAAGGTGGGCCTTTTGCAATCTCTCTGTATGCCCATTCGGTTCGAATGTCAAGTCAGTTCACAGAAAACGTGTCGGCACAAAATGAGCATGTGAGGTGGCTCCCGAAATTTGTGAGTGCTCGAGTCGGTTGCTGCTCCTTGGCACAATTGTGACCGAGTTGTGAAGATCAGGCATCCCTTCGGGACGCATACCCAACTCTGAATTCTCAAACCGCCCACTCGGCAAGTTCGACGGGATGCCGAGGACGAGCATTCCGGTCTCGAACCGGCGCGCGCGCTTGGCCTCACGTTTCCGGAGATCCCTCAAACCGGCGGTTTTGAAAAAAATCAAATCGCTGGTGCGATATCTCGTAGAACACTCGACTGAACGGGGATGTTTACCTTGGCTAAATTGGTGCTTATCGTTTTCTTCGTGCGTTCTTCTAGAGGTGAGCGACGCTCGCAGGCTTTCAACGGAGGAGGTTGAAGACCCTGTTACTTGTTACCGACGAAAAACTTGCGGTGCTCGCGGGCGATGATCACGCATGCGTTAGAACTTCCTAGTAACTGCTCCACCCAATCCGAGTAAAAGGATTCCGGACAAAAGCAAGGTGAAAGCGGCGGGTTCTGGTATGGCTGTCACTTTGGACTCCACAGAGCCGGCTAAGAATATTCCGAATTGAGGTGCCCCAAACGGAAGCAACTGGGGTGCAAAGTCGGTCAGACAGGTGGTGGTTGCGCAACTGAATAAATCTGCCCAAATAATCGACGGCGCGAATGGCGTAGGCACCAGCCAATTGGAAAATGACCTAGCAGCCTAAGTTCTTTTGAATCTGGAGCGGGCGATGGGAATCGAATTGCGTAGCCAAAAATTAAGTCTCATCGAACGAAGGCGTTACCTCCGCTCCAAAAGTCAATTGTTGCCAAGTGTTGCCAAGTTGAAGGCCAGCACCCAGTCTGAGTGAATTTGTCGACATTAATTTAGCCTGCTGACGGGCACCCAAGATTTTTTCTAAACATCTCTTCGACTCCGCTCGTAAACGATAAGGTCGCAAAGTTGTCAAGAGAACCCCTCCGGGAGGAGAATACATTCTCGAACACGCTGGAATAAGGGAGGAACCCCGTGGCGATTCACAAAGTCATCGAAGTGTTGTCTGAGTCAACCAAGAGCTGGGAGGATGCCGCTGATCTCGCGGTGAAAGATGCAGCCAAGTCTCTGAAAGGCATCAAGGCGATCTACATAAAGAACTTTCAGGGTGACGTCAAAGATAACAAGATTGTGCAATACCGCGTTAATGCCGAGATCACTTTTGAAGTCGGCGGCTGACCGCCGCTGGCCGCTTTCAATTATTGCCAAATGTTGCCAACGAAATATGCACGCTTGCGCCCTGCCAGAAATCGCGGCACTTGATTACAGATACCAGCCATCCCCATGCATGGGCTACGCTTCCACCCCTGTAATAAGTACACTTCTACCCTGCCCTGAAAAACTTCCGTCTAGACCAAAACCCCCCCCAAAAGGCATTTTATCAGAACTTCCACGGAAGGAATCCGAAGTTCCGCCCTTCCCGCTCGTCCAAGACATACCGTGCCTGCACGGCGTGGCGAGCACCTTCGGTGCCTAGCTACTGGTACAATATTAATCCTAGGAGGAACACATGAGTGCTGTACTAGAAGAGTTGTTGGCGAAGAGGAAGGCGCTGGCGGCCGAACTTGGTGCGTTGGATGCGGGTATCTCTGCTTACCGTCGTGCTTTGAATGGAGCCGCCCCTCAGACCAAGCCCGCTGCTACCGTGAGCGGGACCAGACCGACGATGAGTTTGGCCGCGAGGAAGAAGCTCTCCCTACTTGCCAAAGCCCGCTGGGCCAAGAAGCGCAAGGAAGAAGCGAAGAAGTAGGTCTGTCAACAAAATAGGCCCACTGGAGCAATCCGGTGGGCTTTTTTGTTTTTCTAAGCAGTGTCGCCGAGCGCCTATCTTCTATCTTCTAAACCTTGGGCCGCCCACACTCAAAACCCTGCGAAACGGTATTCCAGCGGTAGTGTTTAGGGACTTCAACGGCAAGAATCGAACTTCCGCACTGCCTGCCACCAAACAGTGTACATACCGGCCCAAGTAGAAGGATCGACAAGTAATAGATAGGCTAGCGAACAGAGAGCACAGCTAGGAATGTGTGCATAGTGTGCAACTTCCTTATGCATTCTAGGTCTATTTCCAGAAGTAGATAATCGCGGCACCAGCAACAACGAATGCTCCTCCGAGCAGGACGCCCGGCGATGGTGTGTGTCGAAGGAAAAGATAGTTGACGATTTGAAAGGCGATGAATAATGAAGCGAGATACGTCTGACGCTTCTTCCTTTTCTCCGTCATCTTTTTCCCGAGTCTCCAGATCAACTTGCCATTTAATTAACCCGAATGTTACCCTGCGCCAGTGAGACCGAGAATACAGTCAATCGGTGACCCGACTTTCTCCATTAATCGGAACCTGTAACAGGAATAGTGTGGTGTAACCGGGAAGGGGCGTATGTCTGAAAATAATGCGGCGAGTTCGGCGAGGGGATTTCGTGTGCATCGGCGAGAGTTGGAGGATGGCTCGGTGGTGGAATGTTTCGGGCGTCTGACAAGTGAAAATGTGCCACTGTTAAAGGAAACAATGCGCGAGGCGTGCGAGAGAAAAGGTCGTATCGTGCTGGACTTGAAGGAAGTTCCGATGATGGATAGTTCGGGGCTTGGGGCGGTGGTGACGTTGCACGTTTCGGCGCGGACGCGGGGCTGCAGGCTGGAAGTCGTAAATGCGAGCAAACAGATAGTAGATTTGTTCAGTATGACGAATGTGCTGTCGCTGTTCGAGGCTACGGGACGCTGTGGCGGCAAATTAATGTAAATATTGCAGATTTCTGGAACGGGCGATGAGTAATCGACCCAGGTCCGAGACAGCTTCCCTGCCCGCGAGATGACCACCTTCAGGAGTTAGGTTTGTCACGATCACTCGCGAACGAAGTTGCCCAAGTTGCCCATCAGAGATGATATTCAATAGACGTAAGTGGTTGTACGCTGCGCCTTATGAATTTTTTCTCGAGCGATTACCACGACGCGCACAGGGCCTCGGCCCGCTAGAGGGTGGTTGGCCCTCCGAAAACTTCCCGTTGCTTATTTTACCGATAAACAGTTGCAGCACGATTATGAACCTAGTATACAGCCGCAGCGATGAGCAGATCGATCCGAACTGGAAGTCATAACTATCGGTGGCAGGGCACATTTTCGCAGACGCTACCCTAGTCCTGAAGACGACTCAGCAGCTCGGAGGGTAACCTGGTCGTCTTCTTGAGAAACTCATTCGCATGCGCCATCGGGTGTTTGACCCAATAATGAGCGTCCACATGGCCCCGCAGCATTTCGTGGGAGTCAAGATTCATCAAATGCAGAGAGGGGCTGGTCTTGCTGCGCGCTTGTGCGGAATTGAGTAAGTCGGGAGCGAACGCGAACTTACCGCTCAATCCTGCCAGACCGAAAACGACGTCACTCGATACCGGCTCGTGGGCCGTAAAACTGATCCAATTTCCGGTGCCAACGCTCACCGTAGGCACTTCCCGAAGAATCGTTGAAAGCCCGGTTTTCTCGAACAGGATATTTACGACCTGCTGTGCGCACTCCAGTTGGT
>Ga0070713_100002643_pt1 | contig 11676 bp, 7 predicted proteins | sample LARL82metaG_FD_65465 | JGI IMG/M metagenome (GOLD analysis project Ga0070713, IMG submission 65465) | Corn, switchgrass and miscanthus rhizosphere microbial communities from Kellogg Biological Station, Michigan, USA - LAR L8-2 metaG | ecosystem: Host-associated > Plants > Roots > Rhizosphere ... | reverse complement strand
ACTGATGTGACGGGATCGGTGGAGTTGCCGGCGGGCACCGAGATGGTGATGCCTGGCGACAACATCCAGATGACGGTGACGCTGATTGCGCCGATCGCGATGGAAGAGGGGTTGCGTTTCGCGATTCGCGAAGGCGGCCGCACCGTCGGCGCTGGCGTGGTCTCCAAGGTCATCGAATAGCAGCTTTTGCGGCTGTGAATCGACCGGCTTTGCCGGCGCGACTCACAGGAAACTCAATCCGGCCGAAAGTAGGTTTTCACTTTCGGACGAAACACATTAGGCCAGTAGCTCAATTGGCAGAGCGGCGGTCTCCAAAACCGCAGGTTGGGGGTTCGATTCCCTCCTGGCCTGCCACCTTCTGGCGGCAGGCCGGTTTGGGTGGCACGCGAAACGAAGCGAAAGGCGAATGACCGGGGAAAGCCGCAGGGCCGACCTCCGTTGCTGATATGGACAAGATCAAGATCACGCTGGCGGTGGCGTTGGTGGTTGCCGGGCTGGCGGGTTACTACTACTTCGGCGATGCCGCGCAGGTGTTGCGGGTGCTGATGGTCATCGGCGGCTTGCTCGCCGCGGCAGGCGTTGCGTGGTTCACCGCGCCCGGCAAGGAGCTGTTCGTCTTTGCCCAGGAGTCTTGGCGCGAGGCAGGCAAGGTCTCGTGGCCGACGCGCAAGGAAACGCTGCAGACCACCCTCGTTGTGTTCGCCTTCGCGGTGATCATGGCGCTTTTCCTGTTCGCCATCGACACCTCGCTGGCGTGGATGATCAAGATGCTCACCGGGAAAGTCGAATGATGACCGCCACCGCCGACAAGAAATGGTTCGTCGTCCATGCCTACTCGGGGTTTGAGAAAAGCGTGCAGCGCGCGTTGACCGAGCGCATCCGCCGTTCCGACATCGCCGACAAGTTCGGGCAGATCCTGGTGCCTGTGGAAGAAGTCGTGGAAATGAAGAATGGCGCGAAGGCTATTTCCGAGCGCAAGTTCTTTCCGGGTTACGTGCTGGTCGAGATGGAAATGACCGACGACACCTGGCACCTGGTCAAGAGCACGCCCAAGGTCACGGGATTCGTGGGCGGCACGGCCAACAAGCCGACGCCGATCACGCAAAAGGAAGTCGACGGGATCCTGCGTCAGGTGCAGGAAGGCGTCGAGAAGCCGCGTCCGAAGGTGCTCTTCGAGCTCGGCGAGGCGGTTCGCGTCAAGGACGGTCCATTCACCGATTTCCATGGCAACGTCGAGGACGTGAACTACGAGAAGAGCAAGCTGCGCGTATCGGTCACTATCTTCGGCCGATCGACGCCGGTGGAGCTCGACTTTTCGCAGGTGGAGAAGGCGTAAGGGCGCAGTGGTTGTTTAACCGGGGAGGATCTTCGGATCCGCTTGCACCCAATCGGAGAAGGTAATGGCAAAGAAAATCGTCGGATACATCAAGCTTCAGGTGCCCGCGGGGAAGGCGAATCCGAGCCCCCCGATTGGCCCGGCGCTGGGTCAGCGCGGCCTGAACATTATGGAGTTCTGCAAGGCGTTCAACGCGCAAACGCAGAAACTCGAAGCCGGTCTGCCAATCCCGGTGGTGATCACTGCGTTCGCCGACAAGAGCTTCACGTTCATCATGAAGACGCCTCCGGCGACCGTGCTGATCATGAAGGCAGCCAAGGTCGAGAAGGGCAGCAGCAAGCCGCATACCGAGAAGGTCGGCAAGCTCACCCGCGCGCAGGCCGAAGATATCGCCAAGACCAAGACGCCAGATCTGACCGCCGCCGATCTCGACGCCGCCGTGCGTACCATCGCCGGCAGCGCGCGCAGCATGGGCATCACCGTCGAAGGGGTGAAATAACATGGCCACCACTCAGGACAAGACACTGGCGAGCCTGTCGAAGCGCATGAAGACGGTGCGCGGCAAGGTTGACCACGCCAAGGCGTATGCGATCGACGAGGCGCTCAAGCTCGTCAAGGAAACGGCGACCGCCAAGTTCGACGAATCGATCGATATCGCGGTGAACCTCGGCGTCGACGCCAAGAAGTCCGACCAGACCGTGCGCGGCTCGGTCGTGCTGCCGGCGGGCACCGGCAAGAAGGTTCGCGTCGCCGTGTTCGCGCAGGGCGACAAGGCCCAGGCGGCGCTGGATGCCGGCGCCGACATCGTCGGCTTCGACGACCTCGCCGCCAAGATCAAGGAAGGCTTCATGGATTTCGACGTCGCCATCGCGACGCCCGATGCGATGAAGGTGGTCGGCCAGCTCGGCCAGATTTTGGGCCCGCGCGGACTGATGCCCAATCCGAAGGTGGGCACGGTGTCGGCAGATGTCGTCACCGCAGTCAAGAACGCCAAGGCCGGCCAGGTCCAGTACCGCACCGACAAGGCCGGTATCGTCCAGTGCACCATCGGCCGTGCATCGTTCACGCCCGAAGCGCTCAAGACGAACCTGATGGCGCTGATCGACGCGCTGAACAAATCGCGCCCGAAGGACACCAAGGGCATCTATCTGAGAAAGATCAGCGTCTCCAGCACCATGGGTGCGGGTGTCCGCGTCGACACCACCGGGCTGGGCGCGCAGGTCCAGCAGCACTGAGGCACGAGCAGAGGGAACACGCGGGAACAAGCGGAACAAGCAAATTTTGAGGGAGCGCGGCGAGCCGTCGGCGTCGCGTGCCGTCAAAGACCGTAGGAGCTCGAAGGAGCTTAATCGCCGGCCGCAATGGCGTCCTACGCAGATGGTGCCCCGAACCCAGGATTAGTCCTGACGTAAGGTCACCGGGTAGCGCGAACCGGAAGATCGGCGAGCGCGTTGGTAACTGGAGAAAGACCTTGGGTCTTAACCTAGAGCAAAAGCAAGCGGTAGTCGCGGAAGTCGCGAAGCAGATCGCGGACGCTCAGGCCATCGTAATGGCCGAGAACCGTGGGATGGCAGTCGCCGACATGACGCAGCTGCGCGCGAAGGCTCGGGCTTCCGGCGTGTATTTCCGGGTGGTGAAAAACACCCTGGTGCGCCGTGCGGTCGCCGAGACGCCGTTCGCTTCGCTGGCCGACAAGATGGTCGGCCCGCTGGCGTACGGCATCGGTGCCGACCCCGTCGCCGTGGCGAAAGTGCTGTCCGACTTCGCCAAGGGCAACGAGAAGTTCGTGATCACGGGCGGCGCCATGCCCGGCCAGATGATGTCCGCCAAGGAAATCACTGCGCTGGCTACGCTTCCCTCGCGCGATGAGTTGATCGCCAAGCTGATGGGCACCATGCAGGCGCCGATCGCCAAGTTCGTTCGCACGCTCAACGAAGTGCCGAGCAGATTCGTGCGCACGCTGGCGGCGGTGCGCGATGCCAAGCCCGCAGCGCCGGCCTGACGACCCGACGACCCTGTTCAACCCTACGAAACCTTACGAATCAGGAGCACGACATGGCAGTTCAACAAGCTGAAATTCTCGACAAGATCGCGTCGATGACCGTCCTGGAGCTCTCCGAGCTCATCAAGGCGATGGAAGACAAGTTCGGCGTTTCCGCCGCGGCCGCGGTCGCGGTCGCGGGGCCGACGGCCGCAGGTGCCGCGGCGCCCGCCGCCGAAGAGCAGACCGAGTTCACCGTTATGCTGGCGAGCTTCGGCGAAAACAAGGTCAACGTGATCAAGGCCGTTCGCGAGATCACGGGGCTGGGCCTCAAGGAAGCCAAGGACCTGGTCGACGGTGCGCCAAAGCCGGTCAAGGAAGGCGTCAACAAGGCCGACGCGGAAGCCGCCAAGAAAAAGCTGGAAGACGCCGGCGCCAAGGTCGAGATCAAGTAAAGGGCACTTGAATTTGGGGACCTCGGCCCCAGCTGCCGAGGTCCCACGTTTCTCCCCCGTAATTCGGGGGCGAAGCAGAGCAGATTCCAGCGAGTCTGCTCTTCTTCGTCTTCTGACCCGGCTGCAGAAGACAGGTTTGGTCGGACGGTGCATGCAGCAAGTGTTCCGTCGTCCGCCAGCGGTTGGTAGTGGCCAACCACCATCCTCAGGGAGCGCAAGGCTCCCGCCCAGCCGATGAATGACGGGCACGCGTATGGACGAGGTCATCTCGCGCCACGCGCGTATCCGCGGAATCGCTAACGAGGTCCCAGTCCATGGCTCAGTATTCGTTTACCGAGAAGAAACGCATTCGCAAGAGTTTCGCCAAGCGCGCCAGCGTTTTGCCTGTGCCGTTCCTGCTGGAAACGCAGCTCGCGTCGTATCGTGCGTTTCTGCAGGAGTTCACCGCCGGGGAATCGCGCAAGAATGAAGGCCTGCAGGCGGCATTCACCTCGATATTCCCTATCTCCAGCCACTCCGGCAACGCGCGGCTCGAATTCGTGAGCTTTTCGCTGCTGCCGCCGGCGTTCGACGTCACCGAGTGCCAGCAGCGCGGCCTGACCTACTGCTCGGCGCTGCGTGCGAAGGTGCGGCTCATCCTCATGGACAAGGAAGCGCCGAAGGAGACCGTCAAGGAAGTCAAGGAGCAGGAAGTCTACATGGGCGAGATTCCGCTCATGACTGAGAACGGCTCGTTCGTGATCAATGGCACCGAGCGCGTGATCGTCTCGCAGCTGCACCGCTCGCCGGGCGTGTTCTTCGAGCACGACCGCGGCAAGACGCACTCGTCGGGCAAGCTCCTGTTCTCGGCACGGGTGATCCCGTACCGCGGCTCATGGCTCGACTTCGAGTTCGATCCCAAGGACTACCTCTACTTTCGCGTCGACCGCCGCCGCAAGATGCCGGTCACGACGCTGCTCAAGGCGATCGGGCTGTCCAACGAGGACATTCTCAAGCACTTCTTCGCCTTCGACACCTTCCATCTGAACAGGAAGGGCTCGCAGCTCGACCTCGTCCCCGAGCGTCTGCGCGGCGAAATCGCCCGCTTCGACCTCACGGCCAAGGACGGCAAGGTGCTGGTGCAGAAGGACAAGCGCATCACCGCGCGGCACATCCGCGAGCTCGCCGAGGGCGGCGTCAAGAAGATCACCGTTCCCAACGACTACATCATCGGACGCACGCTGGCGCACAATATCGTCAACAAGGAGACCGGCGAGATCATCGCGTCGGCGAATGACGAGATCACCGACGAGCTGATGACGACGCTGCTCGATGCCGGGGTGTCGACAATCCAGACGATCTACGTCAACGATCTCGACCAGGGCGCGTACATCGCGCAGACGCTGAAGATGGACGACACGCCCGACCAGATGGCCGCGCGCATCGCCATCTATCGCATGATGCGTCCCGGCGAACCACCGACCGAAGACGCGGTCGAGGCGCTGTTCCACGGCCTGTTCTTCAACGAAGAGCGCTACGACCTCTCGCCGGTGGGACGCATGAAGTTCAACCGTCGCGTCGGTCGCAACGAGTTGATCGGCCCGGGCACGCTGACCAACGACGACATCATCGCGGTCATCAAGATCCTGGTCGAGCTGCGCAACGGGCGCGGCGAGATCGACGACATCGACCACCTCGGCAACCGCCGCGTGCGCTCGGTCGGCGAGCTCGCGGAAAACCAGTTTCGCTCGGGATTGGTGCGCGTCGAGCGCGCGGTCAAGGAGCGTCTAGGCCAGGCCGAGAGCGAGAACCTGCTTCCGCACGACCTGATCAACGCGAAGCCGATCTCGGCCGCGATCAAGGAGTTCTTCGGAAGCTCGCAGCTGTCGCAGTTCATGGACCAGACCAACCCGCTGTCGGAGATCACGCACAAGCGACGCGTCTCCGCGCTCGGTCCGGGCGGTCTCACGCGCGAACGCGCCGGCTTCGAAGTGCGCGATGTGCATCCGACGCACTATGGACGCGTCTGCCCGATCGAGACGCCGGAAGGCCCGAACATCGGCCTCATCAACTCGCTGGCGCTGTATGCGCGCACCAACGAATACGGCTTCCTCGAGACGCCGTATCGCAAGGTGGTCAACGGCAAGGTGACCGACGAGATCCATTATCTGTCCGCGATCGAGGAAGGCGCGTTCGTGATCGCGCAGGCCAATGCGACGCTCGACAAGACCGGCAGGCTCAAGGACGAGCTGGTGTCCTGCCGCTGCAAGAACGAGTTCATGCTGTCCACCGCGGACAAGGTGCAGTTCATGGACGTGGCGCCGGCGCAGATCGTGTCGGTGGCGGCGTCGCTGATTCCGTTCCTCGAGCACGACGACGCCAACCGGGCGCTGATGGGTTCCAACATGCAGCGCCAGGCGGTACCTTGCCTGCGCGCCGAGAAGCCGCTGGTCGGAACCGGTGTGGAGCGCACTGCCGCGGTCGATTCGGGTACGGCGGTGCTGGCGCGGCGCGGCGGCAAGGTCGACTACGTCGATGCCAACCGTATCGTGGTTCGCGCCAACGACACCGAGACCACTGCCGGCGACGTCGGCGTGGACATCTACAACCTCACCAAGTACACGCGCAGCAATCAGAACACCAACATCAATCAGCGGCCGTTGGTGCAGATCGGCGACAGCATCGCGAAGACCGACGTCATCGCCGACGGCGCATCGACCGACATGGGCGAGCTCGCGCTCGGCCAGAACATGCTGGTCGCGTTCATGCCGTGGAACGGCTACAACTACGAGGACTCGATCCTGATCTCGGAGCGCGTGGTCGGCAACGACCGCTACACGTCGATCCACATCGAGGAATTGTCGGTGGTCGCGCGCGACACCAAGCTGGGTCCGGAAGAAATCACCCGCGACATCTCGAGCCTGGGCGAGGCGCAACTGGGCCGGCTCGACGAGTCGGGCATCGTCTACATAGGCGCCGAAGTCGAGGCCGGTGACGTGCTGGTCGGCAAGGTCACGCCCAAGGGCGAGACGCAGCTGACCCCGGAAGAGAAGCTGCTGCGCGCGATTTTCGGCGAGAAGGCGTCCGACGTGAAGGACACGTCGCTGCGCGTTCCGTCGGGCATCTCGGGCACGGTCATCGACGTGCAGGTCTTCACCCGCGAAGGCATCGATCGCGACAAGCGCGCCGCGCAGATCATCGACGACGAACTCAAGGGGTATCGCAAGGACCTCAACGACCAGCTGCGCATTGTCGAGAACGATGCGTTCGCACGCATTGAGAGGTTGTTGTTGCGCAAGACCGCCAACGGCGGTCCGAAGCGTCTCGCCAAGGGCACGGTATTGACCAAGGAGTATCTGGATAGCGTCGCCCGCCACGATTGGTTCGACATCCGGCTCGCCAACGAGGAGTCGGCGCACCAGCTCGAGGTGATGAAGGAGTCGATCGCGCAGTCGCGCGTGCAGTTCGACCAGGCCTTCGAAGCCAAGAAGAAGAAGCTCACGCAGGGCGACGAGCTGCCGCCGGGCGTGCAGAAAATGGTCAAGGTGTACGTCGCCGTCAAGCGCCGCCTGCAACCTGGGGACAAGATGGCCGGACGCCACGGCAACAAGGGCGTCGTGTCCAAGATCGTTCCGGTCGAGGACATGCCCTACATGGCCGACGGCACACCGGTGGACATCGTGCTCAATCCGCTTGGCGTGCCGTCGCGGATGAACGTGGGCCAGATTCTCGAGGTGCACCTCGGCTGGGCCGCCAAGGGACTGGGTCATCGCATCCAGGACATGCTGCGCGCCAACGCTAAGGCGGAGGAAGTACGCAAGCTGCTCGGCAAGATCTACAACACCACCGGCAAGCCGGAGGCGCTCGAAGACCTCAACGACGTCGAGATCATCCAGCTTGCGGGGAACCTGCAGGATGGCGTTCCGTTCGCGACGCCGGTGTTCGACGGCGCTACCGAAGCCGAGATCAAGGACATGCTCGAGCTCGCCGGGCTGCCGCGTTCCGGGCAGATCACGCTGCACGACGGACGCAGCGGCGAAGCCTTCGATCGCCAGGTCACCGTGGGCTACATGCACGTGCTCAAACTGCATCACCTGGTCGACGACAAGATGCATGCGCGCTCGACCGGACCCTACAGCCTGGTCACGCAGCAGCCTCTGGGCGGCAAGGCGCAGTTCGGCGGCCAGCGCTTCGGCGAGATGGAAGTGTGGGCGCTCGAAGCGTACGGCGCAGCGTACACGCTGCAGGAGATGCTCACGGTCAAGTCCGACGATGTCAACGGCCGCACCAAGGTCTACGAGAACATCGTCAAGGGCGAGCACAAGATCGAGGCCGGCATGCCGGAATCGTTCAACGTCCTGGTCAAGGAAATACGTTCGCTAGCAATCGACATCGATCTGGAAAGGCACTGAGGGTTGCGCGTTTTCGCGACACCAACGCTGAAGCGGCCAACCACTCAACCAAGGAGTTCTGAATGAAAGCATTACTCGACCTATTCAAGCAGGTAACGCAGGAAGAGGAATTCGACGCGATCAAGACCGGGCTGGCGTCGCCGGAGAAGATCCGCTCGTGGTCGTACGGCGAAGTCAAGAAGCCGGAGACGATCAACTACCGCACGTTCAAGCCCGAGCGTGACGGCCTCTTCTGCGCGAAGATCTTCGGCCCGGTCAAGGACTACGAGTGCCTGTGCGGCAAGTACAAGCGACTCAAGCACCGCGGCGTGATCTGCGAGAAGTGCGGCGTCGAGGTGACGCTGGCCAAAGTGCGCCGCGAGCGCATGGGTCACATCGAGCTCGCCTCGCCGGTCGCGCACATCTGGTTTCTGAAGAGCCTGCCCTCGCGCATGGGCATGGTGCTCGACATGACGCTGCGCGACATCGAGCGCGTGCTGTACTTCGAAGCCTACGTCGTGACCGAGCCCGGCATGACGCCGTTGAATCGCGGACAGCTCCTGACCGAGGATGACTACCTCGCCAAGGTCGAGCAGTACGGTGACGACTTCTCGGCGACCATGGGCGCGGAAGGCATTCGCGAGCTGCTGAAATCGCTCGAGGTGAACAGCGAGATCGAAAAGCTGCGCAAGGAGCTCGAGACCACCGGCTCGGACACCAAGATCAAGAAAATCGCCAAGCGCCTGAAGGTGCTCGAGGCGTTCCACAAGTCCGGCATCAAACCAGAATGGATGATCCTGGAAGTGCTGCCGGTGCTGCCGCCCGAGCTTCGTCCACTGGTTCCGTTGGACGGCGGACGCTTCGCGACGTCGGACCTGAACGACCTGTATCGCCGCGTGATCAACCGCAACAACCGGTTGAAGCGTCTGCTCGAGCTCAAGGCGCCCGACATCATCGTGCGCAACGAGAAGCGCATGCTGCAGGAAGCCGTCGATTCGCTGCTCGACAACGGTCGTCGCGGCAAGGCGATGACCGGCGCCAACAAGCGGCCGCTCAAGTCGCTCGCCGATATGATCAAGGGCAAGGGTGGACGCTTCCGCCAGAACCTTCTGGGCAAGCGCGTCGACTACTCGGGACGTTCGGTGATCGTGGTCGGCCCGCAGCTCAAGCTGCATCAGTGCGGGCTACCGAAGCTGATGGCGCTCGAGCTGTTCAAGCCGTTCATCTTCAACAAGCTGGAGACGATGGGGCTCGCCACGACCATAAAGGCCGCGAAGAAGATGGTCGAAAGCCAGGAGCCGGTGGTGTGGGACATCCTGGAAGAGGTCATCCGCGAGCACCCGGTCATGCTCAACCGCGCGCCGACGCTGCACCGTCTGGGCATCCAGGCGTTCGAGCCCGTGCTGATCGAAGGCAAAGCCATCCAGCTGCATCCGCTGGTGTGCACGGCGTTCAACGCCGACTTCGACGGCGACCAGATGGCGGTGCACGTGCCGCTGTCGCTGGAAGCGCAGATGGAAGCGCGCACGCTGATGCTCGCGTCGAACAATGTGCTGCTTCCGTCGAACGGCGAACCCTGCATCGTGCCGTCGCAGGACATCGTGCTCGGCCTGTATTACGCCACGCGCGAGCTGGTCAACGCCAAGGGCGAGGGCATGCTCTTCTCGGACATCGCGGAAGTCACGCGCGCCTACGAGTCGCGTCAGGCCGACCTGCACGCGAAGGTGAGCGTGCGCATCCGTGAAGTCACTGTGAGCGCCGAGGGCGAGCGCGGCGAGAAGATCACCCGCTATGAAACGACGGTGGGACGCGCGCTGCTGTCCGAAATTCTGCCTCCGGGTCTGCCGTTCGAGACCATCAACAAGCCGCTCAAGAAAAAGGAGATCTCGCGCATCATCAACGCGAGCTTCCGTCGCTGCGGCCTGCGCGAGACGGTGATTTTCGCCGACCGGCTGATGCAGGCCGGTTACAGCCTGGCAACGCGCGGCGGTATTTCGTTCGCCGCCGACGACATGCTGATCCCCGAGGAAAAGCACAAGATCATCGCCGAGTCGGAGGCGCAGGTGAAGGAGATCGAGGCGCAGTACACCTCGGGCCTGGTCACGCAGGGCGAGCGCTACAACAAGGTGGTCGACATCTGGGGCCGCGCCGGCGATGACATCGCGAAGGCGATGATGAGCCAGCTCGGCACGATGGAAGTCGCCGATCGCGAAGGCAAGATGGTCAAGCAGGAGTCGTTCAACTCCATCTACATGATGGCCGACTCCGGCGCGCGTGGCTCGGCGGCGCAGATCCGGCAGCTTGCCGGCATGCGCGGCCTGATGGCCAAGCCCGACGGCTCGATCATCGAGACGCCGATCACGGCGAACTTCCGCGAAGGCCTGAACGTGCTGCAGTACTTCATCTCCACGCACGGCGCCCGCAAGGGACTGGCCGACACGGCGCTGAAGACGGCGAACTCCGGCTACCTGACCCGGCGACTCGTCGACGTGACGCAGGACCTGGTGGTTACCGAGGACGATTGCGGCACCAGCAACGGCGTGGCGATGAAGGCGCTGGTCGAAGGCGGCGAGGTCATCGAGCCGCTGCGCGAGCGCATTCTCGGCCGCGCGGTCGCAGCCGACGTCGTCAACCCGGAGACGCAGGCGACCCTGTTCCACGCGGGCACGCTGCTCGGCGAGGACGAAGTCGAGACCATCGAGGCGCTGGGCATCGACGAAGTCAAGGTGCGCACTCCGCTCACCTGCGATACGCGCTACGGTCTGTGCGCGACCTGCTACGGGCGCGATCTGGGCCGCGGGCACCTGGTCAACGTCGGCGAAGCGGTGGGCGTCATCGCCGCGCAGTCGATCGGCGAGCCGGGAACGCAGCTCACGATGCGCACGTTCCACATCGGCGGCGCGGCCTCGCGTACGGCGGCGGCCTCGCAGCTCGAGAGCAAGTCGGCGGGCGTGGTGCGATTCTCGGCGCAGATGCGCTACGTCACCAACGCCAAGGGCGAGATCATCGTGATCGCGCGCTCGGGCGAAGTCATGATCCACGACGACAATGGCCGCGAGCGCGAGCGCCATAAGGTGCCGTACGGTGCGACGATGCTGGTCAAGGATGGCGACGCGGTGAAGGCGGGCAAGGTGCTTGCGATGTGGGATGCGACCTCGCGTCCGATCATCACCGAGTATGCGGGCCGCGTGAAGTTCGAGAACGTCGAGGAAGGCGTGACGGTGGCCAAGCAGGTGGACGACGTGACCGGGCTTTCGACGCTGGTCGTGATCGATCCGAAGCGGCGTGCCGGCATCGCTGCCAAGGGCGTGCGTCCGCAGGTGAAGCTGCTCAACGAGCAGGGCGACGAGGTGAAGCTCGCGACCGGCGATCAGTCGGTCAACATTACGTTCCAGCTCGGCTCGATCATCACGGTCAAGGATGGTCAGGACGTGGCGGTGGGCGAAGTGCTGGCGCGCATTCCGCAGGAGACGTCGAAGACACGCGACATCACGGGCGGCCTGCCGCGCGTGGCGGAGCTGTTCGAGGCGCGTG
>Ga0070713_100002640_pt1 | contig 11682 bp, 10 predicted proteins | sample LARL82metaG_FD_65465 | JGI IMG/M metagenome (GOLD analysis project Ga0070713, IMG submission 65465) | Corn, switchgrass and miscanthus rhizosphere microbial communities from Kellogg Biological Station, Michigan, USA - LAR L8-2 metaG | ecosystem: Host-associated > Plants > Roots > Rhizosphere ... | reverse complement strand
ACGTTGACCAACCGCTAATCGTTCCATCCAAAGTAGCGAACAGAAACACCGAGGTCCAGGTCCGGATCTGGAATTCCGACGATCCGTTATAAACAATTCCAGTCGGCGTTCCCTGTCCGGCGCCCGAGGCGGAGGGGATGAATACCTTGAGACTTTGGAGGATTCCACTACCGTCGTATAGCGTTGAATATCCAGATGCCTCGTCACTCACCCAGAACGCTCCTCCCGGAGCGTAGGCCAACCCCCAGGGATTCTTGAGCAGTGGGTCAGTATGGTTCGCCTTGCCTGAGAGGTCCGATACCAAGGCTGACGCCGTATACTGCGCCGCCACTGGCCTGCAAAGAGTCAGCGCGAAAGCACAGCACGCCGCCACAGAAAGATACCTACGAACATTCCTTTGCATAGAAATCTCCTTAGTGAAATATGTCCGGGGACCTGAACAGACCAATTTGCGGGTGGAACGGTAAATCGTGAATATCAGCTTTGCTTTTCCGAGCATCGTAGAGCGCAGGCGCCCACCGTTTGTCACGATGGTGTCAAATCGTAGTTTTCATTCTCGGGGCAGTCACTACGGAGGTACTTACCCGGCTATTGAAATCCTTGACTGCAATCTCATCACACGCCCACCTTGGTAGAATCGTGCGTCACTGCTTGGGGGTTTCGATGAAATCTGCAATCGCCTCTGTCGTTTTGATGGTCTGCCTCTGCGGTTCTGCATCTGCTCAACTCGATCAAATACTCAAGGAAGCTGATCAGGCTATCGAACACCGCGACACATCGGGCTTGAGCGACACGAAAATCATCTCGGGTCTCAAGCAAGCTCTTCAGTTCAGCACCCCTCGGGCAGTCGCCGCCACCGGCAAACCTGACGGCTTCTTCAAGAATGAAGCCATTAAGATCCTACTTCCGCCAAAGCTCCAAACCGTTGGCAACGGCATGCGCATGTTAGGCATGGGATCGAAAGTTGACGAACTGGAAGTCGGCATGAACCGCGCCGCGGAGCAGGCAACCCCTCAGGCCAAAGCGATATTCCTCGCCTCATTAAAGAAGATGACGTTCGATGATGCGCGCCACATTCTCACCGGCAACGACACAGCTGCGACAGACTTTTTCAAACGCACCAGTTCCGCTGACCTAACGACGGCCTTCGCTCCGATCGTCCATCAATCTATGGAACACGTCGGCGTGGTTGCGCAGTACGATCGCGTGATTCAATCCGCTCCCGGCGGCAGCCTTCTCGCGAATGAGTTCGATCTCGACAAATACGTCGTTGGTAAAACTCTGGATGGCTTGTTCTACATGTTGGGAGAGGAAGAAAAGAAGATCCGCAAGAATCCTGCCGCACAGACGACAGCATTACTCAAGGAAGTTTTCGGCCGCAAGTAGATACGCGTCCGCCAACTTGCCGGGCACCTCGAACTTCGCTCCTCCGAAAACCGCACCACGGTCTTTGTGTCCATTCCCACAACGGGCGCAACGCACGCGGAGCAATCGAACTCGATCAGCATAGCGTCGTAATGTCTCTTTAGTCTGCATCTAGGTAACCTCCTCGAGAGGAAGCGACCAATCGCAAGAGCCAAAAGCCGCAACTCGCAACCAACCACGCCCTCACCTGGAGAATCGAATCCAAAACCTATCGTGAGGTACATTCATGAAAGCTCCATTCCTGATCGGCCGCCTTCTCTTTGGCGGTTACTTCCTTTACAACGGCATCAACCATCTCCGGAATCGCCATGAAATGGGACCATATGCAGAATCGAAGGGTGTCCCAAAGGGCGATATTGCCGTCGCAATTACCGGAGTTCCCCTGATCATCGGCGGCGCGAGTCTCCTGCTCGGGGTAAAGCCAAAGCTAGGAGCGGCTGCCATTCTTGGATTCTTAGCCGGAGTGTCCCCCATCATGCACGACTTCTGGCGTAACGAGGATCCCACTGAACGCCAGGCTAATATGATCAACTTCATGAAGAACGCTGCACTCGCTGGCGGCGCTTTAGCGCTGATGGGCGTCGAAGAGCCGTGGGAGGCAAGCGTCCCCGTTGACCAGCATCGGCTCGGCAAGAAGTTGCGAAAGGCGGTGCGCCACTTCGCCGCGTAGGTAGTATTTGATCGCAAAAGTAAATCGGGCCGCCGGAAGGCGGCCCGTTGGTCTTAACTGAAAGCTGAGAGCTGACAGCTGAGAGCTAGTCTCCTGCCACTGGCTCGGCAATCTCCGGCTTCGAAACATCCGGCCCATTTCCATTGCCATTCGGCTTCACCAGTGCGCCCAGCGGAATGAATCCATCCTGCGACTGCACCGGTTTCTCTTTCAGAACGACTTCGCGATACAGCGACGCCATCCGCGCGTTGTATGCTTCGTCGTTCTTCTGCGGCCCGCGGGCAGCAGTCTCAGCAGCTTTCGCATCACGCGCTCGCTTCTTCTCTTCGCGCGCCGTTTTGGCGATGCCCAGCTTGTCGAGATCGTGCTGCAATTCGTTGGTCACGATTTCTTCGCGCAGCCTCAGATAGTCGACGTGCTCCTCTTCCATCTTCACTTTCTTGCCGCCCGCGAAAATCTCGTGACGTCCATGCTCTTCATACCATTTCGTAAGCGTAGCGGTCATGTGCATCTTCTCGATGATGTTCCGCCATCCCACGCCCGTGTTGTAAGCGCAGAACGAAATCTCACCTTCCTGCGTAGCGTACGGAATAATGCACTGCTCCGTCCGCCGGAAGTCATAGTTGAACAGATCCTGGAACCACATGCCCGCGATGAACAGGAAGTTCCAGCGGTCGGTGGTACGGCGCTTCATCACGTCATCAATCGTGCGGTCCGGACCAACCTTCCCATAGTCCTTCCCGGTCACGTGATAGTTCTTGTCAAACTTCTTCAGCAGATCCATCAGCTTGAAGTGCGTCGGCGACTGGAACGGATCGTAGTTCTTCATCAGACAAAGCGCCATGCCGAGCCCCGTCCAGAACTTGCTCCGCGCCGCATCGTTCACTTTAGCAATGTCCTTAGCCAACTGATCGCCATGCAAGAAAGCCGTAACAGGCACAGCCTCCTTAGTCTCCTTGTCGATCATCACAGCCATCCCAGTCCCACAGTTCGGGTGACAACCGCAACTTAGTTGGCCCCAGTCGTTGTTGGCGTCTTTCGAGTGCATCAGGTCGGCCCAGTCGCTGAACGTTCCCATGAAGCTGATCGGGAACCAGTCGCGTGAGGGCTCGCCTAGGCCCGTTTGGTTCTTTACGTCATGCGCTAGATGAGACAACGTGTAGCGCTGCGCCTGACGACGCTCGTCTGTGACTGCTTCGTCGCGGCCGGTAAACGAAACTGGCTGGAAGCTCAGGAAGCTGATCGTCTTCGGATTGTCGAGCGCGAACTTGATAATGCGTCCGACCTGCTCATTATTGATTCCGTTCACGATCGTGATGACCGGAACGATTTCGCATCCCGCCTTGTGCAGGTTTTCAATTGCCTTCAACTTCACATCAAACAGGTTGCCAACGGCGCGGTGGGCGTTCGCCGCGTTGCCAATGCCGTCGAACTGCAGATACGCGTAGCGCATGCCGGCTTCGACGGCCTGCTGCGCGAATTCAAAGCTCTTCGCGAACTCGATACCGTTGGTCGCGGCCTGCACCGAGTTGTATCCAACATGACGGGCGTAGCGAACCGCATCCAGGAAGTACGGCGACAGCGTCGGCTCGCCACCGGAGAACTGCACCGACATCTGCCGGCGCGGCTTGATGGTGATGGCATTGTCGAGCATCGTCTTGATTTCTTCCCATGTCAGCTCGTGGACAAAGCCGACCTGGTTCGCGTCCATGAAGCACGGATCGCACATCATGTTGCAACGGTTCGTCAGATCGATCGTGAGCACCGATCCGCGGCCATACTTCACCGTCGACGATCCATGATGATGCAGGTGCTCGTCGTTGTGCGCCTTGATGTCACGGCCGGGGAAAACATCCTCCAGGTGCTGCGAAAACTGTTTGTCAATCGACATCACGTCTTCGAAGTGACCGTGCTTCGGACAATCCTTCACCATCAGGATCTTGCCATCGCGCTCCACAATCTGCGCCTTGATCTCGCCGACTTTCTCGTTCATTAAAACTTCGTGCGGCAGATGTCCGTCGAGAATCTGCTGCCGAATTTCCGGGACGCACTTCGGGCACAGCGAATCGGTGGTGCGAGGCCACCCCAGCGGCGGCTTCGATTTCTCGTACGACTTGAGCAGAGGCTTGTCAGACCACTTCGGCGTAGGCGATGGATTGGGGTTAATACGATTGATGCGGTCGAAAACCGCCCACGTGCCTTTGGCTGCGAGTACGGCTGCTTTCTCGACGTACTTGATCGGCTTGTGCATGAGTGCTTTTAGCTCCTAGCCTTTTTGGCTTGGCCTTACAAATTTTTTGTCATTCCGAACCGGGCAAGCCCGGCGAGGAATCTGCTTCATCTTCATTCGGATAGCGCCTCTGCCCCTGCGACTAGTGCTATCCCGTCGACTGCCTTCAACATTGGCCTTCGCTTTGGATGAACCCGGAAAACCTCACCCAAACAACAGCGGCGACCTGAGAAACACCTCCAGTCCCCGACATGGGACTGAAGACCGCAAACTCTACACTTTTCCCTGAAGTGGTGACTAAACCCATCCTATTGGCCTGCAAAGAATTGCGCACGGATTACCCAACGAACGGTGCAAAATCGGGGTTTAACGGGAAATGGAGGGATTGAGCGGAGCTAAGTAATTGAAAGTAAAGGGTGCTCGCCGCACGGGCGAACGCGTTTCGTGCATCCAGTGGCGAAGGATTTCCACTCTCACGGCCCTCTTTTCAGAGGAGGTTGAGAATGCCTGGCGCGGTTCGTGGTCGATTCGGTATTCGCGGGTCCTTCGACTGCTCAAGATGACAGAGCCTCGTTAGTGCCAGATAGTCATCCGTTTCCTCTCATCGATTGCCCGGTGAATAGCATTTTTGCTCCCCAGTGTTCCGCAAAATCGACCCAGCACGGATTTCTCGATTCGATCAGCGTGATTTTCTTTGCGCCTGTCCAGCCCTTCAATTCTTTCTCGCGGCCAATTGCGCGATGCACATCGTCGAAGCTCTCGTAATGGACCAGCCGATTGCAGTGATACTTTTTCGTGAATACTTCGATCTCGCCATTCTTGTGCTGCAGTGCCCGACGATAAACGCTGTTTTTCATACCGATGTAGAGCGTGCCCGAGTTGCTCGACATGATGTACACGAAGTAGATGCGCTCTTTCATACCCGCGCAGGGACGCATCGAGAGAATGCCTCCAGACGCCGGTTATAGTGCCGGCATTCCCGGGATCCTTCGCTGCGCTCAGGATGACAGAATTGAAGAGCAGATGAGCATTACAGCTCGGATTATCTTCGTAGATTTTCCCGTTTTGGAAAGACCCACTCGATCCACCTGTCATCCTGAGCAACGCGAAGGATCCCGCGGATGATCGCGCAACGATAGACGCTTTAAGGCATTCTCATTGAGAGATCACTTACATCCACCCACAATGGATTCGCGCTAGATTTTCTCCAGCAGGCGCTTCCCTTCTCTTGTCATCAAGATCTTGAGCGGCGGGATCGGCCACGCGGCCAACGACTGTTGGACAGTTGTGGTAGGCGTGCGGCGGATCAAGTCACGATAGATCACGAGGTCGGGGTCGGCGTCGGATGCTGCAAACCAAAAGCAGATTCCTCCCTTCGGTCGGAATGACAAGGGTTCGAGTAGCGCTCGTCGGCGCAGGCTTTGATTTCCATCACATGGTTGGACTTTCTTGGAAGGATCAGGTTCCAGGCTTCGCGGTAGGGTTCGAGGCGCATGATTCTCGCTTGCCGGTGCGGATAGAAGCGCAGCATAGGAGCAGGTTCACAGACTTCGACGGGGATGATGTACCAGAGATCGAGCGGGACTACGTGGGCGGCGATGAAGTCTATGTCTTTCTTGGTGTAGACGGCGCGTCCTTTGCCGGTAGTATAAGTCGCGCGGGTTTCGTAGGCACGGGCGCGGATGCACTCTGTGCATTTGACCTGAATGCGATGGAGGCACTCTCCGTTATCGAGGATGAAGTCGTAGCGGCGGCTGTCGCCCCACGGCTTGGCGATGCCGAAGCCCATGTCGATGGCGCGGGCGAGGAAGGCGGCTTCGGAGCGCTCTCCGGTGATCTTGGTGTTTTTGCGGTGCTCCGATCGTGCGGGCGTTGGTGTTTTTGATTGGGTTGAGTTTTTGAGATTGGAAGACGGTTTACTCGACATCAAAATTCCTTCTCTTTCTAGTAAGGTCACACTCCCCGGGGGCTAAAGCCCCTTATTCTTCGCGTCTTTTCCGCATGGCTGAAGTCATGCCCTGATACAAACATGCTCGACTGAAGCCATACCCTGTACGAGGCCGCACAGAACGAAATGGCGGAGCCCGAAGGCTCCGCCAGATTGTATGAATTGGAAGTGCGCAAGAATAGTTTATGAGTGAAGAGAAGTGGCGCAACGGAAATATTTGATTTTCGACGTGGGACAGCGCAGATTTGGGAATGTGAAATTGAAAATCAAAATCGAAATTTAAAGTCAAAATCCCCACATCGGCCAGAAGTGGGGCACCCAACTACCGAGAGATCAAATCCAGAATCAACGGCCGGAGTTGTAAGCACGCTCTTCATCCCCAGCGCGGCTGCTCGTCCAGGTTGATTCCCAGCGCCGTTTTCGCAACGATCTCGTGGGTCAGGAACGAGTTCGCCGGATGGATGCGGCCGAGCCGCGCATCGCGGACCAGGCGTTCATATCCCGCCGACTTGAAGATGCCTGCGCCCCCGCAGACTTCCAAGCCGAGATCGACGATGCGCCACGCGCCTTCGACTGCTCGATACTTCGCCGAGACGATCTTCAGCGGCCAGTTCATGCCGTGATTGACTCCTGTCGACCAGTCGTTCGCGATCGTCTCCAGATGCGGACCGATCGATTCCAGCTCGATCGCCATTTCGGCGATCGCGTGTTGGACTTCAGGGTGATAAGCCATCGAGCGAGTTAGCGCCATCGACTTCTTCGTCTTCGCCGAGTTGACGGCGTAATCAAGCGCGCGCTGAGCGAGTCCGTAATAGACGTTGGCGAAACCCAGCAGCGCCCAGGCAAACACCGAGAGGATGAACATGTCGGCTCCTCCCGCTCCTGGCGGCAAGACACGCGCGATATAACTGTCGGGAATGAAAACGTTGTCGAGGACGGTGTCGTCGCTGCGTGTCGCGCGCATGCCGAGCACGTCCCAGGTTTGCTTCACCGTGTATCCGGAGGAATCGCGGGGCATGAACGCGTGCACGACTTTCGGCTGCGCGGGATCGCTCGTGTCCATGGCATGCAGGCCGAAGCGCGTCCAGACAGGCGTGAGGCTGCCAAACATCTTGCGGCCGGTGAAGCGGTATCCACCGGCGACGCGCTCGGCTTTCGAAGTCGACAGGAACACTGGAACGTCGTTTCCGCTCTCGGCGTGGCCGGCGGCGAAAACTTCTCCGGCGGCAGCCTCGCGCAACATCCAGTCGAGTGAAGTGTCGCCCATGCGGTGAAGGTCAGCGGCGACGCCCATCCAATAAAGATGCATGTTCATCGCGAGCGCTGTCGCGGGAGCGTGATAGGCGAGCCGCCGCTGTTCGCGGAGACACTCGGCCAAATTCTTGCCGGCTCCGCCGAATTCTTTGGGCACGGGCAGCAGCAGATACTTTGCCGCGCGCAGGTCTTCGAAATCTTCCTTGAAGAAGGTGTTCTCGCGATCGTAGTTGGCGGCGCGAGAGGCGAAGCGGGCCAGCATCTCATCGGTCAGCACGGAGTTGCTTGCCGCTGCAGTTTGCGTCGGATGGCCGTTGGTTCCGGCCTGCTCTGTTATCACGGTAGAGTTCATCTCTGGCTCCATGGGTATCTCCTGCCGTCCTTAAATTCCGCAATTTCGGCGGTATTTTACCGCCTGCGGTACGGCAGGGGAATTGAGTTGCGTGAGTGCCCGGGAGACATCTCCCTGACGTGGTTGGCCTATAATCGGGACCAACTGCGTCCCCACTGGCGCAATTGCAGAGTAGTTCGGTGCTTGGCGGCGAGTAACGAAAGAAAGCCAAAGAAAAGCCAAAAGAGTGGAAACCGCTGAATCCAAAAGGCCTTTCATGGGACGTCTGGGTTCTGAGCAAGGCATGGGGAACACTGAGACAGTCAAGAATCCGACCAGCTTCCGGTTCGGCGACTTTGTCCTAGAGCCCGAGCGTGCATCGTTGTCGAAAGCGGGACGCGAGATCAAGCTCCGTCCTAAGGTCTTCGACGCTCTGCGCTACCTGATTGAGAATCGGGGACGCCTGGTTCCCAAAGAAGAGTTAATTCAGACTCTTTGGCCTGAGGCTTTTGTTACGGACGATTCCCTGGTCCAGTGCATGGTGGAGCTGCGCCGTGCATTGGATGATCGCTCGCAGGAAATCCTGAAGACAGTTCCCCGGCGCGGGTACATTTTCTCGGCAACGGTCAGCACAGATCAGGGCGACTCCTCTCAGCCAAGCTCGGGCCCATCCGCGGAAGTTCATCGAGACCATCGCGTACCGCTTGCCCGGACGCCGTTGCTGGGCCGCGAGCGGGAGTTGGCGGCGGTGCAGCAGATGCTGCTCGATCCGGCAGTCCGGTTGGTTACATTGACTGGTGCGGGAGGCTCGGGAAAAACCAGGCTGGGACTCGAACTGTGCCGCGTAGGAGCAGCAGCTTTTCAGGACCGTGTCTTCTTCGTTGCGCTTGGCTCGATCAGCGATCCAGCCATGGTACCCGCAACGATTGCAGAGTGTGTCGGCATTCGCGAGACAGGAGGGCGTCCGTTTCTTGATGTAGTAAAGAACTGCTTTCGAGAGACAGAGCCTGCGCCGGTCCTGTTACTGCTGGATAATTTCGAACACATTCTGGCGGCGTCGGCGATCGTGGTCGAACTGATGGAGGCTTGCCCAAGTTTGAAGGTGCTCGTCACGAGCCGGGCAGCGTTGCGAGTGTATGGGGAGCAAGAGTTTCCAGTTCCGCCACTCGCGTTGCCGCAGCATGAAGAGATGCAATCCATTGAGGCACTGGCGGCGAATCCCTCGGTGAGATTGTTCACGCAGCGCGCGGCAGCGATGAAGCCGGATTTTCAGCTCACTAGGGAAAATGCGCCAGCCGTTGCAGAGATCTGCTCCAGATTGGACGGCCTGCCCTTGGCCATTGAGCTCGCTGCCGCGCGGGTCAAGATGCTCCCCTTGAGCGGGATTCTGACACGCCTGCAAAGTCGGCTCCAACTTCTGACCGCAGGACCGCTGGATCTTCCCGAGCGGCAACAAACATTGCGCAATGCGATCCATTGGAGCTACGGCTTACTGAATGATGCTGAGCAGAAGCTGCTGCGCCGGCTCAGCGTCTTCTGGGGCGGATGGACGCTGGAGAGCGCAGAAGCGGTGTGCAACACAAAGGAGGATATCGGAATTGACATCTTCGACCTGACCTCTTCGCTGGTCGATAAAAGCCTTGTCCAAAGCCTCGTTCGAACCCGAGGGCCAGGGGCCGAGGAACCGCGATTTCGAATGCTCGAGACGATTCGCGAATACGCGATCGAGCGTCTGCAACAAAGCGGCGAAGAAGCCGACACAAAACGGGCACATGCGGCGTACTGCATGGTGTTGGCGGAGGAAGGCAACCCGGAACTTAGCGATACCGAACGAGCCGCATGGCTTGCGCGATGCGACACTGAGCATGACGATTTCCGCGCCGCGCTTGATTGGCTTTTTCAGAGACGCGACCTGGATTGGGGCTTCCGGTTTTGTATGGCACTGTTTCGATTCTGGGACATGCGCGAGCACTCCGCTGAAGGACGCGTCCGGCTCGAGCACATCTTGCAATTGGCGGGGTTCGGCTATCCCAAGGAGCGCGCGAAGACGTGTCTGCTCCTTGGGGCATTCTGCTCAGGGCAAGGGGATTTCCGTGCCGCGTCCTGTTTTCTCGAACAGAGTCTATCGATTTATCAGGAACTCGAGAATACTTCCGGAATCGCAACATCTCTTAATGCTCTTGGGGTCACAGCGCGAGATCACGGGGACTACATAGATGCGAAGATCAACTTCGAAAAAAGCCTCGCGTACTGGCGGCAGATCCAAGACCCGGTTGGAACGGCTCAATGTCTGCACAACCTGGGAAATGTCTCCAAAATTACCGGGGACTACGGACGTGCCCGCATGGCACTGACTGAGGCGATGCAGATCTTTGAAAGTTTCGGGGATCAAACCGGAGTCGCCTGGGCACTGAACCAATTGGGAGATGTCGCGAAAGAGCAGGGAGATCTCGCCGCGGCGCGCGGTCTGTATCAAAGAGCACTGGCTGCATTTCGAAATGCCCGGGACCCGGCAGGGGCTGCGCGATCTCTCGCAGATATGGGAACGATCGCTTGCGAACTCGGTGAGGAGGCAAACGCGTACGAAAATTTCCGGCAGAGCCTGGAGATTTTCAGGGATCTCGGACAGCGGCGTGGCATTGCCCGCGTCCTTGAAGGACTGGCATGCGTCGCCTTGTCAAAAGGAGAACCCCGCCAGGCTCTCTCGTCGGCGGCGGTAGCGGCTCGAATACGGCAGAGCGTAAGCACTCCTTTGCCCACGGCCGAACAATCGAAACTCGATCAACAGCTGCAAAAAGCCTGGCGACAGCTCGGCGAAATCGAGGGGGAAAAAGCCTGGGCGGAAGGAAGTACGATGGCGCTCGACAGTGCGATCCAGCTTGCGCTGTCAGGGCAGGCTAATTGATCTTTTTAGGATCGATCAGCCTTCGAACCGCAGCGATGCGATTGGCGGGAATATTGGATCTGCGGGCGTGGTCCCGAATGCTCTCCTCGTCGGGAGCAAGATAGACGCAATAAACCTTGTCCTCGGTCACATAGCTGTGGAGCCACTGAACTTGGGGCCCGATTTCCCGCAAGGCCTCGAGCGAACGGAGGGACACTTCACGGATTTGTGCTTCGGTCAGCGACCCGGCACCAGGTATTTCGCGTTCAATCACGAACTGCGGCATGACCGAACTAGTCTACACCAGCAAGGTATTTTCGGGCATCGTCCGCCACTTCCAGAATAAGGCAACGCGACAATTCCCCCCGAGACCTCTACTCCAAGCCCGATTCCCGAAACCGTTCGTCATTCTTCGCCGACATGAGCCCAATCGAGATGGCCAGGTCACGCGCTCTCTGCAACTCGCTCTTGACCTCCGACTCCGCCGCCTCGGTATATCCCACGATGGCGTGATAGATGGCCCGGTCGAAGAAATGGTTCAACAAGTTCAGCAGTTCCATTTCGCCGTGAAGCGCGACAATGTTATCGGCAAACGATTCATGCCTGAGGAAATGCCAGAGGTGATCTCGGGAAAGCATCAAAGCCCAGACGAATTGATCGAGGCCAATGCCTTCTGCAGAGCGTCTCGCAGCTACAGCGCGGAAACGCTCTGCAATATCACGCTCGGTTTTTTGGAGAAGCCATTCGCCAAGGTTCCGGTAAACCTCGGTGGCGGCCAGCCGCAAGTCCTCAGTAGGTATCTTTCGAAAATCGGAGGCGCGCTCGGATTTCCTGATTTGTTCGGCCAAGCCTCTGGATAAATTATCGGAGTGCGCCTCAATCAAGCGCACCAATCTCATCGCTAACATCCTCAATCCCCCCAACGCTCAATCAGTAAAGA
>Ga0070713_100002639_pt1 | contig 11682 bp, 7 predicted proteins | sample LARL82metaG_FD_65465 | JGI IMG/M metagenome (GOLD analysis project Ga0070713, IMG submission 65465) | Corn, switchgrass and miscanthus rhizosphere microbial communities from Kellogg Biological Station, Michigan, USA - LAR L8-2 metaG | ecosystem: Host-associated > Plants > Roots > Rhizosphere ... | reverse complement strand
GCCGCTGGCCCGACGATTCTCAATGATGCGGTAGATCACTTTTTCCAGGCGCTTGATCCCGAGTTTCGCGCGAAGATTTCGTGGCGTAGGAACCCACAAAGGAATCAGCACTGTTCGGCCAAAATTGGCGGCGATACGCAGGAGAATATCGAGCGTTTCGCCGACTTCTTTCGCGTCCCGCGTCACATCGGCGTCGAAAAGCGTCTTGCCGACAATGCGTAACGCCAACTGCATCATTTCTTCATGAATGTCGCGCTCTTCACCATCACGCCACGTCGCTATCGACTGCTCGGCATATTCCGCCATGGTGGCCGCGTAAGAACTCACACGCGCGCGGTGAAACGCCGGCTGCGACAGTCGCCGCTGGCGAAGCCAGAAATCGCCTTCGCTAGTGAGCAGCCCCTCGCCAAAAAGATACTTGTTGGCTTGCAGAATGCGGCCCTTATGAAACTTGCGCGCATGATTCACGAGCACGTCTTCGATCATGTCCGGATGATTCACGAAGAACGATCGAAAATTGCCAATACGCATGCCGGATACGTCGCCATACTTCTGCGCCATTGCGGTGAAGTAATCCAGCGGATTTTGCTGCATCGCGCCGAACAGCGAGCGGATCAGGTTGGATGGAGGGCCGGGAGGAAACTTCGGGGAGGAAGATTCGCTCATAGAACGATGCTAGAGAATGGATGGAGAATGGTCAAACGGGGCGAACGCGAGCATCGCAGCGGCCGCGATACTATTTGCTTCACGCTTCCGTTGCGCGCAACGCACAAACGCGGAAGGCGGTCCGCTCAATATCCACGGCGATGCGCGAGAAGCCCGCAACCGTCAGCCGCCCGAACGCGGAAGCCGGCGACACCGGCACAAATGTACTGCGAATATGCCCGGCGCGCTGTAGCCAGCCATCACGAATCTCAAACGCGAAGAACACGCCGCCAGGCCGCAGCACGCGATGAAATTCCTGAAACGCCGCATTCTGCTGCTGCTGCGAACGAAGGTGATGCAGGACCAGCACCGCAACCACGGAGGAAAACGTGTGGTCCGGAAAAGGCAGCGCCGCCGCATCGCCCTGCACTACAGTCACAGGCGAAGTTTTATGCCGCGCCGCCAGTTTCGAGACAAACGTCGGATCGTATTCGAGGCTGGTCACTCGCCCCGCGCGCCGCAGCAATTCATCAGTTGTAGCTCCGGGCCCTGCGCCGACTTCCAAAACGTGATCGCCAAGCGCGTACCCGGAAAGAATCCATGGCAGGAGTTTTCGTTCAGTAACGAATCGCCAAATGGAGGAGCCGCAAAACCAATTTTCGAATCTGTTCATGGGAATCCTGACCGGCGAGGGTACTTAATGCTAGACCCGGACACAGGACCGAGGGAAGCAAATTAATTTAATGTAACAAATCGCGAATTCGCTTGAGTGCGGCCGCAAATTGGTCGGCATTGTAGGCGGAAGGATTCTCGAGTTGCTGAAACAGGCCGTTGATGGCAGTGCGAAATTCGGGCGCATTTGGGGAATTACCCTGTTTACTGTAGGCGATATAGAGCGCATCAAGAGCCATGGCCGCTTGCTCCGCCGCTCGTTCATCGCCAAGCGAAATGTTTTCAGCATCTTGCGTAATTCCCTGCATGGCGCGAAGCGCGGTGGCGGGTTCGTATTGCATCGTGGCCAACCGTTCGGCGAACTGCTGCGCCGCAGGAGCAGCGGAGTTCGCGGCCGCAATCACCGTCGCGCGATCAGGATTTAGCTTGCTCATTTCATTGGAAACTGCCGCCAGTCTCGCGTCGAGTACCTGCGCGGCGCTCGCGTCAACTTGCTTCGCAAGAATGCGCAATACCAGGTAGCGCGAGGCATTCCAGGCCGGATCGCCCGGGCGGCGTCCGATGAAGCCGTGCTCCTGCCGCCAACTGTTTTGCGCTGGCCCGAGCGAATGATGGCAGGCAACGCAGGAAAGTTCGGAATATTCCGGCCAAATATTTTTTGTGTCAGCGGTGTCGCGTTCGCCTTTGGCGCGCCATGCAAGGCGTTCCATGGCGGCGCGTAATTGTACTGCTTGGCCCACGCTCCAATCGCGCACGCCAACCCAATTCGCATCCTCCGCCGGTTTACCGGGCGCCGTCTCGCGAGGCTCTTTCCAGTGGCGCGGCATCACCGCCGAAAAGGAATCCAGCTCGAAATATAAATCCGGATGCCCAGCGGCGATCATTTCGTGGTCGACGAATTTTTCTCTGCTGCCCAGGTGACATTCGAGACATTTTTCCGTGCGATGAATCACGTTGCGGGTATCGTACATTCCGATCGCGACAGATTTTTCGTGTGTCTGTTCTCGCGTGGTGTGCGGGCCGAGCCACGCCGAAGCTGGTCCATGGCAATTTTCGCAGCTCACGCCTTCTGAAATGGCAAATGCGCGACCCCGCTGCTCTGGCGTGGTGTAGAGCGCGTGACACGCCAGGCATTTGGGCGATTCTTCCGCCTTCGCGCCGAGTTTCAGAATACGGGCCATGCGTTCGCCGACATCGCCGGTCAGAGCCCAGTACGCGCGGCTGTGCTTATCCTTCAGAATCCAGGTGGTGTATTCGGTCTGTAGAATGCGGCTGTCGGAGACGGGCTTCACGCTGCCGTGGCAACTGGTCGCGGCGCATGAACCGGGTCCGAGGTATTTTCGCGGTTCCGCGAGGGGCTTGGGGGACTGCGCCGCGACGGAAATTGCCAGCGCAAGAATTGCGCTGCAGGCTACAAGGCCAGCGCGCAAACGAAAATGTGAGAAGAAATGCATCGGGAACAGGAAAAGAATCTTCTCGCTTATATCGTTCGACGGCACCGTAAGTCAACGTCGAACGTTGCCTTTCTCGAATGGCGGCGGAAAAAGCCAGGGACCTCTATTTACAGGCCGCCACGACGCGATTAGTATGCAGGGGAGTTTGTACTCCATTTCGCGCAGTGGCACACTTTTCTTCCACAGCGCTTTTCTTGCGAGACTGGCACCGTGATCTTTGACGACCTGCGGGCTATCCAGCTTCGCCACGGGTTTTTGCCCAGGGCGGAGCTTGCATCGCTGTCTTCGCGCACGCAGACGCCTCTCTATCAAATTCACAGCGTAGCCAGTTTTTATCCTCATTTTCACCTGGCGGCCCCGGCGCGCGCGGAAGTGCGGGTGTGCGCGGATATGAGTTGCCACTTGAATGGCGCGTGCGAATTGCGCGCCGACATCGAGCGGCAATTCGCGAACACGCGGCGCAGCGAAGTGGAAATCCGCGATGTATCGTGCCTGGGCCGGTGCGATCACGCTCCAGCTATCGCTGTGAACGATCACATTTTCACAGATGTTACCGCAGACAGCGCGGAATCGATGGTGCGCGCGGCACTTCGCGGCGACGAAATTGCCGACAGCCATCCGGAACAGCCGCGAGTGGCCTGCGCTTCCGAACCTTACTCAGACACGGAAAAATATGGAGCACTCCGTAAACTCGTCGCAACGAGGGATTTTGACGGATTGCTGGCCCAGCTAAAAGAAGCGGAACTGCGCGGAATGGGCGGAGCGGGCTTCCCTACTTCGATGAAGTGGGATCTGGTTCGCAAACAGCCAGGCCCGGAAAAATATATCGTGTGCAACGCAGATGAAAGCGAGCCAGGCACTATCAAGGATCGCTTCATCATGACCCATCTCCCGCATCTACTGGTGGAGGGAATGGCGCTGGCCGGTCTGGTCACCGGCGCCAAACAGGGAATTCTCTATATCCGACACGAATATCATTTGCAGGAAGAAATATTGGGTGAAGAGATTCGCCGCTGCTATCGCGCCGGTTTGCTGGGAAAAAATATTCTAGGCAGCGGCCTCGAATTTGAGTTGCGCATATTTGTGAGTCCCGGCGGATATATTTGCGGCGAAGAAAGCGCGCTGATTGAAGCCATTGAAGGTCACCGCGCGGAGCCGCGCAACAAGCCGCCATTCCCTGTCGCGGTGGGCTTATGGCAAAAGCCTACCGTGATCAACAATGTCGAAACCTTTATTAATGTTCCACAAATTCTTTCGCGCGGCGTCGAATGGTACAAAGCGGCGGGACGAAATGGCTCGCGCGGATTTAAATTTGTCGGCGTAAGCGGCCACACGGCGCGCCCGGGCGTTTTTGAAGTGCCACTCGGTATCACCATGCGCGAAGTGCTTTTCGATTGTGCGGGAGGCGTGCGGGGCGGGCGCGCCTTAAAGGCGTTCGCACCGTCCGGGCCGTCTTCTGGATATTTGCCCGCGTCCATGGTCGATGTGCGATTGGATTTCAAAGCGCTCGCCGACGCCGGATCGATGCTGGGATCGGGCGCGATTGTGGTTTGCGACGACACCACCTGCATGCTGGACATGGCTCTGAACGCAGTGCGCTTCTATCGCAACGAATCGTGTGGCAAGTGCGTTCCTTGCCGCGTAGGCTCGCAAAAAATGGTGGACCTCCTGGTGCGATGGACACAGGGCGGTCTGCCGGAAGCGCAATACCGGGCGGATCTGGCGCTGTTGGACGAGTTGTCGCAAGCCATGAGCCTTACCTCCATCTGCGGGCTGGGACAGATTGTGCCCGCGCCCATTCAGTCGGTGTTGAAACATTTTCGCGCGGAAGTGGATGCGCATGTTTTACAGGCGAAGTGTCCCAGCGGAATCTGTTTCACGGCCGCGGCGCGTGCCGGCGAGGCAAATCGAGTGGGGATACGTCCGTGAGGAATTTAGTGCTTTTACCCTAGTTCGTGAGCAACCGATTTGCGGGTAACAGGCCTTAAGTTTAGGAAAAAGCGGCCCGGGCGCCCGGGCCGCTACAAAGGCAGTTCATGAGTACTACGACGACGCCAGCGGGAATGATCGATTTGACGATTGATGGGGCCGCAATACGTGTGCCTGCGGGAACGACGGTGTTTGATGCCGCGCGGATGCAGGGCATTTCCATCCCCACGTTGTGCCACCTGCAAAACGAAACGCCCGTCGGTGTGTGCCGGCTCTGCGTTGTGGATACAGGCGCGCGCGTGCTGGCGGCGGCTTGCGTACGTCCTGTCGAGCCAGGACTGAAAGTAGTTACCAATTCCGGCAAAGTTATTGCCGCACGGAAGACGCTTCTCGAATTGATGATGGCGGATCATCCTTCTCCCTGCGCGCGGCAGAAGAATTCCGGCGATTGCGAACTGGAAATGCTGGCTGCGGAGGCGGGTGTGAACGAGCCGCGTTACGCGCGCCGCACCGTTTCGCGCGGGCAAGATGATTCTTCCCTCTCCATTGCCGTGGATCACGATGCGTGCATTCTGTGCGACCGCTGCATCCGCGGATGCGACGAAGTGCGTACGAATTTTGTTTTGGGCCGAATGGGAAAGGGCTATGCGGCGGACATTGCATTCGATCTGAATTCGCCGATGGGCGATTCGACGTGCATTTCCTGCGGTGAGTGCATGGTGTCCTGCCCGACGGGCGCATTGACAAATAAAAGTGTCGCCGGTACGGCGATTGCGATCGGGCCGGGAGCGGAAGGATTTGAAGCGGAAGACTTGCTGAAGATCCCGGTCTTTCACGGAGTATCGGGCACGTTTCTGGAGCTGAATCGCGGAGCAATTGTTAAAAGAAGATTTCGCAAAGGCGAATTAATCTGCAAGGAAAGCGAATTCGGTTCCACGGCATTTTTTATTCTGGAAGGAAAAGCGCGCGTTGCGATCTCTTCGCCGATCGCGCACGTGAAGACGCAAGGCGGGGCGCGAGGATTTTTCAAGCAGCTGACCAGTACCCTGGCGCCGCGCGAATCGGATAAGCGCGACGAGGAGGCGCGCGACCGGACGATTCCGATTGATGCATCGGTCGACCTGAGCTACGAAAATCCCGTGGCGGAACTTGGCCCCGGAGATTTGTTCGGCGAAATGACGTGCATGAATTTCTATCCGAGATCCGCAACCGTACGGGCCGAAACGGAAGTGGTGGCGTACGAAATGTTGCGCAACGTTCTCGACATCATGCTCAAGAACAAAACTTTCCGCGCACAGGTGGACGGGAATTATCGAAAGCGCGCGCTGGAAAATCATTTGCGCGGCGTGCCGATGTTCGCGGATCTCTCCACTGATTTCATCGAGCATTTGAAAGAAAGCGTCGAGTTGATCCGCTACGCGCCCGGACAAGTGATCGCGCGGCAGGGTGATGCGGCGGATAGTTTTTATCTGGTTCGCATCGGCTTCGTGAAGATCTCTGAAAATTATCCCGGTGGTGAACTCGTGCTCGCTTATCTTTCGCGGGGCGACTATTTCGGCGAAATCGGATTGCTTGGCGGCGGCGTGCGTACCGCCACCTGCACGGCGCTCGATCATGTGGAAGTAGTACGAGTTTCGGGCGACGATTTTCGGCAGATGGTGGAACGTTTTCCAAGTGTGCGGCGCGGGCTTGAATTAGTTGCCGACGAGCGTCGCTCCGCCAACGCACAACGCATACAGATGGTGCATAGCGTTCCTATCGATCAATTTTTATCGCAAGGGCTAATGGAAGCGCAAAGCCTGCTGGTCCTGGACCTGCAGAATTGCACGCGCTGCGATGCGTGCGTAAATGCCTGCGCCGATGCGCACGATGGCGTGACGCGCCTAATCCGCGATGGCTTGCGTTTCGATCATTATTTGATTGCCACGAGTTGCCGGCAGTGCCGCGATCCTTTGTGCATGGTGGGATGCCCCGTAGGCTCGATTCGGCGGCGAAATTCGCTGGAAGTGATTATTGAAGATTGGTGCATCGGCTGCGGACTGTGCGCGCGGAATTGTCCGTATGGAAATATAAATCTGCATCCGTTTGAAGTGATGGCCGACGATCCGGAACACGCTGGCCGGCAAAAAGCCATGATCAAACAGAAAGCGACTTCCTGTGATCTTTGCACGCATTTGAAGGAACCGAGCTGCGTGTATGCCTGTCCGCACGATGCCGCGCATCGCGTGGACCCACGGCAATTTTTCGCGGAAATCTTGGCGCAGGGAGCGGTGCGGTGACGAGGAACATTCAGCAGCGGAATTTTTTGCGTGTACGGGCGCAGCATGCTGCGCCCCAGCTTGGCAAGTATTCTACGCATCTCTGCGCTAATCGGTATTCGAGATCGCTGGCTGCACACGAGGCGCGAAAGAGCTGATGCTGCTGGATCGCACACAGCGCGGATGGGCGATTGCTTCGCTGGGAATTTGTGCGGCGGCGGTGGCGTTGTATTTGTTTGCGCTGTGGAATTCACCGCGTACACCAAGCGGCGGCAGCGCGAGCGGGCTGGTCTTCGGCGTCGTTGGATTTGCGTTCATGATTTTTGCCGCGGCTTTGGGAGCGCGCAAGCGGGTTCCGACCTGGCGGCTGGGGCGAGCGAAATCCTGGATGCGCGCGCATCTGTGGCTCGGGCTGCTATCGCTTCCTTTGATTTTGCTTCACGGGGGATTTCATTTTGGCGGGACGTTGACGCGCGTACTGATGTGGCTGCTGATCATTACCGTGGCGAGCGGTGTGTATGGCGCGCTGCTGCAGAATTCAATTCCCAAACAAATGACGGTCGATATTCCGCTGGAAACGATTTACGACGAGATTTCGCATGTGCGTGGTTTACTGCGCGAAGAGGCAGACCGCACCGTGGAATCAGTGTGCGGCTCGTGCGGCCTGGGGAAAGCTTCCGCCGAAGAAGTGCAGCGCGCGGGAGGATTTACGGCGCTGCGGCCGATCGCGGCCAGCGCTGTTCCGTTACGAACGTCGCCAGCGGTAAGCGCCGGAGCGAGCGCGGCGGTTGCTCCCGCCGCGGAAATTATTCTGCTGAGCGAAAGCGAAGGTGCGCCACTGCGCAAATTTTATGTCGAGGAGATGCGGCCTTTCCTGGTGCAGCCGAAATTACGAGGGCGCCGGCTGGCGGATGATGCGAGGGCCGCAAGCGTATTTGTAAGCTTACGAACGCTGCTGCCCGCGGCGGCGCACAATACGCTTTCCGATCTGGAAGATATTTGCGGCGAAGCGCGGCAACTGCTGCGACAGGAGCGGTTGCATCGCTGGCTGCATGGCTGGCTGTTGCTGCATATCCCACTTTCGCTGGCATTGATTCTGCTGGGCGTCGTGCATGCGGTGATGGCATTGCGATATTGAAGGAATTCAGTATTCAGTATTCAGTTTTCAGTTTTCGATTTTCTAGTTTCGATTTTCTGTAATCGATCAATTTCGATGGCGAGAACGCGCACAACTAAAACGGTCGCTCAGCGGATTGACCTGAATTATTTCAAAAGGCCGACCCCGTTCAAGAATGCGAAGCTTTGGCTCGCGGTTTTGATTCCGGCGATGGCGCTGGTGTGGATCGGTGTTCATTTTTTGGACCATGACAATCGCGTGTACTCCAGCGGGCGGCTGAGTAAAGCGCACGCGGTTCTGGAAAAAGAATGCGCGACCTGCCATGTGCGGGAGGCCGCGGGATTCTCCGCGGCTGCGGCGGATTCGGCTTGCCTAGCGTGCCATGACGGGCCGCCACATCACGCGGCCAGTATGAACGCGAGCACGAGCAGCGCTTCCGACACAAACGCAAACACCAGCGCGAATTCTGATGCAAGCAGGGGCACGAAAATCGCTTGCGCGGAATGTCACGTAGAGCATCGCGGTCGAGTGAGTCTGACAGCGACAAAAAATCAATCCTGCGCGCAATGCCATGGCGATTTGCGAGCGGCCGGCGGCGCCACGAATTACGCGAAGCACATTAAAACTTTTCAGGATGGGCATCCGGAATTTGCGGCGCTTCGTACGGAAGCAGGAAAAGCTCCAAACGACACCGGGACGATAAAATTAAATCATGCGCTACACATGCGATCGATTCGCAGAGGGCCAACCGGGCCGATGGTGCAGCTCGATTGCAGTGATTGCCACCGTGCTGCCGCTTCTACAGCCACGCTCTGGGAATATGGAGACGCGAAATATGTTTCCGCGGTATCGACGTACAAAGACCAAGACGAATTTCGGGAGGTGAGTTCACGCGGACTGAGCGCGCCGCGTGGACCTTCGGGCCGCGAGTTGATGGCTGCTCCGAAATTCGCCAAGGCTTGCGCTGTCTGCCATTTGCTTACGTTTGATAAGCGATTTGACGAGGGCGTGCCGCACGACAAACCTGAGGTGGTTCACGTGTATCTGGTGAAGAAATTCTCGGAGTACATTGCCGGACACGGGGGGGAGCTTCATCAAGTGCAAGACCCGCAGCGGAATTTATCCGGGCGGGCGAACGGGGCGGCGGCGCGATCGGTGTCGTCCGCACAATGGGTGGCGGAGCGCGTGGCTGTTTCGGAAGAATTGCTGTGGCACAAAACTTGTTCGCAATGCCATGCCATCTCGGGTGCGACGCTGCAGGATGTGAAAATCGCTCGATGGGACGCAGCTAATTCAGGCGAAACGTCGCGAATGAAGTTTGCTGCATCTGGCGCGATGGATAGCCGTGCCGCGAATTCGTTGCCAAAAGTGGCGCCGGCAAACATCACCTTGCAATGGCTGCCGCATTCGCGATTTGATCACGATGCGCATCGCGGATTTTCCTGCACCAGTTGCCACCAGAATGCGTTGACGAGCGCGGAAAGTACTGACATTTTGATTCCGGGAATTGCGACCTGCCAAACTTGCCACGCGCAGGGAGCTGGGTACGCGGAATCGCGCTGTTTTGAGTGCCACACGTATCATGACTGGGCAAAACGAACGGAAGTGAAGCCGAAGTTTACGCTGCCGGCGTTGCAGACGACTGGGCGATAGGCCGCACATAGATCAAAGTTCGCGGTTGCCTTGGCAACACGCGGCCAAGGCTGCACCCCCTCTCCGATGAAACCAAAATGCTGAAATTCCCATAGAAGCCGAAGCGAAGCACTCAAGAACAGAAGACGAGAACGCAGCGCAGTATTGCCTAGGCCACAGAGAGCGAAGAGACATTCCTCGGACACCAAGCGTCCTCGGGATGACGGAAAAATACAAAGGACGGAGACGCGGCCGCGATGCGTGGCAACTCTTCGAACAGAAGTGAGAATCGGCGGGATAAACCCGCCGCTACATAACAAAGAGCAATCCGGAAAAAGCCAACGCCGGAATGTACTCAGCGCCATTGCGTCTGACGTGGGAAAAATACATTTGGTTGCATGCTTAGCAAAATAAATTAACTTCCTATATTTTTTGTGCGCTCGATTTTTTGTTTCTACGGTTTCCAGTATTGATTGCGGATTCATTTTTACGTGATTTCATAACTCTGACAAACTCTAGACAAGTTCGTGACATCGCGCTGATGAATATATTTTGTGCCGAGTTTTTGTTGCCAACGAATTAGTTGAAAATAAGCGACATAAAATTTCGCCCTTGATTTCCCGCTGCTCCTACAAACTTATGGCTGCTTACTTGCATGGAAACACACCGTGCGCGCCAGGATGACGCCACAAATAAATTCAAACTAAATCAAAAAACAAAGACGGCTCCCAGGTCCAAAGGAGAAGTACGAAATGAAGTATTCCCTCAGGTTGAAAAAACCTGGGCTCGCTGTGGTGTGCCTAGCCCTATTCGTAGTGCTTGGAGCATGTTCAGCATCAGCCCAGACAAGCAATGGAACAATTGTTGGAACCGTCTTGGATAAAACAGCAGCAGCCGTTCCGAAAGCCAAGGTCGTGGGGAGCAGCACCGAACAAGGAATAACGCGTGAATCCGTAACGGACAGAACGGGATCATACCGGCTGGAGAATTTGCCGCCGGGCAATTATGCGGTGACAGTAGAGGCGGATGGCTTCTCCAAGTTTCAAGTTTCCAATGTTGTGGTAAAGGGTTCGCTTGAAGTGACAGTGAACGCCAACATGGAAATCGGCAGTGTGTCGAACATCGTGACGGTGGAGGCGGGAACCGGACAGGAGCTGCAGACGGAGACCGCGGAACTGGGCGCGGAAATTTCGAACGCAGAAATTACCAGCCTGCCGATCAACAGCTTGAATCCGGTAGCTCTGGTTCTGACACAGGCTGGCGTGCAGGACGGAAACGGATTTTCGTTCAGCAACGGCGTGGGCTTTTCCGTGAATGGCACGCGGCCGCGAGCCAACAATTTTCTGGTAGATGGGCAGGACAACAACGACAACTCGATCAGCGGACAGGCCTTTCAAACAACGAATTTAGGGGCCATCCAGGAAGTGACGGTTCTGACAAACTCTTACAGCGCAGAGTTTGGAAGAGGTGGAGGTTCGGTTACCAACGAGATTACTAAGAGCGGAACGAATAAATTCCATGGGGATGCGTGGGAGCTGAACCGTAACAATTCGTTTGCAGCGATTTCGCCACAAGCCGCGCTTGGCGGGCAGAGGGCGATTCCCCGGGATAATGAAAACACTTTCGGATTCGATTTCGGCGGGCCCGTAAAACGCGACAAACTTTTCTTCTTCGGCAGCGCACAGTGGGACCGCGACTATTCGACCGCCGCAGCAACCGCAGGCAACATCACTATCCCCACGGCAGCGGGAATCGCGACGTTACAAGGCTTGCTTCCCAATCCCAATGTTCAGTTGCTGCTGGATTCGTTCGGCGGGCTGGTGGCACCGGTTTCAAATAACAAACCCATTGCTTTGGGTCCAGGCAGCAACGGCGTGGATCGCGGATCAGTCGACGTGGGCAATTTCATTCGGAGCCAGGGCGACGTGGTCAGCCTGACCCGCGAATACGAAATCCGCCTGGATTATAATCCGAC
>Ga0070713_100002637_pt1 | contig 11685 bp, 11 predicted proteins | sample LARL82metaG_FD_65465 | JGI IMG/M metagenome (GOLD analysis project Ga0070713, IMG submission 65465) | Corn, switchgrass and miscanthus rhizosphere microbial communities from Kellogg Biological Station, Michigan, USA - LAR L8-2 metaG | ecosystem: Host-associated > Plants > Roots > Rhizosphere ... | reverse complement strand
GGAAACTACTTCGATCGCATCCACTCCGACGGTCTCAAGCGGTACTTGGTGAAGCGGCTCCAACAACTCGGGCACAAGGTGACTCTAGAGCCGATGGAAGCTGCTTAACCCACCGCTTCCCCCGCAGTTGTTTTCGAGGGAGAAGGCCGGTCTCCGACGGGATGCTGTACGCTCCCAAGTTATCGACGTGCTCAAGGCACAGATAAAAAGGAGACCGGCAATGAAGAAGGTTAGCATCGCGGCAAGCAAGCAGAGCAGGAATATTTCGCAGCAGAAACTGACCATTGGATTGGATCTGGGAGATCGCAACAGTTGGTACTGCGTGGTGGATGAAGCCGGCCAGATACAACTGGAGCAGCGAGTCCGTACAAATGCGAAAGCGTTGCAGGAAGTCTTCGCCGCCATGCCGCGCAGTCGGATCGCACTGGAAATCGGGACGCATTCTCCCTGGATCAGTCGCTTGCTCAGCGAGTTGGGGCATGAAGTGATCGTGGCGAATGCGCGCAAGGTGCGGCTGATCGGGGAGAGCCGCAAGAAAGACGATCGGCTGGATGCGCAGACGCTGGCGCGGCTGGCCCGGATCGATCCGGAGTTGTTGTATCCGGGCTCGTTTGTATGCGGGGCAACCTCAAGGAGACCCAATCGTTGCTTATGGTCCTTTTATTGGAGACTCGAAGGAGGACATTGCCAGACTCTTCACTGAGTATCAGGGAGGAGACTTTCCTCGCCTTAGCGAGTTGAGAACGCAGCAAGTTTCTAACCGTTCACACGAAAGTAGTCCACGGTAATGCGACACCGTCCTGACGATTCGGCTTCAGTTCCTACCCACCTGGCGGATGCAAAAACCCGCATGCTTTGTCATTCTCGTTCCGGAGGGAAACATGTCTACCTGGAGCGAGCTATCGAATGAGCTTCACGAGACGGTCCAAGCAGTGGGCCAAAGCGTAATTACCTTGCAAGCTGAAAGCGGTAGGACTGTCAGTGGCATCGTTCTCGATGACCTCGCAATCGTAACGACGGCCTCTGCCATCGGTGATGGCGAAACGATTCGTGTTTGGGGCTCGCCAGATCAGCAGGTTGATGCGAGGGTCATCGGTAATGATCGCGGCACTGATATCGCACTGCTTCAGCCAGATCAACAAGTCGGCTCTCCCGTCGTGTTTGCGGAAGATCCGAAGTTAGCAGTTGGCCACCTAGTCCTCGCAATCGGTCGCACGTGGCGAGGTAATCTGGTGGCGAGCTCCGGAATCCTTTCCGGCTTGATGGGTGAGTGGCACACTCCTCGCGGAGAAAAGATCGAGAGTTTCATCCGTCCAGATTTGAATCTTTATTCTGGGTTTTCGGGTGGAGCACTCGTCGGTGCAGACTCCAAAGTCATCGGCATGAACACTAACGCGCTGCGCCGGAGATCTTCCGTAGCGATTCCCTACAGCACTATCAAGCGGGTTGCAGCGGTGCTGAGGGAGAAGGGTCACGTTCCGAAGCCATATTTAGGAGTAGGTCTCCAGCCAGTGCGCGTGCCTGAGTCTTTAAGGCAGAGATTGAATCTAAATCAGGACGTGGGTGCGCTCGTCGTTCACGTTGAATCGGCGAGCCCGGCCGACAAAGCCGAACTATTGCCAGGCGACATTCTCTTAGGTGTTGATGAACAAAATTTCGGCCATCATGGACCCACTTCACTTGTGTTTCGGCTAGAACCCAATCGCGATGCGAAGATTGCTGGTATTCGAGGTGGGCAGCACTTCTCCACAACCATCCATGTCGGCGAGCGTCCGCGGCGGCAGGCATGAATGCAGCAAGCTCTTCGCGTGTTCATCATCGCGGAAAACGACACAGCGTGTCGCAAACTGAGCCGTAAGTTTGAGGAGGCCGCTGGATTCGTTGTGGTAGGGGTCACTGCCACGTCGAGTTCGGCAGCTCTTCAGGCTGCAAGCTTTGATGTTGCAGTCATTCAAGCTTCCCAAATTGTCCGGTCCGCCACTTTTCCGAATGCACATGTCCCAACTCTTTACCTTCTACCCGACGAGAGTTCTCAGCCGAAGGAATTGACCGGTAAAAACGCAGTGCTTTCGCGAAATGCGAGTGCCCCGCAGATCAGGGCAGCGGCAATGGCGGTCGCAGTCGGACTGCGAATTGCGCGAACTAATAATTCAGCGACAGTCGAGAACGACGCGGAATTGGCCTTTGTCGAACTGCTCACAGATCGGGAGCTACGAGTCCTGAATCTTGTTGCGGATGGTCTTTCCAATCCGAAAATCGCGCGTGTCTTGCGTATTTCGCGGAACACTGTCAAATTCCATGTGAGCTCGATCATTTCGAAATTGGGAGCCACGTCGAGAACCGAGGCAGTAATAATAGGGGTCAAACGTGGGCTGATCATACTGTAACGGCATCCGCCACAATGTGTGCCGGAATGATGTTTGGACGCCGTTGAGCCGAATGCGACCGCCGCGAGCGCTCACGGTCACAAATGATCCTACCGAATTGAATCCATTGCGGTTCCGGGAACATCCCAGATAGATAAAAAAACGGCGGAGAGACGGGAGGCAAAGCATGACGTTGACTTTGGTTGCGATCGGCATTGCGATGGCTTGTGTCATGGTTTTCCTCTTCGTGAAACGTGACAAGAACCGAAGTGAGCTAGCGCGACACAGCCTTTCCGCTGAACAACTAGAATCGTTGATGGCTTCTGGTGAGAAGGTTTATCTCTTTGATGTTCGTCAACCACTCGACCTTCTCGCCTATCCGGAACTAATCCCAGGCGCGCAGCGGATTCCGCCAGAAGAGGTGCTGAAAACACCCTCGCTCCTTCCTCGAGATGAGGACATCGTTGTTTACTGTACTTGTCCGGGTGATAAGACGAGCCTGTCAGTTTTGCATCGCGCGCGGGCACTTGGGTTTACACGAATCAAGTTCCTCACCGGAGGTTTGGCGGCCTGGAAAGGGAAAGGGTATCCCGTGCAACCTTACCGTGAGTCCTTTCGGCTTTCGATGCCAACTGTGGCTCCGCCTGCGCGATGATCATTGGAGGACTTCCGGTTGACATAGTCAAGTACGTAGAAGCCTCCGGTGCCTCCGACAAAAGCTCGGCTCATCCGCCGGTGCGCCGATATTCCAGTAGGCCTCATTCTTATATTATTCAAGATTGACTGACTTCAATGGAAGTGTAGACCTTGAAGAAAAGCCAGACTTGCATCAATTACGACGCCAGAGCACGTTCGTGAGAAGCCGAGAGTCGTGCTCCTCCGCACGGACCTATGTTCATCCCAACAGTTTGAGAGAAATCTTGTAATTGTTCATGTCTGGTGACGATTTTCATTTGTTTCGCCGAATAAGGTAACTCTCGTCCGCAATCGATGCAGCATACGTACGCTAGGCGAAGTCGATCATGATGCGGCCATGTGGTATGCGGGTGCACGGAGTCGAATAGGTGCGCTAGGATCCACTTCAGCCAGTTCATAATCGATCTCCTCTACGCGAGCGTATGCAAAGGGAGGACTCGAATTCTTCCGCTACGTCGAGGACGGAAGAATGGACTACGCTGGAAGTGTAAGAGACCATACAAAGGAGATTCTAGCGGCAACCCATTGCTGGTGAGGGAATGGGCACAATACGCGCCGATGAATTATTGGGAGATTGCGCGTGGCTAAATACCAGGCCTCATACGTTCTAGCCGTTTTGCGAGTCTTGTCTGCGGCTGTGCAGTTACGAGCAAATGTTTGGCTGTCACGGCAGGGGCGGCATTCCTCTGCCTCTCGGGAGCCGCAATCGCACTCCGCCTTAGCATGTGGTTCACGGAATTTAAAAGGGTATTTTCAACAAGCTCCTAGTTCGAATCATCGGGACAATGTAAAGTTCATTTCGACGCAACCGGACACGCAATGGCGTATCAGCCTATCGAAAATTACGGAATCATCGGCAACATGCGAACCGTCGCCCTCGTAGGCATGAATGGTTCGATCGACTGGTACTGTTATCCTCACTTTGATTCGCCCAGCGTTTTCGGGGCAATTTTGGATGACAAGAAGGGCGGGCGGTTCCAAATTTCTGCTAGCCCTGACGGGGTGCGACACAAACAGTTCTATTGGCCTTCCACCAATGTCTTAGTGACTCGATTCTTGCTCCCAGATGGAATTGTCGAACTTGAAGACTTCATGCCGACGGGGCTGCCTTCCGACTCCCTTGAGTACCATCACATTTACCGCCGGGTTCGGTGCGTTAAGGGAGCAGTGCGAATTTGGGTCACGTGCCGTCCGGCTTTCGATTACGGACGGCAAGTTCACGAGACGGTGATTGAGACTAACGGGGCGAGATTCAAGTCAGGCAGCCTGACCTTAGTTCTTTCAACTACCGTACCGCTCGGCGATGACGGGCAAGGAGGGGTGTCCGCCGAATTCGCGCTCACTGAAGGAGAATCGCGGACCTTCATTCTTGGGGAAAACAGCGACGGGGACGGTGCTCCCACTCCGCCGTCAGAAGAAGATGCTGAGCAACTGATGCGGAGCACCGTGAAATTCTGGCATAACTGGCTCTCCGGTTGCACGTACCATGGGCGCTGGCGGGACCAAGTGCAGAGATCGGCATTGGCATTAAAGCTCCTTACGTTTGAACCTACCGGAGCGATTATTGCTGCGCCAACCACGAGTTTACCCGAGGTCATCGGAGGTGTTCGCAACTGGGATTATCGCTACACCTGGATGCGCGATGCCGCCTTTACGGTCTACGCATTTCTGCGCATCGGTTTCCGAGACGAAGCAGCAGCCTTCTTGGGTTGGCTCGAGAATTACGCGTCCAAGCACGCCCGCCGGAACGCGCATGGTCCGGTGATGTTCACGATCGAGGGTGAGACTGATATTCCCGAGTCGACGTTGGACCACTGGGAAGGGTACCGTGGATCCCGCCCTGTCCGAATCGGCAATTTGGCAGTCTCGCAATTTCAGGGAGACATCTATGGCGAACTGATGGACGCTTTGTATCTATCAAATAAGTATGTCAGCCCGACGCCTTACGATATGTGGGTAAAGATCCGTAATCTTATGGAGTGGATCTGCGAGAACTGGCAGCTTCCGGATGCCGGCATTTGGGAGATGCGCAATCGCCAAGAACATTTTGTCTACTCGAAGGTCATGAACTGGGTAGCTCTTGATCGTGGCATCCGGCTCGCCGATAAGCGTGCTCTTCCAGCCGACCGCGCAAAGTGGATCCGCGAGAGGGACCGCATCTACGAAGAAGTAATGACCCAGGGCTGGAACGAAAAGCACAAATCATTTACGCAGTTTTATGGTAGTGAGGATCTCGACGCCTCCCTCCTCATTATGCCGCTCGTCTTCTTCATGGCTCCGACCGATCCCCGGATGCTCAGCACCATAGACGCTATCCTGGAGAATCCCAGTCACGGGGGCCTTGTCACCGACAGCCTCGTGCATCGCTATCCGCCACAGGCCCGTATTGACGGACTCCCAGGCGAGGAGGGTACTTTCAACATGTGTTCCTTTTGGCTTGTGGAAGCGCTGACACGGGCAGGCCTTGCGTATCCCGAAAGGCTGGATCAAGCCAGATTGCTCTTTGAACGGGTGCTGGGCTATGCGAATCATCTTGGGCTTTATGCAGAACAAACCGGGCCGCAGGGCGAGGCGTTGGGAAACTTCCCCCAGGCCTTCACTCATCTCGCTTTGATTAGTGCCGCATTCAATCTGGATCGAAAGTTGGGCAGCCAGGTTTAACGTGTCTCGAAGAGAGCCAGTTAAGAACTCCAACTGCGACGGCACATCCGTTCAAACAGTCGCCATCGAGCCCTGAATCTTCTTTGTGATCCCTTCATCCAAAACAGAAAGCACGTGCGCCGTAGTGGTGTCTACTCGAGGAGAGGGGCTTTGATGGATGTTTGAGAGCATTCTGTGCCAAGTACCGGAATATGATTCTGACGTTCTTGAGTCCCTGGTTGGGCTTGCAGTCGAAATCGCTCGCGAAGGTCGCGAGGGAAGACGCGTAGGCACCCTAATTACATTTGGGGATGAGAATGCGGTGCTCGCAAGATCCAGACCGCTGATTTTGGATCCATTATCGGGGCATCCCGAGTCCTCACTGCACGTCACCAATCTTAATCTCCGCGGAACCATCAAAGAATTGGCGCAGCTGGACGGCGGATTCGTGGTAAGCAGCGAGGGAATTTTCCTTTCCGCGTGTCGCTACCTCGATGCTGTAGCCACACAAGTAGACGTGCCTCTGGGACTAGGTAGCCGTCACATCGCCGCTGCCAACATGAGTGCTGTCACCAAGGCGGTGGGTATTGTGGTTTCTGAGAGTTCGGTGGTGAGGCTTTTCTGTCATGGCCAACTGGTCGGCGAAATTATTCCGGAGATCTGGATGATGGATCATGCCCACCTGCGTGGCACCGTTAAGAGGGAACAGGCCGGTGAACTGACGATTCTGACGCCCAATTTGCGACAAACCCCGATCGCGAAATAACCATCATTAATCTACGAAAGCATGACAACCGTGCCTTCAGAATTTCCATATCGAATCCGAACCAGTGGGTGGGACACGTTGGCCGCGCCATTCAAAACGCTCATAACGCCAAAGAGAATTGAAAGTAGGGAGAGGCGCAATGACACAACCTTGGTGTTCGCGGGTAAATGGTCAGTCGGATCAAAAACAATGGTGAAGTATGAACCGACTGTCTGAAAAAGTGGCAATAGTGACGGGCGCCTCCAAAGCCATAGGCGCTGGGATTGCGACGGCCTTGGGGCGGAAGGCGCGCGCGTAGCCGCGAATTTATTCCTCCCACCGCGAAGGCGCCGAACGCGTCGCTCAGGCGATCACTGACAGCAGGGGTCAGGCGATCGCGGTCGGTGCCGACGTGTCCAAGGCTGCAGATGTCGCGCGCGTAGTCAAAGAAGTGAGTTTGAGAAGAATCTCCAGAATATCCCGGGGGGTGGCTTGACAGACGAGGATGAATGGCGCAGGTATGGTTAGTCACCGGCAGCTCTCGTGGTCTGGGTCGCGCAATTGTTGAAGCGGGCCTCGCTGAGGGCAATAAAGGGTTGGCGACAGCTCGGGACATTAAGTCGCTGGCTGATCTGTCGGAAGGATATGGAGATCAGGTCAAGCCCTTCGCAATGGATGTGACCGACGAAGCAGCAGCAGCAAACGCGGTAATGGCGGCGGTCGATGTATTTGGCTCGCTGGATGTGGTCATTAACAATGCGGGATTATGGCAATCTTTCGTCCGTCGAAGACACACCTCTATCGGAATTTCGGGCGCAGATCGAAACGAACCTCTTTGGAACGATTATCGTGACGAAGGCAGCTCTTAGGTATTTTCGCGAAAACAAAGCAGGTCAGTTCATTCAGTTTTCAGCGGTTGGCGGAAGGATTGGCCCTCCGGGACGTTGGCCCTATTCGGCGGCGAAGTGGGGTGTCGAAGGCTTCTCCGAGGTGCTTTCGCGCGAAGTGGCACCGTTCGGCATCAAGGTCACCATCGTTGAACCCCGGTGGCTTTCGCACAGACTTCGCGGGCAGTTCCACCGAACTTAGTGAAGGTCATTCTGAATACGATTCGACGGTTGGAGCTACGCCAGATTTCAGCGGAACTACAACGGCAAGCAGCCTGGTGACGTTTGAGCCGGGTATCGACTGAGATCACGCCGGAACCCACATCCGTTGGTAATCGGCAAACGCCTACTATCGCAGCCACGTGGTCTAATGTTCATGCAGTCCGATGACGCCAAGCGGCGGGTGTGGCCAGTAGGCGTCTAACTGACGCGGTCCTGCAGACCCCACGTGTCGTGGCAGACTCTCCGGAAACGAGTTTTCACTCTGCAATCCATTTACAGAATGCGCCTGTCATTTCTGACGGTTTTTTCGCTCGCCTGACTCAACTATAGTTTATCTGGCTCTGCTCACAATTCCTTGGAAGGTGGTGCGGTATGGCCGGTGACGACGGCCACATTTCATGGGTGAAATCGAAGTTCCTCGCAGGTCTGAGTGATGCAGCCGTGCGGCAGCTTCTCGACAATGCGCGCCTCCGCCATATTGCCCCGAACAAGCATGTCATCGTCCAAGGCGACCGTCCGGATCATATGTTCCTGTTGAAGACAGGTCGAACGCGCCTTTATATTGTGGCCGAAGATGGCAGCGAGATTGTCCTATTGTGGGCAACTCCCGGTGAAGTCCTCGGATTGGTGTCGCTACTTCCGAGCCCGCCAAACTATATGGTGAACACGACGACGGTCACCGCTTGTGACTGCCTGGTCTGGGATCACGATACCATTCGGAAGTTGGCAACTGAGTACCCTCAGATTATGGAGAATGGTTTCCGGCTTGCGCTCTACCATCTCGCGACCTACATGAAGCGGCACGTCAACTTCGTAACCAAGAGCGCTGAGTCGAGGCTCGCCAACCAGTTGATCCAGCTCGCGACCTCCGCAGGCGAAGTAGGAAGCTCAGGAATAAACGTTGACATTACGAACGAGCAACTAAGCTCCCTCTCCGATGTCGGCTACTTCACAACTAGCCGAATCCTCTCGAGGTGGGAGCACGATGGGATGCTCTCCAAAAAGCGCGGCCGTGTCACTCTGCTTGCTCCCGAATCGCTGATGGCTGCCTGATGTCTGGACATCGGGTCAGTGGAGGAACCCGCTTGGACTTTACGTGCCTAAGGTGAAGGGTATGGATTTTATTGTCATTTAGCGATTGCCCACCTAAAGCGAAAGCGCCCGAAACCCTTTCGAGTCGCGGGACGCTTCGTTGAACAACCCTCCCCAAAGTGCTGCTCGATTCCACCACTCGCGTGCCACAGGCGGCACTGCTGGGCTAGGTTTTGAATATCGCGACTGTGCTCATTGACCCAGTAGGCCGAGAGATGGGTTGTGCGGCCGAAATCGGATGCCAAAAGGTCAAGGAACATGATTGCTCCAGCGCAACGACCATGACCCATTCAACCGCTACTCTTCCAATCGGGTGCGACTCAATTGAGGGGGTTTTACCGTTGCCGTGAGGATGGACTCCCCCACTCACAAGCAATGCCCTTGAGTCGCACTCATATCTAGATCGTGGAAAACGCGATCCCCTCTGTCGCCGATCACGCTGCGGTCAGCTCCTTGGCCCTGCGCCGAGGCGAACAGACAACGAGTCAGCGGGCCTCCGTTAGTGTTTAAGGAATAGACGGCCTCAATTTTCTCAGCTGCACCTACGCGGCGCGAAGGCCGACTTGATTTGGAGAGAAGGATCTCTTCATAACCGGCGAGGAGCCTCCCCCGCTCAACGAGAATGCGGATTGCGAGTTCCCGGTGTACAGCGGATTCGTTCCTGGCGATGTCGAATATATTGAGGTCGGGCAGATCCTTCTGCTAAACCGGGTCGCCCAATCGACCGGCAGGCGGACCTCCTGTCCGTCGATCTTCGCCCTTACCGTTAAGAAGGGAATTGAGTTTGGAAATGAACAGTTTTCTCACTTGCGGTGACGGGGCCAAAGACGATTTTTTATCTACCGTAATCAATCACGGAGCGCAGGATGTTCCAAGCCAGCAATCCCCCCAAGGAGATGCCAAGGCTCTGCTCGGGGAAGGTAAGGTCCTGAACGACGCCCGTGGTTGAGTCCGCGTGCAGCGGGCCAATCTGGCGCAGGCGCCACCGCTGCTTGCTGATCGATACCATTCCGATTCTGAATCGCTGGGCTTGTGATGTCGGATATGGATCCGTTGCCCACGCTGAAGGTCGTTGATGTGGTATTCGTCGCGCCGAAGTTGTCGGTCACGGTGGCTGTTGCGGTGTAGCTGCCGGGGGTGGTGAAGGTTTCAAGGGCGGCGGGAGTGGAGAAGTTGCTGCCGTCGGAGAATTGCAACTTCAAGCCGTTGACGAATCCATCGGGATCGGAGGATGTCACGGTGCAGGCAAGAACCGTGGTCGGCGAAATGTTGGGCATGGCGGTCACGGTAATCTTGGCGGTTGGAGGGAGATCGTCAGGCTCAGCATCGACCGTCAAAGACGCAGCACCGATGGGATTCCCCGAGGCGTCGAGCGACTGCACTGAAACTTGATGGGTACCGGTGAAAACCTTGAGAACCGTATTCATCGTGTCGCCATGAGTCGCGTAGGCTACGTTTCCGTCAATGAGTACCTGCATTGCGGAGACTGCTGACGCGGAATTTGCAGAAGCAACAACCGAAGTTGGCCAATTAACCGTTGCGCTGTTGCCGGGCGAGGCTATGGTGACGCCCGTGGAGGATGACTTCGCCGAGACGCGTTGCACATCGACCGAAGAAGCTCCGATCGAGTCAGACACGGTCGCGGTGACAAGATAAGTCCCAACAGTGCTGTAGGTGTGCGTGCCGGATGCGCCGTTGACCACAGTGCCGTCCCCGAAATCGATTACGGATTTGGCGACACTGCCGGACGATCCCGATGTCGACGCCGTGTAAGTAAGGTCGCCGCTCTGGGATACGTTGAGCGAGACGGACGGAGGCTGGTCGCCGAGACGGTATGCGATGGCGGGTGACATCTTGTTCTGGATGCTAGGCAAGCCGACGGCCTTCACGAAGACGAAGTACGTCGTGGAGGCGGAGAGATTCAGTTGGCTCACATCCGCGGAATGTGTGCCGCTCGGAACATCCATCAAGGGAGAGAGGTTTGTGCCATCGGTGCTGAGAAAAACCGTGTAGTGGTCAATCGTGTCTTCGTCGCCATTGACGCTCCAGCTAATCGTGCTGCCAGCTTGCGCCGGTACGAGAAAGACGCAGTTGTCGATGCCGGGCTCGATGCTGGTTCCTTCCTCGTAGTCATTCCAGGTCGCGATTTGCAGGGCGGACAACTGGTTCCCGCTCGAATAGAATTTCGCGATTTCACCGATACTCTGCAGCCAAGTCTCTGCGCAGTCCTGATCGATGACACGATTCGTTCCCCAGCCTGCGAGCGTGTCGTTGAATCCCTTGAAGGCGGTGCCGATCGCAAGGCGTTGCGGAGCCTGCTGCGCTGCCTCGAAAAATGAGTCCTGTGCGCTGAGGTCTGGATCGAAGGGGCTGTACTGCTGGATATTGACCCACGAATACCCTCCGTCAGCGGTGGCCCGGGTAAAACCGCTGGTCCCGCGAATCAGCACGAGCGGATTGCCGGGGACTGAGGAGAGGACGTGAGACCAGTCAATGTAGTAGGCGTCCACGTCGAAGAAGTACACCACCGGGCGGTTGTTCACGCGTATGTATGCGGGTGAGGATTCATACTGCGACGCGATGTAATTCAAGTCGGAAATGAGCTGGTCGGTGACATCGCATCCATTGGTGACCGCCGCAGCGCCGAGCGCGCCTTTGTCTTCCATAATGGCGAACTGGAATTGCCCGGAGCTGCCTTCAGCTTCGCTCTTGAGCAATTGGGTAGCGGCTTCGCTGGATGCATCGGCGACGCCGTGCCAGTCGGCAATGGCCCCGGCGATGCCACGGCTCATCATGTCTTGGACCTGAGCATGAACCTGAGCAGCGGAGTCAGAGACGTAGCCGACATTCATGTGATTGGATTGACCGAACCAACTGAGCCAGTGGGCGTAGATCTTGGTGGTCGCTCCACTGTAGAGCAGCGAGCTGATGGGAAGCTTGCTGACATTCGCGGCCTGCGCGTTGCCGTTGGTTTGCGCTGAAAAGGAATTCGCAGCGCTGGTGTTGTTGGCCGTCTCGGCCTGCAGGGTGGTGGTAG
>Ga0070713_100002635_pt1 | contig 11693 bp, 8 predicted proteins | sample LARL82metaG_FD_65465 | JGI IMG/M metagenome (GOLD analysis project Ga0070713, IMG submission 65465) | Corn, switchgrass and miscanthus rhizosphere microbial communities from Kellogg Biological Station, Michigan, USA - LAR L8-2 metaG | ecosystem: Host-associated > Plants > Roots > Rhizosphere ... | reverse complement strand
GTCTGCTCGCTGATCTGCGAGTAGACGACGCCGTACGGAATCCCGCGAAAGTTGCGGTCGTGGAACCCCTCCGGGTCGTCCTTCGCCGTCGCGGACGACACGTACAAGACCGCGTCGCCGCGCATCACCGCCGCGGAGACGTTCGCATGCGGCTGATCGAGAAGCGTCCCTTCCAGCCGCAGCGTCGCCGGCATGCTCCAGTACGGCGCGAAGTCGTACTCGATCTGCTGATTGATGACGCGGACGGCGGCGAGGAGGTCCGCGTCCGAGATCTCGCCGTTGGTCATGTTGAGGACGGAAATGATCATGTGCGGACTCTACCGCGCCGCCGCGCGGGACTGAAGAGTTTCGGTGATCGATGCGGCCGCATGGGATAAAGCGAATCCGGCATGCCCTGCCCAACGTGCCACGGGGGGGTAAGATTGAGATGTAGCGGGGGTGCACGCGCGCTTGAGTGGACGACGATGCGTGTCCGGTTCAATCAGTTCGTCTTCGATACCGACCGTCATGAGCTGTGGCGCGGATCGGAGCCGCTTCGCCTGACGCCGAAGGCCTTCCGGCTGCTGCAGATTCTCGTGGAGAACCGGCCGAAGGCGCTCGCGCAGAAGGAGCTCTACGATCTGCTGTGGCCGGACACGTTCGTCGACCCGTCAAACATCCACAACCTCGTCTATCAGCTGCGCGAAGCGCTGGACGACGGCGGGCAGGCGATCATCCACACGGTGTACGGATTCGGATTCTCCTTCGCGGCGGCGGCGATCGAGGATGCCCCGAAGGCCTGCTCGTGGACGATGATCGTCAGCGATCTCCAGTTCGATCTGCACGAGGGCGAGAACATCGTGGGGCGTGAGAAGGACGCGACGGTCCGCCTCGATGACCCCTCGGTCTCCCGCCATCACGCCCGGCTCATCGTCGCGGCCGACGGCGTGAGCCTCGAGGACCTCGGCAGCAAGAACGGGACGTCGGTGCACGGCCGGCGCGTCCGGACGCTCGACCGTCTCGCCGACGGCGACACCATCGTCTTCGGCACCGTCGCGGCCACGCTCCGCGCCGACCGCGGCGCGACGAGCACGCAGACAGCATAAAAAAGAGAACTTCGCCAGAAGTTCGCGCGGCGGCGATTGCACCTTATCGGCACATTCATGGAGGTCCACCATGAAGGTTTTACCGAGAGTGGTGTTTTTCTGTTCGCTTCTCCTGGCGATGCCGGCGCTCGCGGAGATCCGCTCGAAGCTGATCAACATCGATCGGGGCGGCCTGGTCGCTCCCGGCTGCGCATCGCCCAAAGTCGTCGATACGAAAAACATCGAAACGCCGGCCGAGCGGTGGGCGATCGATCGCTGCGGCACGCAGGTGGCCTATGGCGTGACGTGCACGAACGAGAAGGGCGGAACGTCCATCGCCCTCGAGCAGCCGTGACCGACCGACAAAAGAGAACATCGCCAGAAGTTCGAGAAACGCGGCCGAGGCGGTGAGCCGACCTTGCCGGCAGACTGAAGGAGGTCCTCATGAAGACGCTGACGAGACTGTTTTTCTGCTGCTCGATCCTGCTCGCCCTGCCGGCGCTCGCCGACATCCATTCGAAACTCATCACGATCAAGGAAGGTGGAGTGATCACCGACGATGCCGGCGCATTCCATTGCGTCCAGGTCATCCAGAACATCTCCGAGCGGCCTCTCTGGATCACTCTGCGGCAAGGCGAGGGAGCGTCCGCGTGCGAAGTGACGGCGAAGATCGAGCCGTGGAAGACCGCGGATTTCAAGTGCGATCTCACCGAATTGAAGCCGGGCACGGTGCCGGTCGCCATCGACATTTTTGCCGACGAAGCGCGCACGCAGAATCTCGAGCCCATCCGCGACGCGATGCACTTCAGCAGAAGCGACATCCGCACGCTCGAGGACCTCGCGGAGGCCCAACGGCTGCCGGCCAGCTACGACGGGATCTACTACGCCGAGAAGCTCGGGGCCCGCGAGATCTTCCGGCAGCTCATCCCGCACGCCGACGGAAAGCTGAAGATCTCCGCGGCCGCGATCGAATACGTCGACGCCAAGCGCGCGGTGACGATCCCCTCCTCGAAGGTGCGCGACGTGAGTCTCGCCGACGCCGGCGGCGCGTCGCCGTACATCGTCGTGACCTATCAGGAAGCCGATGGATTGAAGCGCGTCGGGTTTCAAGCTCTCAGCACGCCCAACGACACGCGCAAGATCGTCTTTTCGCTCGAGACCGCGGCCAGGGCCTCGGTCAAAGACAAGGTCGAGCCGATGCCCGGCGAGACCCTCGGCGAGCCGATGCTGCAGCGCGACACCGCCGCGTCGATCCTCGCCTTCGAGAAAGCGCTGGCCCCCGACTGCGCCGCGCCGAAGATCGTCGATACGAAGGTCGTCGAGAAACTCTCCGGAGTCGAAGTCAAGGAGGGGCGTCCGGTGAAAGGGCACTGGGCCGAGCGCTGGGTCGTCGACCGTTGCGGAACGCAGGTGTCGTACGGCGTGAGCTACGCGGCCGATCCGAAGGGCGGAACGAACATCGGCATCACGAAGCCGTGACCATCCCCATCCTTGGTGGATGCCATGAAATTATCTACCGCCGCCGTTGCTCTCGCCGCCGCGCTGGCCGCCTCGCCGGGCGCTCTGGCGCAGTTCGCTCAACAAGGTCCAAAGCTGGTCGCAATCGACCCCGCGGACGAACAAGGAACTTCCGTCGCGCTCTCCGCCGATGGGAACACCGCGATCGTCGGCGGCGACGCGGCCTTCGTCTGGATCAGAAGCGGCGGAACGTGGAGCCAGCAGGGCACGAGGCTCCTGGTCAACGACGGGGTCAACCTCATCTCGCAGTTCTCCGTGGCGCTCTCGGCGGACGGAAACACGGCACTCATCGGCAACGCCAGCGACAACACTCAGGGTGCCGCCTGGGTGTGGACGCGCAGCGGCGGCGTCTGGACGCAGCAAGGCCCGAAGCTCGTCGGATCGGGCGGCATCGGCTCCCCTCAGCAAGGCATCGCGGTGGCTCTATCGGCTGACGGCAACACGGCCATGATCGGTGGGCGCGACGACAACCACGGCGTGGGCGCGGTGTGGTTCTGGACGCGGAGCGGCGGAGTGTGGTCCCAGCAAGGTCCGAAGCTCGTCGGATCGGGTGTCGCCGGCACTGCCAATCTCGGAAGCTCCGTTGCACTCTCCGCCGACGGCAACACCGCCATCGCCGGCGGACCGATCGACAGCACCGGCATCGGCGCCGCGTGGGTATGGACGCGCAGCGCCGGGGTCTGGACGCAGCAAGGCTCGAAGCTCGTCGGATCGGGCGGCGTCGGCGGGAGCGAACAAGGAATCGCCGTCGATCTCTCGGACGACGGCAACACCGCACTCGTCGGCGGCTGCCTCGACGATAGTTTCAAAGGCGCCACCTGGGTGTGGACGCGCAGCGGCGGCGTCTGGACGCAGCAGGGCGGCAAACTCGTGGCGACCGGCGCCGCCAGCCGGCAGGGGCGAGCCGTGGCGCTCTCCGCCGACGGCGATACCGCGATCATCGGAGGCCCCGCCGGCGGCGTCGGCGGGGCAGCGATCTGGACTCGAAGCGGAGGCATGTGGACCTTGCTGATGACGCTCGAGGGAAGCGATTCCCCCTTCCAAGGAACCTCCGTCGCTCTCTCGGCCGATGCCAAGACCGCTCTGGTGGGATGGAATGGCGATGACAACAATCACGGCGCGGTCTGGCCGTTCGTCGCTTCGACCGGACTGTCGATCGTCAAGGCGTCCGTCGCGGCGGGCGTCGTCGAGCCGGGCCGGACCTTCGGCTATGTTCTCGCCGTCACGAACGCCGGACCTTCGACGGCGGCGAACGTGACGGTGACGGATGCTCTTCCTCCCGGCCTGACGTTGTTCAGCCCTCCTGCCGGAAGCGGCTGGACGTGTGGTCAGGCGGCAGGGACGGTCACCTGCACGGCGGCGTCGCTGCCGTTGGGCGTGGCACCGCCGATCGGGATCGGAGTGACCGCGCCGTCGTCCCCGGCGACGCTGACGAACGTGGCCAAGGTCTCATCGAGCTCTCCCGACCCAGATTTGACCGACAACACCGCGACGAATGTGACCGTCGTGGCCGTGACCGATCTCGACGTCGCCAACACGACGTCGACGGTCACGGCGTTCGGCCTGTTCCCGTTCACGCACACGTTGACCGTGACCAATGCCGGACCGTCGGACGCCGTCGGGATCATCGTCACCGACCTTCTCGCTCCCGGCACCCGATTCGTCAGCGCATCCGGCTCCGGCTGGAGTTGCGAAGACGAGACGTTCATCGTCGTCTGCACGCGTCCGCTGCTGGCCGTTGGGGCCGCGCCTCCCATCATTCTCACGATCATGCCCGGCAACCCGCCGTTCGGAATGACGCTTTCAAATACTGCGATCGTGGCAAGTACGACGTTCGATCCGAACCCGGCGAACAACCGCAGCACCTCGGCCATCGTGTTGGTGCCGGCCAGCGAGATCCCGGCGCTCGGGAGCGGTGCGCTGGCGTTGCTCGTCGCGGCGCTCGGCGCGATCGGATTCATTGCGGTGTCGCGTCGCGGCTAAGTTTGCGGAACGAACATCGGCATCACGAAGCCGTGACGTCCGTCGGGCGCCACACCGGCCGGCCGCCGAGCGACGTGTGGAAGGCCCACGCCGCCAGTGCCACGAGCAACGCCGGCGCAACGAGGCCGCGCAGCGTGTACCACTCCGGCCGGGTCGGCAGGGTATTCGTGAGGAAGAGGAAGAGCGTCGTGCAATAAACGACGGTGGCGAGCAGGCCGAAGCGGGCCACGACGAAGGCGATCAATGCCGCTCCCCCCACGAACACCGGCAGCATGCGCGGATCGTGCGAGGCGAACAAGTAGACGACCATCACCAGGACGAAGATGCCGATCGCGGCGAGGTCGCGGCGGCGCAGCACGATGGTCAGGATCATCAGCGCGATCATGAACGTCAGTCCCTGCACGATGCCGTAGTGAACGAGCTTGGCCATTCCGGCGATCGGCGCGAAGGCGTTCTGGAACATGTTCGTCGACACCATCAAAGGGGCGATGCCGGCGACGTTGGGGATGAGCGCCAGCGTCACGTGGGCCAGGCCGGCCGCGATGCCGATCAGCACGTCGCGGCCGACCATCGGATCGCGCCAGTCGCCCGCCATCAGGCGCGCCCAGGCGATCAGGCGATCGGGCCAGCGCCGGCGGACGAACGGCTCCAGGGCGAGGTAGACGAGAAAGTAGCCGGCCGCCCAGAGCAGCGACGTGGCCGCGGCTTTCATGACGATGTTCGTCTCGTGCGACGCGGACAACTCGTGATCGGCGAACCCGATCATGGAGATCATCTGCAGGACGAACAGGACCGCCGCCACGCGCTTGGCGGCCGCGCGGTCGCCGCGCCGCCGCCGGAGATTCCGCCACGCCAGCGCGACGCCGCAGAGGGCGAAGACCAGAAGCGCGGCCGCCGTGGCGAGGCTGTACGCCCGTCCTGCTTTCCCCGCGAACGGCAACGCCCCGGTTTTGTCCGGCGCGTCGTCCCACGGCGCCACGATGCGAAAGAAGAGCGGAGTGCCGCGCCACGCCGCCGCTTCGACGCGGATCGGCGTGCCGTCCTCGGGATGCGCGCCGGTCCACGCCACGCGCGCATCGGCATACGCCGGCGGCAGCACGCGCGGCTGCGCCGGCGTGAAGCGGGCCAGATCGAGTCCGGCGGCCGCGAAGAGCGCGCGCCAGTCGGGCGCGCGCGCCGGCCACGAGCTCTGCGGAATCGCGCTCAATGACAAAAGCCGTCCTTTGGGATCGACGGCGATGCTCGATGCGCCGGGCGTCACTTGCGGAGGATCGGCGAGAGTCGGCGCGAGCTCGGGGCCGTCGCGGATCATCGGCGCCGCTTCGCTGCGAACCCAGAACGAGATCGGCGCCGGCCCTTTCTTCAGGCGATCCCAACGGCCCGGAGAGTCGTCGCTGCTGGCGATCCAGGCCAGATGCTGTTGATCGCCCTGCCATCCGCGCGAGCTGAACCGCTGCGGCGGCAATCCGGCGCTTTCGCGGATCTCCGCCGCCCGCTCGGTGAGAGCTTCGGGCGACTTCGGATTCAGCATCCCGAAGACGTCCTTCGACCGCATCGTCAGAAAGGCGAAGGCGATCTCCAGCGCGATTGCGCCAGCCAGCGACCAGGCCACCGCCGGGCTGAGACTTCCCTCCGTCGGCGCGGCGGCGACTTGGCCGGGCGAGGGCGTCTCTCCGGCGGCGATGGCGGCGGCAATCGGATCGCCGCCGGGCAAGGCATCGATGACCTCGCGCGCCGACCGCGGCCGCTGCGCCGGATCGCTCGACAGGCAGCGGAGGATGATGGCCTCGAACTTCGGATCGATCTCGCGGACGAGGCTCGACGGTTTGGGAATCTCGCTGGTCAGGTCGCGCAGGCGATCGCGGAAGGAGTTGGCGTTGTAGACCCGCCGGCCCGTGATCAGCTCGTACATCACCAGGCCGAGCGCGTAGAGATCGCTTTGCACGCTGGCCGGTGTCCCCTCCAACTGCTCCGGCGCGATGTACGACGGCGTGCCGGCGAGCTTGCCGTTCTGCTGCCCGGCGCCGAGGGCGATGCCGAAGTCCATGATCCGCGCGCCGCCGGTCGCGTCGATCATCACGTTGGCCGGCTTCAGGTCGCGATGGAGAACGCCCTTCGCGTGCGCGGCCAGGAGACCGGCGGCCGTGCCGCGGGCGACGTCGATGGCCTTGTCCTGCGCGAACCGGCCGATGCGCTTGAGGAGCCGCGAGAGATCTTCGCCTTCGACGAACTCCATGGCCACGAACTGGACGTCGTCCCATTCGATGATGTCGTAGATGCGGCAGACGTTCGGATGCGTGACCAGGCGTCCCAGACGCACCTCGTCGTAGAGCGGGCGGACGTTGCGGGCCAGCCGCGCCGGCAGGAACTTCAGCGCCACCGGCTGGCCGAGCTTGAGGTCATCGGCGCGGAAGACCTCGCCCATGCCGCCGGCGCCGAGGAGAGCGACGATGCGATAGCGCCCCGCCAGGATCGTGCCGGGCGCAAACGGCGCGTCCGCATGTTGCCGCGCGGCGGAGAGCTCGGCGGCGCCGACCGACAGGGTCTTGTCGGGCGTGGTCATTTTCGATCCTTAAGGAAGTGTAATCGCTTTGCCGGACATTGCCCCGGTGCACGGACGCGCACTCGCGAAATGGCCGGTTGCCGAAGAGCGGCAACCGGCCACGTTCAACGCGTTACTGCACGGTAATCGTCAGCGTTCGATCGCCGAAGGCGCCGGTGCTGTCCCAGGCCCGGACGATGACGGTGTGCGTGCCCGCGCTCATCGTCACGTTCGTGTTGATCGAGCTGACCTGTCCGGCGCTGTAGCGGTCGGCGCCGTCGACGTAGATGTGCCAGCCGGTGATCGTGTGGGCCGACGTCGCGCTGGCGGCAATCGGCACCGGCGAGCTCACGGTTGCGCCGTTCGCCGGCGTCGACACCGTCACGGTCACGCCGTTGACCACGTTCAGCGTCAGCGTCTGGTCGCCGTAGGCGCCGGTGCTGTCCCAGGCGCGGACGATCACGGTGTGCGTGCCGACGCTCATGGCCACGCTGGCGTTGATCGAGCTGACCTGGCCGGCGCTGAATTGATCGGTGCCGTCGACGTAGATGTGCCAGCCGGTAATGGTGTGGCCCGACGTCGCGCTGGCGGCGATCGTCGTCGGCGAGCCCACCGTGGCGCCGTCGGCCGGCGTCGACACCGACACCGTCACGCCCGTCACCACCGTGATCTGCATCGTCTCGTCGCCAAACAGGCCGCTGGAATCCCAGGCGCGCACGATCATCGTGTGCGTGCCGGCCGTCAGGTCGGTGAGGCTGGCGCTGATCGAATTCACCTGGCCGGCGCTGAATTTGTCGACGTCGTCGACGTAGATGTGCCAGCCGGTGATCGTGCGCGACGACGTGGCGCTGGCCTTCACCGTGACCGGCGAGGCGACGGTGGAGTTGGGCACCGGCGTCGTCACCGTCACGTTCACCCCCGCCACGACGTTCAGCGTCAGCGTCTGATCGGCGAAGGCGCCGGTGGAGTCCCAGGCCCGGACGATCACGGTGTGTGGGCCGAGATCCATCGACACCGAGGCGCTGATCGAATTGACCTGCCCGGCGCTGTAGGAGTCGACGCTGTCGACGTAGATGTGCCAGCCGGTGACGGTGTGGCTGCTCGTCGCGCTGGCGTTGATCGTCACCGGCGACTGCACCGTGGCGTTGTTCGCGGGCGACGACACCGTCAGCGTCATCGGCTGCGTCACGCTCAAGGTCAGCGTCTGATCGCCGAAGGCGCCGCTGCTGTCCCAGGCGCGGATGATGACGGTGTGCGAGCCGGTGGTCATGGCCAGGCTGGCGCTGATCGAGCTCACCTGGCCGGCGGTGTAGACGTCGGCGTTGTCGACGTAGATGTGCCAGCCGGTGATCGTGTTCGGCGACGTCGCGTTCGCGGCGATCGTCACCGGCGAGCTCACGCTCGTCGACGTCGGCGCCGTGACGGTGACGGTCACGCCGGCCGTGGCCGTGACTTCGCGCGTGTCGTCGCCGAAGGCGCCGGTGCTGTCCCAGGCGCGCGTGACGATGGTGTGCGTGCCGGCCGCGAGCGGCAGCGACGCGCTGATCGACGTCACCGCGCCGGCGCTGAACGAGTCGACGCTGTCGACGTAGATGTGCCAGCCGGTGATCGGATGCGTCGAGCTCGCGCTCGCCGCCACCGTGACGGGCGAGCTGACGGTCGCTCCCGCCGCCGGGCTGGTGACGCTGACGGTTACTCCCTGCACGCCGACGTTGATGCTCGACGTCTGCGAGCAGGTGTCGCCCAGCGAGTCGGTGGCCTTCACGGTCACGAGGTGGCTGCCGTTCGCGATGGTCACGGCCTGGTTGACCGACGACGCCGTCGTCGTGAAGACCGCCGTGCCGTCGACGTCGATCTCCATCGACATGACGGTCGCGCCGCTCGGCGGGTTCGCCGACGCCGTGACCTGCACGGGCGAGGTGACGGTGGCGTTGTTCGCCGGACTCGTCATCGTCACGAAGCAGGTGTTGCCGGCGACGTTGTACTGGATCGGGCCGGACATGTGATTGACGATGCTGGGCTGGCCGACGGCCTTGACGTACAGCGTGTAGTTGCCCGGTCCGATGCCGTACTGGCTCAGGTCGAGGGTGTTGAGCCCGGGCGTGATGTTGTCCTGCAGGACCATGAGGTTCTGCCCGTCGGTGGAGATGAAGACGGTGTAGTGATGCACGGTGGCTTCGGTGCCGGTGAGCGTCGGATCGTCGGGGTCGGGGCCGAAGTTCGTCTTCCACGACAGCGTCGAGCCGCTCACGCCGCCGGTCACGCTGGAGACGCAGTTGTCGATGCCGGTCTCGATCTCCGAGCCTTCCTCGTAGTCGTCCCACGTCACGGCCTGCAGCCACGGCAGCGGCTTGCTGGCCGGCGGGTAGAACTGGCGCGTGTGGGAGAAGGTGTTGAGCCACGTCTGGCCGCAGCGCTGGAAGTTGATGCGCGGCCCGTTCGGCGGCGCCGGCGACCACGACGCGAGCTTGTCGTTGAAGCCCTTGAACATGCCGCCCATGGCGAGCTTCGACGGCGTGGCCAGCGCGGCCTGATAGAACTGGTCGAGGTAGAGAACGCCGGTGCGGTCGCCGTTGAGGTTGACGTTTTCCCAGGCGTAGGCGCCGTCCATGCCGGCGAAGCTCGCGCTGGTCGAGAGGTTGCCCTTGCCGTCGCTGAGGAACACCGGATTCCCGCCGGAGTTGCTCTTCAGCGAGCTCCAATCGACCTCGGTATTGGTCGGGTTCGTGCCGCTGTCGACGAAGAAGAAGATCATCGGGCGGCCGTCGGAGGTCTTGATGTACGACGCCGACGAGGCGAAGCGGTTCATGACGTCCTGCACGCGGGTGATGCCGGTGGAGGTGCAGGTGCTGAAGCTGGTGCAGCCGCCGAACGCGCCTTTGTCGATTTGAATGGCGAACTGGAACTTGCCTCCCGACGCTTCCGCGGCGGTCTTGAGGTAGCCGGCGGACGCGTCGGAGGTGGAGCCGGGGCCGTTCCAGTTGAGGATGGCGCCGTCGAAGCCGCGGCTGATCATGTCGTTGACCTCGGCCGTGACCTGCGTCTGGTTGTCGGTGTAGCCGATGTCGATGTGCGAGCTGCAGGAGTGCTGCGAGGTGGCGGGATTGAGCGTCCCGTCCGCCTGCTCGTTCGAGGTCTGATGGCAGAACCACGCCTGCCACTCGGCGTAGATCTTCGTCGTCGAGTTGCTGTACAGCGTGTGCACGTTGACCTTGCTGACGTTGTGCGGCACGGCGTCGCCGTTGGTGACGGTCGCGTTCTGCTTGGTGATGAAGTAGACGTCGGTGAACATCGACGACGCGCTGCTGTTTTTCGAGGTCTCCGCGGTGTAGGTGGTGGTGGGATTGATGACGAGCTGCGCCTGAGCGGCGGCAGCGAACAAGAGAACGGCAAGAATCGAGAATCGGATTGATCGTGGCATGAGTTGTCGAGAGCCTTTCGAGTGTGGTTAGAGGGTTATTTGGACCTTCTCTCTCGCCGTGCCCACGCTGCCAGATGGATGCCATGACATCCGTGCTGAACTATGGTCTTCACAACATCGAAACAATGTGAACGACCGAGCCGTTCACGATCGCGGCGCTTCGTTTCGTAGTCCGGAGGAGGTCAGGAATGAGCGTGCCCGAAGGCTGGCACACCGTCACGCCGCGCATCGTCGCGAATGGCGCCGACGAGCTCGTAGCGTTCTTGAAGAACGTCTTCGGCGCGCGCGGCGCGTATCTCCGCGAGCGTCCTTCGGAGATCTGGATCGGCGACTCGGTGATCATGATCAGCGACGCGGGCGAGCGCGATCCGATGCCGGCGTTTCTCTACGTCTACGTCGACGACGCCGACGCCGCGTACCGGCGCGCGCTCGACGCCGGCGCACGCTCGATCGAGGCGCCGCTCGAGACTCCGTACGGCGACCGCCGCTGCATGGTCGCGGACCGCTGGGGAAACAGCTGGCAGATCGCCACGCGCGGCGTTTCGCGGTGACCGCGAAGGTCGTGAGACGATACGCTGTCGTCGCATGCAGGCCAGCAGTCCGATCATCGACATCGCCCGCGTCATCCAGCTTTCGGTCGCTCCCGTCTTCCTCGTCTCCGGGATCGCCGCGCTGCTGAGCGTCCTGAGCGGGCGGCTGGCCCGGCTCGTCGACCGCGCGCGCACGCTGGAGACGCTGATCGCGACGGCGGAGGATCCGGCGCGCGTGCCGATGCGCGAGGAGCTGCACATCCTCTCCCGCCGCGGAAAGCTGATCTACCGCTCCATCACGCTGGGCACGACGAGCGCGCTCCTGGTCTGCCTCGTCATCGCCTCGCTCTTCATCAGCGCCCTCGGCGAGTTTCCGATCAGCAAGATCGTCGGCGCGATGTTCATCGCCGCGATCCTCGCGCTCATCGCCGCGCTGCTCTCGTTTCTGCGCGAGGTCTTCCTGGCCACGCGCGCGCTGCGCATCGGCCACTCGTAAACGCAATGGCCTCAAGTTAGCGTCGCTCGGCGGGCATTGGAGCGCCGCCGTCCCGGCGGCCGGCGAGGCGGCGTCCTCGCCGCCTCTCATGAACGCCGGCGGGACGCCGGCGCGCCAGCCGGCGAGGACGCCGGCGCTC
>Ga0070713_100002634_pt1 | contig 11702 bp, 16 predicted proteins | sample LARL82metaG_FD_65465 | JGI IMG/M metagenome (GOLD analysis project Ga0070713, IMG submission 65465) | Corn, switchgrass and miscanthus rhizosphere microbial communities from Kellogg Biological Station, Michigan, USA - LAR L8-2 metaG | ecosystem: Host-associated > Plants > Roots > Rhizosphere ... | reverse complement strand
CCAACTGCCACGCCAATATTGCCGTGAAGAGATAGAGCACGCCGACGGAGAATCCGGCTCCGACAAAGAAGTCCCAGTACGTGCGGTTGAATCCCTGGACGTCGAAGTGAATGGACCGCATCGAGCTCACGAGAGCATCGATTCCCCACGTCGGATCAGAGAGGCGAAAGCCAAGCGTGTGGCTTATCGCAAACAGCAGCAGGAGAAGGGCAGCGATTCGATAGAACGTGGATGCTCTCATTATTACTCCGCGAAATCGACGTACGCTGCGACGCCACCACGAAGCCGGTCGATCAAGTCCTCATCCATGTACTCGAAGTCGTCCGGGATGTGGAGGCAGACGACCCGTTTTCCCGTGAGCGAATCCCGAAACTTCTTCTGCAGCCGGTTGAGGTGCCGCTTCTCCATCACGAAGATGAGCTCCGCCCACCCCAGATCGCCGGCTGTGACGCGTCGCCGGGCGCCCTGTTCCGTCCCGACCGACCGCACCTGATGCCCGCTCACGCCATCGAAGATGGTCTCCGCGGTGAGGCTTCGGAGCCGGTTTTGGCTGCAGACAAAAAGGACCTTCATGGAGGTGACTCACTGCAGCTGCGGCCTAACGACAGGACACTCAAACGGAATGACCGCTGTCTGGCGGCGAGTCCGTAGCCTCCCAGTGCGGTCCCGTCGGGTGCGAGTGATCATCATGGTGATGATGGTCGCCGGAGTCATGCGATGCGTCGGACAGCGCCTGGCCGGCACTGAGGCCCGCGGTTGCGGCGCTGGCGACCTGGCGAATACGATCGCGATGTTCAGCGATGAAATAGCCGGCGAGCAAGACGACGGCGACTCCGACGACGATCTCGATGAATCCGATCATGGTGTGAACCCGGTCTGCGATCGATGGCTCAAGCTAACGTGCGGGGCGTCGTTAGGCGAGCCTTCGGGCGAGGTCTAGAACGTTCAAGTGGGTTCGGGCGTGATGTTAAACTTGCCGTCGCGATTGTCGACGGTCACAATACTGCCCTCGGTGATCCCGAGTTTCTCCGCGAGCCAGTCAGGAATGGTGACTTCCAGGTGGTCGTCCATGACGACGCCGATGCCGCGACTCGCTGCCACGAGCTGATCGCCGCCTGCCGCGAGAGGGATGTGGAGCACTAGCTTGCCGTTCACAGACTCAACTGGCCCACTTAATGACGTAACCTGTTCTGGCATGCGGGTGGAGTTTGGCGCCTAACGCCGCGGTTCAGTTGCAAGCGGTCTACTCAATCGCCATCAGAATGCAGCTCGCAGCGCTGGCGACCGAGCTGCGCAAGCTCGTCCAGCCGTAGGCGGCGTTCCCGGAAGCAGCACTAATGCCGCGGGGGCCGCTCTTCACGGAAGACAACCAGCCCATCGAACACGTCGGACCAGTTTGCGTTCTTGAAGTCCGGGGCGAATGGTCTGGCAGCGATGATGCCCAGGTTGCGCACCAGCGCGCGGTCCGCGTACCGCACGGCTCCGCCCATCCAGTGACCGTAGAAACCACAGAAGAGGCGGCGTCAGAGTGGCCCACACCCAGTAGAAGATGCTGATGTGCAGCGCGAGCGACGCGTACGACCGCCAGCCGGTCAGTCCTTCGGTGAAGAAGAACTGTATGGACGACAGGAGACCGAACAGTGTCCAGACCGCGAAGCTCGCGGTGATGACGGAGCGTCGATTCACGTGAGTCGGAGTGGTACGTCTCGGATACGGCGCTCTGTTGCCGCGAACACGGCGTTGGCAACCGCCGGGTAGACCGCCGGAACAGGTGGCTCTCCCGCCCCGAACGGCCGCATATCATCGTTAGGTACGACGATGATGTCCTGCGCCGGCATGTCCTTCATGCGAATAACGGGAAACTGGTTATAGTTGGTCTGCTCGGCACGGCCATCCACGAACGTCACTCGCGTGTGCAGCAGAGCGGAAAGCGCCCAGGCAACACCGCCCTCCACCTGCGCCTCGAGCCCCGATCGGTCGATGACGCGACCGACGTCGATCGCCGTCACCACTCGGTGCACGCGGATATCGCCGCTCGCGCCGACGGAGACATCGGCAACCTGCGCTACCATCGCTCCATCCATATGATAGGGATTGCAGGCGAGACCGCGTCCCCACCTGCGCCCATCGCTCGCCCACGCGCGGCGATCCGACCAGCCGGCTCGCTCCGCCGCACGCTTCAGTACCTGCGACAGGCGCGCACCCGTTCTCGCCGCATTACGGTGCGCTGGCTCGTTAGGCTTTCTCGCGAGCAGCTCGAGGCGAAGCGTCAGGGGATCCTCGTGTGTTGCATGCGCGATCTCGTCGATGAACGACTCCCGAGCGAACACGCCGGCCGGATAGTCGACCGATCGCCAGGCTCCCGTGGGCACGGGCGCGTCGAGTGTGGCGAGCGTGAGATCCATCGCGGGAAACACGTACGGGGAGTCAAAGCCGCCCCACGGATCTTCGTCAGCGGCCGGATCGGCGTTTGGATCTCTTGGCCCGAACATGCTCAGATGGTAGCCCGCCACTCGCTCCCGCCAGCCGAGCAGCGTGCCGTCCGCTGCCAGCGCGGCTTTCAGGTGGTTCACTTGAGCTGGCTGGAACATGTCGTGAGCGAAATCGTCCTCACGTGTCCAGAGCAATTGCACGGGCTCTCGAAGAAGCTTCGCCACCTCGACTGCCTCGCGGGCGTGGTCCGTCGCAATCCGTCGCCCAAAGGCACCGCCCATCAAAACCACGTGCACGGTGATCTTCTCTTCCGGAATCCCCAGAATCTCCGATGCGAGACGCTTCACGCCGTTCGGGCGCTGAGTACCAACCCACACTTCACAGCGGTCTCCACGGGGATCGACGACGCAGGTGAGAGGCTCGAGCGCCGCATGGGCCTGGAATGCAGTGGTGTACGTCGACTCGATCGAGCGAGCGGCGTTCCGCTCGGCCGCCGCGAAATCTCCCTCGAGTCGAGACACTTTCCCCGTTTCGAGCGCGTGGCGTAAGGTATCGACGAATGCCTCCGTGCTCGCTCCGACACGTTTGTCTGCCGACCACCGCGGCGACAGAGCTGCGCGACCGCGGATTGCGGCCCACGAGTTTGACGCAATGATCGCGACGCCGCTCGGAGTTCGAATGACATCCGACACACCTGGAACGGCGCGCGCTGCGTTCTCGTCGAGACTCTGCACGGTCGCTCCGGGCACCGGTGGTCTGGCGAGCACCGCGTATCGCATCCCGGGAACCCGTACGTCGATTCCGTATACCGCGCGGCCCGCGACGATATTCGGGGTATCAACTCTCCTGAAGCGGGTTCCAAGAAGTGAAAGCTCTGCGTCAGGACGCAGCGTCACGGCGTTAGCCGCGGGCCGACTCGCCGCGTCTCTAACCAGGTTGCCAAACGGCAGCGCGCGAGCACTCGGAAGGTGTCGGACGAAACCGTCACTCGTTATGCATTCCGTCTCCGGGACGTTCCACCGACGGGAAGCGGCCCAAATCAACTGGACTCGCGCCGTTGCCGCGGCGCGCCGGAGCATTCGCCAGGAGTCTTCGACGCTGCCGCTACCCGAGGTGCCCATGTCCGGAAAGGAGGCACCGGGCTCCGCATGTCGAACGACGACCTTTCGCCAGTCCGCTCCGAGCTCGGCTGCCAGGATCGCGGGAAGAGCGGTTCGCACCCCCTGCCCCATCTCGGACTTGTGTGCCCAGAGCGCTACCGTCCCGCTCTCATCGATTGCGATCCACTGATTGGGAGCGAAAACGGTCGTCGCACGTCCATTCGCGGTGCGGGCTTCGATTCTCCCGTTCCGGATGCCGAAGAGCATAACGACGCCAGCGGCCGCGCTCTGTTCGATGAATGATCGGCGTGAGATGTCTCTCATCGAACCTATTGAAGGGGGCGAAGCAGGTCCGGCGCGAAGGTGCGACTGACGCGTAGCAGTCTCCCGTCCTGAAGGATGACGACGTAGTCGCCACCAAACCACGGCTGCACTTCGCGAACACGATCGATGTTGAGGATGGTGGAGCGATGAACGCGTCGAAAGTGGCCCGGGTCGAGTTGCTGCATGAGATCGCGCAGACTGACTCGCATCGGCTTCACGACGTAATCCATCGCATGAACGCCGAAGGCGCGTAGTGCCTGATCGTCGTAGGCCGTCACAAAGATAGTGATTGGCATCTCATCGACGCCGATCTGTTCGACGACGTCGAAGCCGCCGCCCTGGGGCATCTGAATGTCGAGAAAGACGACATCCGGCTCCAGAGTTCGAATGAGCGCAACCGTCTCCGCGCCATTGCGTGCCTCGCCGACAACCTGAAAGTCGGACTCGGTCTCGAGTCCCAGGCGCACCGCCTCGCGACCGAGGTACTCGTCATCCGCGATCAGTGCCCGGATTGGCTCTCTTGCTGGTGCCTGCTTGGACATGGCCTACCGTATGGAGACTCCCGAGGCTAGCTCCCGCACGCCTCGCTCATCATACGCATGGGGCGAGGAGTGCCGTAATGGTCTGGAACGCTCATTACAGATTCCAAACGTGGGTTTGTGTAGCCTCGGCTATGAAGATGCAAATTTTACCGGATCGCAATCACAGGGCTGAGCGCCGAGACGCCATGCTCGTCGAAGCTCTCGATCGCGACCCAGTACGGCTGGCCGACAGTGAGCGCGCGCAGCTCGAGCGTCGTACCCTGGTCGGCAAAGCGTTGATAAGTCTCGTAGAGTTTTGTCGGGGCGATGCCCCAGCGAACGTTGTAGCCGACCACGCCCGGCACGGCATCCCAGGTGATCGTCGCATTGCGCTCGTCGCGATCGCGTTGCGCCGTTAGGCGTTGCGGCGTCGCGGGAGGTGGGCCGCTGCAGTTGCCGAAGACGCGAATGTCGCTGATGGCGAGGTGGGCGGCGCCGACGTGAATGTGCTCGTAGCGAACGAACCGCGCTCGCACCGGCCGCGCAAGCTCGATGTACGCGTCAGGCCTATCGCGACGCTCGCGCGAGAGGTCGGCCACGGTCTGCCACTGCTTGCCGTCATTCGACAGCCGCAAGCGGAACTGGGTGTAGACCGTCGAATCGGTGCCATAGAGGCCCGACTTGTAGTCCGCGTAATTGACTTGAATAGCCTTGACGGCGCAGCTGCGGCCGAGATCGATCGACAGCCATTCGCCAGGGCGGTTCTCTTTCGCGACGAAGAATGTTCGTGGATTCTCATCGGTCACTCGGCTCGGTGGAAAGCTGTCGAGCGATGACGACGCCATGACTGACTTGCGATACGAGAGGAGCATCCATCCGGTGAAGAGCTCGTCGCGCGATCGATAGGCTTTCGTGGGGAGCCAGTGCGGGAAGTCACCGAAGCGCGTGTCGACCCACATCTGACCGTCGGCGTCGAATCCGGCCGGGTGCAAACCGATTCGTCGCTCGAAGTTCCAGTTAACGGCAATCCACGGCGTGCCCGTGTTCCACCAATTGCCGAAGACGTCCTGAAATGTGTTGCCGTGACCGGCGCCCTGCACGAACCCGCCCGGCTTGTAGGCGACGGGATTGTACGCAGCGTAGGTGAAGGGTCCGAATGGACTGTCGGCGAGGTACGTGCCCGTTGAGTAGGCGTTAAACTCGGTGCCGGGCGCGCCGTACTGGAGATAGTACTTGCCGCCGTGCTTGGTCATCCAGGCGCCTTCGATGAAGGGCTTGATCGTCGTGTCACGATGGTCCTGCCCGAATCGCTCCCACCCGTGTTTATCAGGCTCTAAACCAAAGAGCCAGCGCGGCGTTCCCTTGTAGGCCAGCTGCCTGCTCTTATCGAGCTCGATCATGTGGAGCGGGTAGACGTTCGACGAGTTCCAGTAGAGGAACCAGCGGTCGGTCGCGTCGTCGTAGAAGAAGGCGGGATCCCACGGGCCCGGCTGCACCGAATCGGGTTTGGCGAACGTCTTGCCTTCGCTCTCCCGCGCCATCGGGAGCCAGGGGAGTAAGCGATTGTAGAACTCGACGCGGCCGGTCGCTGGCTGCGTGAGCATCAGGATCGGCAGCGGTCGAGTGGTGGCGGGCAGAAGGTAGATCGTATCGCGAACCGAGAGCGCCGCGGGAGCGACGACATCGGTCAGCGGCCAGCGCGTAGGGGTGATGTGTCGCCAGTTGCCGAGGTCAGTCGATACCCAGTAGCCGTTGCCGATCGTCTCGAAGAGGTAGTACTTGCCGCGCTGGACGACGATGACCGGGTCGGCGCCGGATCGATAGGAGATGCCCTCGTTATGCTGCTCGAAGTTGTAGCGGTAATCGATGTCGATCGGATTGGCGTAGGTGCGCGGAGTCGTGGACTGTGCTTGCGCAGTAATAGACAGACATCCGCAAGCACAGAGTAGTGTACCTCTCGACACGCTTGGCACGCTCGTGTTGTCACTCCATCTCGTGTCCGACCGCAGCTAATGCCCGTAACTGATGACGCGCGAAATCTTCCAACCCGTTTTCGTCTGCCGCCAGATGTGCACGAACGAGAACGTGCCGCAATCGTCCTTGCCGTTCTCGACGTGACAGAAGCGATGGCGCCCCACCTCCATCGCACCGTAGTTCTTGATCGGGTAAACCTCCAGGGTGCCGGGCACGAGCTCGCGATGAATCGGTGCCGCTTGGCCGAACATCTGAGCGAAGTCCTTCATGGTCTGCGCGTAGTTCTCGACGCCTTCATTGTCCTGGTAGAACTCGAGGTCAGGCGTGAAGAAGGACTGGAACGTGGACAGGTCACGCTGGTTGTACGCCGTGAACAATGCGCTGTCGGCGGACACGATCGCGGCGCGAAGGTCGTTCGGCGCCTGCGCGGCGGCACGCGAGGCAAACGCCAGCACGCCCAGGAGGAGTAGGCCAACTTTCATGATCGCTCAATTCGGGTTCTGTGAGCTGTGCAGAACGATGGTCGCTCTACATTTGTGCAACCGAGTTTCGAGTGCAAGATGGCACTAGACTGTTCGAGGTAGCTCGCTCGTGATCGTATGCTCGCGAGATCCACGATCCTGGCGAAGCGGCAACGGCTTCACATTCTAAACGTCGTCGTCAAGGCGGTCCAATCGTCGCGCCTCGGCGGCGTTGCCGTGCATCGCGGCAATCGCGATCTCCAGGGCGCGCGCGTAGCTCGCATCGCGTTCGCGAGCGAGGAGAGTCTGCGCCAGGAGCGCACCCGTCTCGAGGGCTGTGTAATACATCGAAGCCAGGCTTGCGGGGATCGGAGGTGGCGACCGAAACTCGGGCGAAGCGCGATCGAGCTCGATCATTCCCGCGAGAAGTACACATTCCCTCGCGGCAGCATGATCCTGTTGTCGAGCGTGGGCAATGCCCAGGAGCGCTGGGAGTGCCGCATACGACGCGGTGTAAACGTCTCCCTGGTGGCAGAGTGCGCTCCACAGACTAAACCATGGCTCGTCTCGATAGTCACCGCCGGCGGGTGCGTGGCGAGCTTGCTCGAGCAATTCCGGAATGTCCGCCGCGACGCCAGACGCGTGATGCAGCTGGCGCCAATCGATGTTTGTCACGGGGCGGCCCTCGACAGCGGTTTCTTGCTCGGGCAAACAATCGCTTCACTAATCACAACATCTCACAGCGCCAACGCCTGGATTATTGAAAGTGGCCCTCGAGCACTTCCGCCGCGTACGTTCGAACATCCGACGGTATTCGTCGCGAGGAAGACAATAGATCGCGCAACGTCCGATTGCCGTCGCGATGTTCCAGATGGCCAAGCCCATGGATCGCTCCTCGAAGTGTTTCGGGATGATCGGACTTCAACATCGAGACGAGGGCCTCGAACATCGCGTCCTGGACGCGCGCGTCCTCCGCGTCCGTGGTGGGATGTCGGTTGCCGCAGTAGTAGTCATACGCGATGGAATCCCAGAGCATGAAGGCGCAGCTCTGGAGCTCCTCGAAGTCGCGCTCGAAGACGTCGGAATACAACCGTGGAATGGCGTGAATGCAGGCGCGACGCTCGGGCCACGGGATCGACGGATTCCAAACATGGCGGTAGAACTCGTATCCGCCGCCGGCGCCGAAGACGTAATGAATTCCCTCGGCGATTTGTTCAGGAGTGAACTGGTCAAACAGCTCGCCAGAGCGATTACAGAGTTGTGTCAGGAACGCGATCGCCTGGCGCGGCTCTATCTGCACGTCCTCCTGAAGGTTCCAATACCATTTGTCGTCGACTTCCTCTTCGGGCCAGTGGTCGAAGACGAAAGCGACGATCTCCTCATAGCTTGCGTTGCGAAGATCTGTCATGCAGAAGTCGGTTTGTTGCCTAACGCTGCGCGTCAATGATAGCTCTCGAGCAGTACGATTGGCAGTGAAGCCGGGTCGTCGGGCAACCACTCCGATGCCACGAAAGCGCGGTCCTCCGGGTATAGATAAATGTCGATTGGGTGGTCGGGACGCTCGACGAGGCGCGGGCGGACTTCCACTTTCCAGAATACGAAGCGCTCAGCCTGCGGTATCCAGCGCGGCGGATGGCCTGGATCGGCGACAACGAAGCGCACGGGCCTGCCTTGAAGAAGGATCCGCAGGGCTTCTCGGGTAAGAAACCGGTCCCGAACCGCAGGGACAGGTCCGTGCTCGTCCCAGAGCTCGACTAGCGGCAGCTGCAGTACAACTCTGTGTGCTGGATCCATTGAGTGATAGAATGGTACGGATTCCTCGGAGGGCGTTCGGTATGATGCACGGCATGGGAATATTTCGAACATCCATAAGCGTCGGCAGCCTCACCGGCGCTGCGCCTCTCGTTGAGCTCCACGTAATGGTGGATACCGGCTCCGAATACAACTGGGTGCCGAGCGGAGTGCTCGAGTCGCTCGGTGTCGTGCGTGTTCGGCGAGATCGTTTCGAGATCGCTGATGGCCGCGTGCTCGAACGAGACGTCGGGTTCGCGATGATTTATGCTGGTGGCCGCTCCGGCGCAGCGGCGGTGGTGTTCGGTGAGACTGGTGACATGACGTTGTTAGGGGCGATCGGGCTCGAGAGCCTCAATTTGCGCGTCGATCTTGGGCGTAAGGAGCTGGTGCCGGCTGGGCCCGTACCTGCCGCGGCCTTCGGCGGGCGACTTGCGGGTGGGGCCCGGGGCACATCGGTGTCCTGTTCGGGCTGAGTATTCGTGACGCGGCGGATACTCACGGAGGCGGCGCCACCTCTGTGAGTATCTACGAACTCGTCATGCCGCCGCTGCGGTGGGTGAGCCTTCACCCGCCGGGAGTGGTGCCGGAGCAGTTGCTGTCACGCCCGCCGGCGCTGGGGCTGTCGACGGTGTGGTTGAGGGTGTCGTTGCCGGTGCGGTCGCAGTAGCGCGAGCGCCCGGTCGGCGACGGATGAGCCGAGCAGACTTCCACTGGCGCAACAGCGCCGCATTGTCGCCCGCGGCTTCTTGCACGAGTGCGTCGAGCACACCGAGCACCGTGCGGCCGTTCGTCTCGGCGACGCTGAGTGCCTTGGTGGCCCGGACGCGCTGACTGCGATTCTTCTCGCGATTGCTCAGCGACACTGCGAGGTTGGCGACGCCCCCCTTGAAGTCATCGAGGAACGTCGACGGCAACCCATGAGCGATGAGGGTATCCTTATGAATCGTCGCGGCATCAGCCATACCGCTGGCGCTGGCCAGGAAGGCCTCACCTCGAAGCGCAGCCTTTGGCATCTGGAGTGACGCGTACTCCGGCACACTTCTCAGATTCTTGCGGGCGATGAGCGCGACGGGCACCATCTGCTCGCGGCGCAACTTGACCCGGAGCTGCTGTTGCTTTGCGGTCTCTCCTTTTGCGGTGCGGCTGCCCACGTGCTGATCGAGCGCGTGCGAGCTGAGATCGGCGGCGACCTCGTCGAGTCGCTTCCGGGCGGCGGTGAAATCGACGCTCGTCAGCTGGGCTGCATTCTCGTCGAGGAAGCCTTGCGAGCGCGTCAGCGCATCGGATACGGCATCCTGTATACCCAACATGATGATCTCCTTTGTGGTTAGCAGACGCGAGGACTTGGCCTCGGCCACCTGCGCGTCCGTTGCGATGGCCGGGTGGAGCGAGTGGTCTTCCGGCGACGCTTGACACATCGTCGGATTCTTCGTCGGGATACCCGGCGGCGGGCGTGCGGTGAGCGGCAGGATGATGAACATGATCTGTACGGTGTGAGAAGCCAGCGATTATGAGCGATCGCTATGCGACATACGGCGAGATGTGATCGGCAGAGCAGTGAACCCGCTCGGGATACGGTGAACAGCGATCGGTAGAGGTCGAGACGTTGTCCGCAGCAGGCGCAACACGATCGGCACAGAGTGATTCGTAAGCGGGGCGGCAGTGAATGCATTCCGCGCCGCGGTCGATGCACTCGGCACAACAGAGAATGCGTTCAGGACAGCGGTGAATATCTTCCGCACACCGGTGAATGCCTTCGGGACAACGGTGCATCTCCTCGGTATCGCGCTGAATGCCTTCCGCATGAGAGTCCACTCATTCTGAACACGGGTGAATTGACTCGGCAGAGAGGTGAATTGACTCGGCGCGGAGATGAACTGACTCGGGAGAGGTCCGCATCTCTTCAGCACGAGCTCGCGCCTCATCGGCACGGGCGATTGTCCACTCGGTGCGAAGATCACTTGCTCCTGAACGGTGATTCATTCGTTCGGTACGGCAGGTGGTTCTCCCGACATAGCGATCAATTGGATCGGCGCGAGTGACATGGTCTTCGGTGCGACAGTCAGTTCGAGCGGCGGAGCCGACCATTCGAGTGGTACGGCGAATCATTCGATCGGGACGGCGATGATTTCACGATGTACGAGCGTGAGTTCGGGCGGATCGCTCGATTGTTTCTTCGGTACGGCCTTCACTTCGCGCGGTACACCGCGAAATCCTTCCGCTCATGGGTTGAAACGCTCGGCACGACCTTCAATTCGCTCGATCGGCGGCAGCTTCCCGTCGGGCGACGAAGACACTCGAGCAGTACAACGTGTCAATCAGATGGCACGTGCTTCACTCGCAACGGCACGAGGAGCAATAAGGGTGGCGGCGACACGGTCAGAGCGATTCTTGCCCTACTCTCTCTGACTGAAAATCGACCCCTTCGCGCAAGAGGCAGTTTTTGCCGGGTGTCGCGGCACGGGATGCTCGCGAGGCGTTCAAGAGGGTTGGCGGCAGGTGAGGAAAGTGCGCCAATCGCGACGGCTACTCTGAGCCAGCAGCAAAACCGCGACTCTTCGCCCCTACTCTCTATAACGGAAAATCGACCCCTTCGCGCAAGAGGCAATTTCGCATTTCATGAAATAAGAGCTCAGGATGCGCGAAAATCACGATCAGGCAGGCCGTTGATCTCAGTGGGCCGTTGCCAGCCTGCCTCGCTCAGCATCCTCTCTCAGCACCTTCAGCACATGTATATGCCCCCGCCGCGCGACGTAGTCGCACCAGAGCTTCCAGTAGTACGCGGGATACATGTTGTGCTGATATGACGACGACCGCGTGACGCGCGTGCTGTCCGCGCCGATCGGGGTCAGAGTGAACTGACCGCCGACTGACTTGTAGAAGCCGTGGAGATGCGGCGGATCGGTGGTGCCAAAGGGGTTGAGCTCCTTGAGCGGAGCCGGCGTCGTCACGGAGAGCCACGCCATCCGTCGCTCCGGCTGCCAGTCGACGATCTTCTCGTGCAGCCGCCCAGTGCTGAGGGTGCACACCCGCATCGCGCCGACGCCGTTGCCGTAGATGTCGACGCGTTGCGGGCAGGCGACGCCGAGCTTGAA
>Ga0070713_100002633_pt1 | contig 11707 bp, 8 predicted proteins | sample LARL82metaG_FD_65465 | JGI IMG/M metagenome (GOLD analysis project Ga0070713, IMG submission 65465) | Corn, switchgrass and miscanthus rhizosphere microbial communities from Kellogg Biological Station, Michigan, USA - LAR L8-2 metaG | ecosystem: Host-associated > Plants > Roots > Rhizosphere ... | reverse complement strand
GTGCAGCATCACGGTGATTTCGCGATCGCGTTCGCTGAGCACCACACCAATGTGTAGCCGAATGAGCGTACGCAGACGCTCTACCGGGTCCGGCACCGCTTTCGCCGGCTTGAGCACACGCTCTTCGGTGATATCCATGGCATGGTTCATCAGGTTGAAGAGAATCTCTTCCTTGCTCTGGAAATGGTGGTAGAGGCCGCCCTTGCTGAGCTTGAGCGCAGCGGCGACATCGTTCATGGAGGTGGCGTCGTATCCCTGCTGCTGAAAGAGGCGGGCAGAGGTGCGAAGGATTTCCTGGCGCGGGTCGAGCGTGGCTTCTCGGGGCACGGCAAAAATATACACGGGCGGGGCCATTGGGGACTAGCCAGCGCTCTCCGAAACCATCCACTCCTAGAAGACGTGCGCAGCTAACCGATGCGCTGCAGCGGCCATCCAAAGCAGGCGGATATCCAATGAGCTTCCTGATTTCCCGATGCTTGGCCATTGTCGCGGTGTTCGCGACGCTCGTCGCTTGCACTGGACAGAACCCTCAAGATTTGAAAGAGAAGACCGCCAGAGCCACGGTAGAAATGAAGCGTGACGCCAAGGCTGTAGCCGCGGGAATTCGCGAAGGTTGGAGCAGGGATAAGCCGCTTGACGTGAATACCGCGACCAGAGAGCAATTGGTGACTCTGCCCGGACTGAATGGACATTGGGCGGATCGGATAATTGCTGGACGGCCGTATCAAAAACCTGACGACTTGGTATCACGGCACATTCTGTCGCGGGCAGAGTACTCAAAGATTGCTGACCTGATTACGGTCAAGAAGTGACGGATCGCCGCAGCGTCCTCCCGCTAGCAAATCGCCCATTCAACGGCTGACGGCCTGCGTTGTCCCTGTAAAATAGAGCTATCCTTCGTGGGGAACCTGCGCATAGCGCGGTTCATCGTGAAGTTTTTGTTCAGTGCAATTCACGGAACAATTCGACGTGGTTGTTGTCGGAGCTGGACATGCTGGCTGCGAGGCCGCTGTGGCCTGCGCGCGCATGGGCCTGAAGACGGCGCTCTACACGCTGAATGTCGATCTGATCGCCCAGATGTCGTGTAATCCCGCGGTCGGTGGGATTGCTAAGGGACATCTCGTTCGGGAGGTTGACGCGCTCGGCGGAATCATGGGCGAAGTCACCGATGCGGTCGGAATTCAATTTCGTCTGCTCAACACCTCCCGAGGTCCTGCCGTATGGTCTCCACGCGCCCAATGTGACAAGCAGGCTTACCGGCTGAAGATGCGCGAGGTGTTGGAGTCGCAGACCAACCTGAAGATCAAGCAGGCGGAAGTGGCGGAGCTGATTCTGGAGAGCACTCAGCCTGAAAGTCCGCCGTCCGTCGTCCGTCGTACGTCGTACGCAAAACCAAGTGGCGATGTTGCCGGCAGCCAAGAGCCGAGAGCCGAGAGCTGTGTGGCAGACGACCAGGCACTAACTGCCGCCGATGACGATTGTTCTTACGACCTACGACCTACGACGTACGACGAGCTTTCCCGCCGCGTCCTCGGCATAAAACTCCGCGATGGACGAACCGTCGGTGCGAAGGCCGTCATTATCACGACTGGAACGTTTCTTAACGGGCTCATTCACTGCGGAGAGCAGCAGTATCCCGCAGGGCGGTCCGGCGAACCGGCGGCGGTATTGCTTGGTGAATCCCTCAAGAAGTTGGGCCTGCGCGGCTGCCGCCTGAAGACGGGCACCCCGCCGCGACTCGATGGGCGCACCATTGATTGGTCAAAGTTCCAGGTGCAGCCCGGTGATTCTGATCCAACGCCTTTCAGCTTTCGTACCAAGCGTGTAGCGCATCATGACTCGCAGGTTCCCTGCTACATCGCGTGGACGACGGAAGAAACGCATCGCGTAATTCGCGAGAATGTGCACCGCTCTCCGATGTACAGCGGGCAGATCCAGTCCATCGGGCCGCGTTACTGCCCTTCGATCGAAGACAAGATCGTCAAGTTTCCCGACAAGACCACGCACCAGCTCTTCCTCGAGCCAGAGGGTCTGAACACGCATGAGATTTACGTGAATGGAATGAGCACTTCCCTGCCCGTCGAAGTGCAGCTCGCGATTTTGAAGTCGGTGCCGGGACTCGAAAGCGCCGAGATGCTGCGCCCCGGCTACGCCATTGAGTACGACGCCATTGATCCGACGGAACTGGAACGCACGTTGGAGACGAAAAAGATTGCGGGCCTGTTTCTCGCCGGGCAGATCAACGGCACCTCCGGCTATGAAGAAGCAGCGTGTCAGGGACTGATGGCTGGCATCAATGCTGGACTGAAAGTGAAGGGCGAGCCCCCGCTCATCCTTGATCGCACGGAAGGTTACACGGCGATCCTGATCGACGATCTGATTTCGAAGGGCACCAACGAGCCGTACCGCATGTTCACATCGCGCGCGGAGTTCCGGCTGCATTTGCGCATCGACAATGCCGATCGCCGCCTTACCCCGCACGGGCGTCGGGTCGGCCTGATCTCGGATGAAGCCTGGGACGACTATTTGGCCAAGCAGGAACGGCAGGAAAGGGTCAAGAAATTGCTGCAGACAACGCGAGTGACGGCTGGGATGCTCGCAGGGATTCAGCCGGAAGGCCAGTCATCGGTCGTTGGTCGTCGGCCGTCGGCAAACCCCGAACCGAACGCGTTGAAAGGCGAGATACAGGATCTGTCCGCGGCAGTCGGGCAGCCTCTCGCGCAACTCCTTAAGCGACCGGAGATCACGATCGAGCATCTCGTGCCGATCTTGCGCGAGATTGTTCCTGAATTCTTCGTGGGGGCTAAGGCCCGGAATTCAGATGAACTCGCTTCGGCACGAGTAAACTCGTGCCCTCCCGAAATCGCACGCGACGTTCGACCTGTGATGCCCGACCACTCGTCAGCGCACGACATCCGACCTACGACGCCTGACGCTCCTGGGAACAACGAACGACCCACGACCAACGACGTTGCGTCGCCGTACGAAGTACGACTTACGACGTACGACGACCTTTCCAACAACCAACAACCAATCACCAACACCGCCCTTCCCTCGGCCGTCCGTAACGAACTCAAGTCCGTCGAAACCGAGATCAAGTACGAGGGCTATCTCCAGCAACAACAGCGTGCCATCGAGCGTCTGAAGAAAGCCGAGCAGCGTAACATCCCTGACTGGTTCGACTACCACTCCGTGAGCGGCCTGTCGCGTGAGATGAAAGAAAAGCTGGTGAAGATACGCCCGCGCACCCTCGGCCACGCTTCTCGGATACCTGGAGTCACTCCCGCGGCGGTATCGCTGGTACATGTCTACATCGAGATTCAGGCTAAGCGCCGCGACCAGGCGGCCGCGCACGTCTTGGGTTAACGAGCGGGTACGCCGTACCAAGCCAACACCTCAGCCAATTTGCGGCCATAGAGTCGCGCCAGCGTGTACAGGCGGTAAACGCTTGGGGTGGACTTACGGGTCTCGTAGAAGTGAAGCCGACTGCTGGGAATGGCGAAGTTGCGGTTGTGAAGTTCCCGGGCAATGTAGGCGCTGGCGCGATGCACGTCGCGCAAACTCATGCCTAACTCTTCGCGAGTGGCGCGAAGTCGATTTCCGGCGCTGTTCCGCTGTGCCATTACGCATATCTTTGGGCAACTCGCGCGCGAACGCCAGCGATATCGACTTTTCACGTATAACAGGCGTAATACGTTACCGTTACTAATGCGGAAGCGATGTTGGGAACATGACATTTAGCGGACCGGGGCACAACATGTGCAGAATTTTGCTGGTCCTCAAACGAGCCGGAATCGCGCGCGTTCCCAGTGTTCTTCTGAGACGTGGCGCTTTGGGCGGCGCTGCTATATTTATGAATTCATCCCCAGTGGAGGAACATGCCTCGCAAGCTCGATGAAAGCCGGCGCCTGCGCGAACGCGCGGAGCGACTGATTCCCGGAGGAGTGAGCTCTCCGGTGCGTGCTTTCAAAGCGGTGGAGTGCGAGGCGCCGTTCATCGTGCGGGGTCAAGGTTCACGCACGTGGGATGCCGATGGCAACGAATATCTGGACTACGTCGGCTCCTGGGGACCCCTGATTCTAGGGCACGCCGAGCCGAACACGATTGAAGCAATCCTCTCGGCGGCAGTGAACGGAACCAGCTTCGGAGCATCGACGCCTTCGGAAGCAGAACTAGCGGAGTTGGTGACACAAGCCTTCCCGCACATCCAGAAGGTTCGCTTCGTCAGCTCAGGAACCGAAGCAACCATGTCGGCGATCCGCCTGGCGCGAGCTTATACCAAGCGTAAGTACGTAATTAAGTTCGAAGGCTGCTATCACGGGCACGCCGATTCGTTGCTGGTGAAAGCTGGCTCGGGCGTTGTCACTCTCGGCATTCCTGGTTCTGCGGGCGTACTCGACGAAATCAGCCAATTCACGATCGCGTTGCCTTTCAACGACACCGAGGTGCTGGAACAGGCCTTCAGCAAGTATCGCCACCAGATTGCGTGCGTCATTGTTGAACCCGTGGTCGGGAATATGGGCTGCGTTCCGGCGAACGGCGGATATCTTGCTAACCTGCGCACCATCACCCAGCGTGAGAAGACGCTGCTGATTTTCGATGAGGTCATGACCGGCTTCCGTGTAGCGTATGGCGGCGCGCAGGAGCTCTACGGAATCACCCCGGACCTGACCACGCTGGGCAAGATCATTGGCGGCGGATTGCCCGTCGGCGCCTACGGGGGCCCGGCGGAAATCATGAACATGGTCGCACCCGCGGGCCCGATGTACCAGGCCGGGACGCTGTCAGGCAATCCCTTGGCTATGGCGGCCGGCATCGCCACCGTGAAGCAATTGCGCGACAAGAAATCCGAGATTTATTCCCGGCTCGACTCCCTCAGTTCGAAACTCGTCGACGGCATTGCAGCAGCGGCGAAGGACGCCGGTGTGCAAATAACAGCCAATCGGGTCGGATCCATGTTTACGTGGTTCTTCAACCCTGGGCCAGTCACTGACTGGGCCTCAGCGTCGAAGTCAGATACGGCCCACTTCGGCCGATTCTTCCGCGGGATGCTGGACTCAGGTATTTACCTTCCGCCGTCGCAATACGAAGCGGCATTCCTGGGCGCGGCTCACAGCGAAGAAGACGTGCAGAAGACCATTGACGCCGCCAAAGCCGTTTTTACCGGTGCGATGGCCGCCGCGCCCCGACGCTGAACCCTTTAGTAATTTTGCGTAACGAAAGCACCTGGCGTAGCATCGTACTGATTTAAAGCTCCTGCATGAAAACGCGGCCCTATTTGCGATTAATCGGCTGGGCGTATACCGCTGTGGCGGTGTGCTGCGTCGTGCTGATCGCGCTGACCGGGTTTGTTGCCGCCATCCATGTTCATCCTGCGAGTTCCGGAGCGGCAAATCACTCGTGTTCGGTATGTGCGCTGGCCCATGCGGGAGTCGCACCGGCGATATCTGCCAGCGTGCTTCCGGCGCTGGTCGGCTCCATTTTCGCGATGACTATTTCGCGAACACCCCACTCTCTCATTCTCGTTTCTTCGCAGTTCATTCGTCCTCCGCCGATCGGCTGATCCAACTTGCGTTCATAGGCCAAATTACCCGCGGCATCTGATCCCAAGACCACGCACTCGCAGGTACGGACCCGTGAGCAAGTAAGGGTTGCATCCATCTGGGTAGCTTTTGCGGGCTTACTGCCGACTTACAATAAGCTCCAAAAAGCGCAGAAATCAGCAGGAGGAACGAGCATATTTCGGCAATTGATACATTTTTGAAGACACGAGAGATGCGCTGCCGCGCAAGCGCTACGGCGCCGGGCTCGAGCCCCTGTCTCGTGGCGTGGGCTTTGGCCGGCGTGGTTTGCATTTTTTGGTCAGGGTTCGGATATGCGCAGAATACGACCTCCGTTGATTTGGACAAGGCCATCGAATTAGCGCTTGCTCATAACCATTCTTTGAAAGCCACTCGGACTCAGATCCTTCAAAATCAGGCGCAGGAAATCACGGCGAACCTGCGGCCGAATCCTGTATTTGGTGCGGACACCCAGTTCGTTCCGATCTTCAGCCCGCAGGATTTCTCCGGGACCAATATCGATCAGGTTCAGCAGTTTGATGTGGGTCTGAGTTACCTCTTCGAGCGCGGACATAAGCGGCAGCACCGTTTACAAGCGGCCCGCGATCAGACGGCGGTTACCCGGGCGCAGGTTGCGGACGCTGAGCGCACGCTGACATTCAACGTCGCTCAGCAGTTTATCGGCGTGCTGCTGGCGCAATCAGCGCTGCAACTGGCAGAGGAAGACCTGAAGGCCTTTCAACAAACGGTTGATATCAGCCAGGAACAGTTCAAGGCAGGCTACATCGGGGAAGGCGACTATCTCAAAATCCGGCTACAGCTGTTGCAGTTCCAAACCGATGTCTCCTCGGCAAAACTGGCAAAAGTGCAGGCCATGTTGGGACTGCGGGAATTGGTTGGCTACGAGGCGCTGCCCGAAAACTTCGACGTGACCGGCGACCTGACTTATCAGCCACTCAAGACCGGCCTGGATGATTTGAAATTGCAGGCGCTTCGTGAACGGCCCGACTATAACGCCGCTCAACTTGCGGTGACCGCAGCCCAGAGCCAAATTCAATTGGCAAAGGCGAACTCCAAGGTAGATGTGACTGGCACTTACAATATCGACCATGTCGCCGGCGAAACGACTGGATCCATTTTCGCCAGCTTTCCTCTCGCGATCTTCGATCGCAACCAGGGCGAGATTGCTCGGACCAAGTACGCTCTCACACAATCGCAGGAGCAGCAGCAATCGGCCAGCGACGCCGTGCTTTCGGACGTAGCCAACGCTTACGCGGCGGTCAGAAGCAACGACGAGGTCGTGCAACTCTACAGCTCGGGATACCTGAAGCAGGCACAGGATTCGCGCGACATCAGTGAGTACGCGTACAAGCGCGGCGCCGCCAGCCTTCTGGATTATCTCGACGCTGAGCGCAGCTATCGCGCGATCCAACTTGCATATCGCCAGGCCTTGGCTTCGTATATGACCTCGATCGAACAATTGAAAGAGGCGGTCGGAACGAGGAACCTGCCATGAGCCAGAATTCAAGACGATTGGTGAGGGTTGTTGCATTGCTCGTACCGCTACTCACTCTCGCGGCCTGCGAGTCATCGCCGAACTCATCCACCTACGCGAAAAATTCGAGTGACCCTGCGTTGTTCACCATTCCGCAGGAACAGATGTCGCACGTGCAGGTGCTGGAGGTGCAGCCAACAACTTTGACCCGAACGCTCCGTCTCACCGGAACGGTTGCGTACAACGCATTTCGCACCACGCCGGTGATCACGCAGGTGAGCGGCCCGGTCAGCCGGATCGTCGTTGTTCCTGGTGAGCGGGTCAAACAAGGCCAGCCGATGCTCTATGTCGCTAGTCCCGACTATTCGCAGCTGCGTTCCAATTATCTGAAGGCAAGGGATGCATACGCCTTGGCACAAAAGGCGGATGCGCGCGCCAAGGATTTGTATCAGCATCACGCCATTGCCGAGCAGGCACTGGAGCAGGCCGAATCAGCGGAGGTGCAGGCAGGCGGCGACTTGGCTTCCGCGCAGGCTGCGTTGAAGGTTTTAGGGATTACTGACCCCGATGCGCTGGTGCAGGCGCCTCCGACGTTCGAGGTTCCGGTGAAAGCCCCCATCGGCGGCGAAGTCGTCGAGCAAAACGTGGCGGTGGGGCAATTGATTCAGCCCGGATCCACGCAGTGCTTCATGCTTTCCGACACCAGCAATGTCTGGGTGCTGGTCAACGTCTATCAGAATGACTTGCCGTATGTGCGCGTTGGCGACGCGGTCAGCATTCAGACCGACGCGTATCCGCAAGTATTTCGCGGACGGATTTCCTATGTTGCCGCGTCGCTCGATCCCGCGACGCGGACCTTGCAGGCGCGTATCGAGACGGCAAATCCCGGAGAGAAGTTGAAGAAGGATATGTATGTGACCACCACAGTCAACGCCGGGAAAATTTCGAACACGATTGTGCTGCCCGACGCCGCCGTTTTGCGTGATAACGAAAACCAGCCTTTCGTTTATGCCGAAGCTTCGCAGAACCGGTTCGGCAGGCGTGCGGTGACGGTGGGAGAAAGCGTGAATGGCCAAACCGAGATCACCAGCGGGTTGAAGCCTGGCGATCGCGTGGTTGGCAATGGCAGTTTGTTCCTGCAGTTCGCAAATTCACTGCAGCGCTAAGGGCGCTAGCGCGAGACGAGAGCACAAAATCTGGAACTGTCCATTACTGAATGATTCACAAAATAGTCCGAGCCGCACTGGGCCAACGCTTTCTGGTTTTGATGTTAACCGTGTTCATCACGGTGGGCGGAGTGGTGTCTTTCCAGCGCATGCCGGTGGACGCTTACCCAGACCTGTCACCGCCAGAAGTTGAAATCATCACCCAATGGCCGGACCATGCCGCCGAAGAAGTTGAGCGCCTGGTGACCCTTCCTCTCGAAGTCGAAATGAATGGTGTGCCCCACATGGAAGTGATGAGATCCATCTCGCTCTATGGACTCTCAGATATCCGGCTGACGTTCGAAGAAAACACGGACGACTATTTTGCGCGGCAGGTGGTTTTTGAACGGCTCGCGGGTGCGACCTTGCCGGCCGGGGTCACGCCGTCCCTCGCGCCTCTGTTCAGTCCCAGCGGACTGGTGTACCGCTACGTGCTGGAGAGCCCTGATCGCAGTCCGCAGGAATTGCACACCATCGAAGATTGGGTAGTCGAGCGCGCGTATCGCTCGGTTCCGGGGGTCGCCGACGACTCGAGTTTTGGCGGCACCACAATGCAATACCAGGTGCTGCTCGATCCGGCGCGTATTTATGGCTACCACTTGACGGTGCCGCAGGTGACCGCGGCGCTGGCGGCAAACAACGCCAATGCCGGAGGCGGATTCTATTCGCAAGGGGGCCAGTTCTATTACGTACGCGGCATCGGCTTGGTAAAAAACACCGAAGACATCGGAAACATTGTTGTCGGCGCGAATAAAGGCGTGCCCATTCGCGTGAAGGATGTCGGCGAGGTCACGATCGGCCACGCGCCGCGCCTCGGACAATTTGGATTTGCCGAACGCCAAGGCTCGGCCGTGTCGAAGAACGATGATGCGGTGGAAGGTGTCATCCTCATGCTCCGCGGTGAGCAGACGCAGAACGTCCTCAAAGGCGTCCAGGCCAAAACGGATGAACTGAATCGACAAGTATTGCCGCCGGACGTCAAGATCCACCCGTATTACGACCGAAGCGACTTGGTCCAGTTGACCAAGGATACCGTCGAGAACAATCTCCTGCGCGGAATGGTGCTGGTCGTCATCGTTCTGATCTTTTTTCTGGTCAGCGTCCGGGCAGCAATTATTGTCGCGGTTACCATTCCACTTTCCCTGCTGTTCGCGTTTATTGTGCTGCACGCCCACGATGTTGCCGCCAATCTGCTTTCGATCGGGGCCATCGACTTCGGCATCATCATCAACGGCACAGTCGTGATGGTGGAGAACATCTACCGCGAACTGGCACTGCGCGAAGGCCAACAGTACAACCTCACCGAGGTGATTTTGGCCGCGGCCAAGGACGTCGATCGCCCCATTTTCTACTCTGTCGCCGTCATCCTGGCGGGATATCTACCTATTTACGCCCTGACAGGGCCTTCCGGAAAACTCTTTCATCCCATGGCTGAAACCATGGCCTTCGCGCTGATTGGCGCGCTCATACTTACGCTGACGCTTGTGCCCGTGCTTTCCTGGTACTGGTTTAAGGGATCCATTCGCGAAAAACCAAATCGCGCCTATGAATGGATGCACCGCCAGTACGCCAAGCAATTGGATTGGGCGCTGAAGCGTCCGAAGCTGACGCTCCTGCTCAGTACGCTGATCTTTGGGGCGAGTCTATTGTTGATTCCGTTCATCGGCGGCGAATTCATGCCGCACCTCGATGAAGGCGCTATCTGGGTGCGGGCCACGATGCCGTACACGATTTCTTTTGAAGAGGCTAGCAAAGTCGCGCCACAGATTCGTGACATCCTGCTGTCCTACCCACAGATCACGGTTGTCGGATCGGAACTGGGCCGCCCCGACGATGGCACGGATCCCACGGGATTCTTCAACTGCGAGTTTTATGTTGGGTTGAGACCCTACAAAGACAAAGCTTGGCGGGGCGACATTCGCGAAAAGAAGCAACTGGTTGAATCCATCGACAAACGACTGAAAGCGTTTCCTGGAATCATTTTTAACTACACCCAGCCGGCGGAAGACGCTGTGGACGAGGCCCTCACTGGGCTGAAGAGTTCATTGGCGGTAAAGATCTACGGCGACGATTTGAACGTTCTGCAAAGCAAGGCGCTCGAGATCAAGAAAACTCTGGAAGGAGTACCCGGCTTCACCGATCTGACCGTGGTGCGGGAACTTGGGCAGCCCAGCCTGCTGGTGGATGTCGATCGCGAGAAGATCGCGCGCTATGGGGTGAACGTCTCCGACGTGGAAGCTGTGGTTTCAGCCGCGGTCGGCGGAGCGGCAGTTACACAGGTGATTCAGGGCGAAAAACTATTCGATCTCGTCGTTCGCATGCAGCCGCAATTCCGCAGCAGCGCACACGATATCGGCAACCTGCTGGTTGGAACGCCCGACGGCCAGCAGATCCCGCTTAGCCAGCTTGCCGACATACACCAGGGCAATGGCGCGTCTTTTATTTACCGGGAGAACAATTCGCGGTATATCGGCGTGCAATACAGCATTGAGGGCCGCGACCTGGAACACGCGGTGAAAGAAGGCCAAGACGCGGTGCAGAAAGCCGTGAACCTGCCGCAGGGCTATCGCATGAGTTGGGGCGGGGAATACAGCCAGCTTCTGGCGGCGGAATCGCAGATGTACTTTATCGGCCCGCTCGCTCTGGTGCTCATCTTCATGATCTTGTTCGCGCTGTATGGAAACTTCAAATTCCCAGTCACCATAGCGCTTGCCGTAGTCATGACCGAGCCGGTCGGAGCTCTGGTTGCCCTGAAACTCACACACACGCCCTTCAGCGTTTCTTCGGTGCTGGGATTGATGGCGCTCCTTGGGGTGTCAGTGGAAACAGGCGTCATTCTTGTTTCCTACATCAATAAGCTGCGGCAGGAAGGAATGGATATTCACACCGCAACGCGCGAGGCTTCCTTGACCCGGTTACGCCCCATCATGATGACCGCGCTGGTCGCGTGCCTCGGCTTGCTGCCCGCAGCACTCTCAACCGGAATTGGATCAGACACTCAGAAGCCGTTCGCAATCGTCATCGTCGCAGGCCTGATCTCACGCCTGTTCATCGGCTTCTTCGTGAACCCAGTGCTCTACGAATTGGTCGCACGCGAGGGAGATGTGCTCCAGGTGTAGGCGAGCCGGACCACGTGCTGCCAAATAAAGGTTTTTCGCAACCTAGTTTTTGGTCAGTTCAAACACTGGATATCCATCTGCCACTTCCGCGAAGGCTTGGGCGGGCGATCCCGCGCGAACCGTGAAATACCGCTGCACGGCGCTGTGATATCGCTCCAAATATTCCTTTAAGATCGGCAACTTTTCGGGCGCACTAATTTCCTTTAAGCGAAATGTTTGGTTAAATGAGCCCCGCTTGAGTGTGATCTCCCCTGATGCCTCCGCGTTGCGTACCCACTGAGTTCTTCCGCGCGGCGCAACCAGGAGATGCTTGCCGTTGATCTCCAT
>Ga0070713_100002631_pt1 | contig 11708 bp, 7 predicted proteins | sample LARL82metaG_FD_65465 | JGI IMG/M metagenome (GOLD analysis project Ga0070713, IMG submission 65465) | Corn, switchgrass and miscanthus rhizosphere microbial communities from Kellogg Biological Station, Michigan, USA - LAR L8-2 metaG | ecosystem: Host-associated > Plants > Roots > Rhizosphere ... | reverse complement strand
GACGTCCACGATGCGCGTCTACTCGCGCGCCATCGTGGAGAAGAGCGTGCCAATGGCGACCTACGTGCGCGCCGTCACCGATTCGATTCGCCTCACGACCACCGACGCGCGCGCGAGGGCCCTGGAAGAGGCGGCGCGGGAGTCGTTCGAAGGCCGGGCCATAGTGCTCCGCATTGCCCCCGATGGGACGGTCTCGCTCGCCGACAGCAGCGCCGCCAGCGTCTCCCGCGACGTCGCTGAAGCGGTGTCGCTGATGCCCGCGGCATTTCCGCGTGGGCCGGTCGAAGTCGGTTTCAGCTGGAGCCGCGACATGCCGCTCCCCGGCGCGGGTCACATCACCGCTGGCGCGTCGAGCGCGGGTGGTTGGTTGCACACGAAGTTCCGCCTCGACTCCCTGTCGAAACGTGGGACGATTGCCTACGTCTCGATGCATGGAGAGATGACCCCGGATCCCGACGCGCTGCGCGATTCGGGCACGGCTCCGGTGCTCGACAACGGCATTGTGAGCGGGACGATGATCGTGGACCGCGCGCGTGGCTGGCTCACCGAGTCACAGTTCACGATCGTCGCACATTCGACCATTCACCTGCCCGGTAGCGACGACACGGTTATGCGTTTCGAGACGCGCGTCACCCAGCACATGAAAACCGTCGAAAGCCGGCCATAGAAGCCATCTTCGGGATATATTCTGGCCGGGACTCGAGGGCCGCGTCCCCGCCCATTGCACCCGCAGAATGCGTCTCGTCCATTTATCGGACCTGCACCTCGGCTTTCGTCAGTACCAGCGTCTCACACCCGGTGGCATCAACCAGCGGGAAGCGGATGTTGCGCGCTCCTTTCAGTCGGCCATCGATCGCACGATCGAGCTGCGCGCCGAGCTCGTCCTGGTGGGCGGCGACGTGTTCCATAACGTTCGCCCGACGAATCCGGCGATCGTCCACGCCTTTCTGCAGTTCAGTCGGTTGCGGGCGGCGCTCCCCGACACGCCCGTGGTCATGATTGCCGGCAATCACGACACGCCACGGGCGGCGGAGACCGGCAGCATTCTGCGATTGTTCCGCGAGCTTGGTATCCAAGTCGCCTACGCGGACGCGGAGCGATTTAAGTTCACCGATCTCGACCTGTCGGTGCTTGCTGTTCCAGACGTGCCCGGTAAGCGGCCGGCATTCACCCCCGATCCGCAGGCGCGCTACAACGTTCTGCTTCTCCACGGCGAGGTGCAGGGGATGCTCCCCGCGCACGCCGCGTCCGCTGATCGCGCCGCGCTCGAGATTCCACTCTCGGAGCTTGGTGCCGCGATGTGGGATTACGTCGCCCTCGGCCACTACCACGTGTATCGGCAGATCGAGCCGAACGCGTACTATTCCGGCTCGCTCGACTATACGAGCGCGAACACCTGGGGCGAGTTGTTCGAGGAGCGTGCGGCCGGCGTGCCCGGCAAGGGCATCATCGAGCGGAATCTCGAGAGCGGTGCGCAGACTTTCCATCCGCTGCCGCCGTCGCGGCCGATCATCGACCTGCCGCCGATCTCGGCGCGCGGGCTGACGGTAGCCGAGGTGGACGAGCGCATCCTGGCGTCGGTGAATGGCTGCCGCGGCGGCATCGAGGACAAGATCGTGCGGCTCATCGTGCGCGATCTGCCGCGTCACATCGCGCGCGATCTGGACCACAAGGTGTTGCGCGACTTCAAGCGGCGTGCGCTGCACTTCCATCTCGATACCCGCCGGCCCGAGATGGTGCGTCTCGCGGGCCACGGCGCGCCAGGCAAGCGGCCATCGCTCGCCGATGTCGTGCGCGAGAAGCTCATGAGCCGCGTGCTGGAGAGCGACATCGACCGGAAGGAGCTGGTCGCGTTAGGCTTGCGCTATCTCGCCGAAGCCGAGAGTACCGTCGGCGCGGCGCCCCTCGGCGCCGAGCCGCCGTCGGAGACGAGCGGGTGACGTCGTGCATCTGAATTCGCTCCGGCTCTGCAACTTCCGCCAGCACGCCGACACGCGGATGGTCTTCGATTCCGGCCTCACCGGAATCATTGGACCGAACGGCGCGGGTAAGTCCACGATCCTGGAAGGGATCGCCTGGGCGTTGTACGGCACGCCAGCCGCGCGAGGCACGCGCGATTCGATTCGTTTCAATCGCGCTGGGGCACGCTCCCAGGTCCGGGTGGAGCTGGACTTCGAGCTCGGCGGACATCGCTACCTCGTCTCGCGCGGCCTCACGAACGCCGAGCTGTTTCTCGACGGCGCGAGCACGCCGATCGCCAACACGATCACCGGCGTCACCGAGCTGCTGCGGCGGCGGCTCGGCATGTCGCTCGACGAGTTCTTCAATACCTACTTCACCGGGCAGAAAGAGCTGAGCGTGATGGCGGCCATGGGGCCGTCCGAGCGCGCCCAGTTCCTCTCCCGCGTATTGGGCTACGAGAAGCTGCGTACCGCGCAGGCGCTCGTGCGCGAGCGTCGGCGCATCATCCTCGCTGAGGCGGCGGGATTGCGCGCGGGAATGCCCGATCCCGACAGCGTGGCGCGAATGCTTGGCGACGCAAGGGCTCGCGTGGAGGTCGCCGAGTCACGCGCGCGCGATTCGAGCGAGCGGCGCGCAAAAGCTCGTGAGATTCTCGATTTCGTCACACCGCGCTGGGAGATGCTCCAGCGGGAGCGCGAGCGGCTGCAGGCACTTCTTGCCGAGCTTCGCGTATCCGAAAGCGAGGCAGCTGGCCTGGGCCGCGACAGCGAGCGACTCGACCGCGAGCTCGCCGACGTCGCGACGGCACGGGTGGAGCTCGAGCGCATTCGTGTCGAGATCGCACCGTTAGGCGAGATCGTCTCGGCGCTGCACGAGATGGATCGCCTGTACGCCGAGGAGGGGCGTCGCCGCACGCTCCTCGAGAGCGCTCGAGCACTCGCCGAGGATCTGGGGCGTCTGCGCGAGCGGCGCGCGAAGATCGAAGCCGCGCCCGGTCTCGAGGAACAGGTGACCACCGAGCTGGCTGAGAAGCGTCACGAGCTCCAACGCACCGAGGACGAGCTCGAGGCCAAGCGTACCGACTGGGTGCGCGACCGTCAGGAGGCGGAGACCAAGCTCGACGCCTTGCGCCGGCAGCACGCCGAATTGAAGGAGCAGCGCGAGCGGCTCGTCGCCGCCGGCGAGAACGGCATCTGTCCGACATGCGCTCGCCCGTTAGGCGATCACTATCGCTCGGTACTCGACCTCATCGACGATCAGCTCAACACCGCTGTCGTGGACGGCAGCTATTACCGCAAGCGCCTCGATCAACTCGTCGAGATGCCTCCGCCGGTGAAGGCGCTGGGTGAGCAGCGGCGCGTGGCGCTGGATACCGTGGGAAAGCTCGAGCGACGGCTCGCCCGCGTCCAGAGTGCCGTGCAGGAGCTGGCGCAGATCGGGCGCGAGATCGTTCAGAAGGAGGATCGGGATCGCGGCCTGCGTGACGACCTGGCGAGGATTCCGGTCGGCTACGATCAGGCCCGACACGAGCAGCTGCGGCGGGACCTCGAGCGTCTCCAGCCGCTCGACGCCCGCGCCGCGCGGCTCGGGGCGCAGGTGGAGCGGGAAGGGCAGCTCCGCCGCGAGCGCGAACGCGTGACCCAGGCCACCGACCTAACGAGCCGTCGCATGGCGGAGCTGCAGCGGCAGCGGCAAGCGATCCAGTTCTCGGAGCAGTCGTGGGACGCAATGCGCGCCGAGTACGAGCGTGCCGCGACGGAGCTGCGAGCGGCCGAATTGGCTTCGGTCGGGGCCGACGCGGAAGCCGCGGCCGCCCAGGGCGCCCTCGCCACCGCGCTCCAGGCCCAGCGCGACCTCGCCCGCTCGCAGGCTCAGCTCGACGAGTTGAATCGCGACAAACGCATGCACGACGAGCTCGATCGCGCGTATTCGGACATGCGGACCGATCTCAATGTTCAGCTCCGGCCCGAGATCTCCGAGTTGGCGAGCTCCTTCCTGACGGAGCTCACCGACGCGCGCTACTCCGAGCTCGAGCTGGACGACCAGTACAACGTCCTGGTCCTCGAGGAGGGCATTCCGAAGCCAGTGATTTCCGGTGGCGAGGAGGACCTTGCGAATCTGGTCCTTAGGCTTGCCATTTCACAGATGATCGCGGAGCGCGCTGGCCAGAGCTTCTCACTGCTGATCCTCGACGAGATCTTCGGATCGCTCGACGAGTCGCGGCGTCACAACGTTGTCGAGCTGCTGCGGCGGCTGCAGGATCGGTTCGAGCAGGTCATTCTCATCACGCACATCGAATCCGTGCGCGAAGGACTCGATCGCGTCATCACCGTGCGCTACGACGATGAGACGGGCGCGTCGCGCGTGGAACAGGAGCCCGCGCTCGCCGCACCCACCCTCGACGACGAGGCCCAGCTCACGATGGGAGCCGCCGACTGATGGTCGCGACACGTACCTGGCGTCCCTCGCATTCGGTGGACGGACCCTTCCGCGCTCGGCTCGACGACATCTCGGACCTCAACCAGGTCTTCAGCGATGCGTTCACGGAGCGCTATCGCCGCGACGGCATGGTCGGCGTGCGCGTGCCGTATCTCAACCCAGCGGTGTGGCGTTATGCGATCGACGATGCGGACGCTGGCGCCATGCTCTGGCGCGACGACCGTGGCCATGTCGCCGCGTTCAACATGGTGCACCGATCGGGCACCGAGGGCTGGATGGGCCCACTCGCCGTCCGCACCGAGTATCAGGGTACGGGACTCGGCAAGGAGATCGTCTCGCGTGGCGTCGAGTGGCTGAAGCAAAGCGGCGCGAGTGTGATCGGCCTCGAGACGATGCCGCGCACGATGGATAACATCGGCTTCTACTCGCGCCTCGGCTTCGTGCCCGGTCGCCTGACGCTGACGACGACGCTCGACGCCGCGCTCTCCGATCGGCCGGCGATGCTCCTCGCGCGCCGGTCGGCCCACGAAAAGGAATCGACGCTCGCGGAGTGCAAGGCGCTCCTCGACAGCCTCGCGCCGGGCTACGACTACACGCGGGAGATCCAGCTCACCGACGACCTCTCGTTAGGTGACACCGTCATTCTTCGCGCCCCGGATGGCACGCTGGACGGCTTCGCCCTCGCGCACACGGTGCCGCTCGTCGAAGGCCGTGCCCGCGAGGAGCTGCGCGTGTTGAAGCTCGTGCTTCGCCACGAGGAGCAGTTCCCCGAGATGGCCCGTTCGCTTTGCGACTTCGCCCGCCGCAGCGGCACCCGCCGCGTTGCCTTACGAGTCCAGGGCGAGTACCAGACGACGTATCAGCGGCTGATCTCGATGGGCGCGCGCGTGCGCTGGACGGACCTCCGCATGGCCCTCAGCGGCCACGATGAGGAACGGCCCCGGAAAGCCTTGGTTCTTTCTAATTGGGAGATCTAGGTCCTTATCGGGATTTCGTCATGGGGAAAGGATCTCTGAATTTGACGCGGAGGGCGCGGATCACTCTCCTCTCATCGCAATTAACGGATCTGTCCTCGCTGCCCGTCGCGCCGACCAGTAGCTGGCGAGGATGGCCGTAGCGAGGAACAGCAACGGCACGACGACAAACGTACCGACATCCGTCGCTGTTGTCTGAAAGAGCATCGAGCGGATGATCCGCGCCGCTCCGACCGCGCCGGCGACGCCGAGCAGGCCGCCGGCGAGAACGAACCCGAGCCCGCTCCGCATAACGAGCACGATGATGCCGCGCGGTGTGGCGCCGAGCGCGATCCTCACGCCCAGCTCGCGCGTCCGCTGCACGACGCTGTAGCTCACCGTGCCGTACAGCCCCACCGTCGCCAGGAGCAGCGCACAGAAGGCGAATCCCGTCACGACGAACGTCACGAACCGACGCTGCGAGTCGATCGCGTCGAGGCCGACCGCCGAGACACTCGGCTTCCCGAAGAAGATGAGTGCTGGCTCCGCCGCTCGAATCGCGCGGTCCACCGCCGGCAGCGCCCGCGTTGCATTCTCGGCGCGCACGACGAAATGCATCCAGGGCCATACCTCCAAGGTGTACGGAAGGTAGATCTCCGACGACAGCTCGTCCTCGGGGCCGCCTTCACGAACGTTGGCGATCACGCCTATCACCGGAAGCGTCATCGGCTGGCCGAAATCGGCGCGCCCCTGCGACGCCCGGTGTACCGTGACGCGTTTGCCTAACGGATCCGAGCCCGGCCAAAGCTCCTTCGCCAGCTTCTCACTCACGACGAATCCGACCGGCGACCGCATGTCGTCGTCGGTGAACCAGCGCCCGGTCACCATCGGAATGCGCATGGTCTTGCGATAGTCCGTCGACACGGGATGGTACGCCGCGGTCTTTTCGGCGCGTCCGCCCGACGAGGCATCGCTCTCGACTTTCACGGGGAGCAACGCGCCGCCCGCCGCCGCGGCAGTAGTCACCCCGGGCACGTTGCGCAGGGCGTCGAGAATGCGCGCGTACAGCGCCGCCGCCTCCGCCGGCGATTCGTAGCGATGTCGCGGCGGCGAGATCGCGAAATCGATCGTGTCGCGGGAGTCGTAGCCGAGTGAAACGTCGAGCATGCGGCGGAAGCTCTGGAGAAGGAGACCAGCGCCCATGAGCAGCGTGAGCGCGAGCGCGAATTGCAGCGCGACGAGAATATTGCGCGCGCGTGCCTCCCTGCGACCGCCAACCGCGGCCGCAGCTCCGGCGCGCATTCGCTCCATCACCCGCGCCGTGCCGGCCTGCATCGCCGGCAGAATGCCGACGAGCAGTGCCGTCGCCAACGACGCGAGCACGGCGAAGATCGCCACCCGTCCGTCCACGGCGAGCTCCGATGCGAAAGGCACCCGCTCCGTCGCCGCGCTCCGCATGTAACCGACCAAGAGAGCGGCCAACGACAATCCCAGCCCACCGGCGACGACCGCGACGATGAGGATCTCGGTGAGCAGTTGCCGGGCGATGCGCCCGCGCCCGGCGCCTAACGCGAAGCGCACCGCGAGCTCGCGCGATCGCGAGCTCGCCCGCACGAGAAAGAGATTCGCGACGTTGGCGCACGCCAGCAGGAGCACGAGGCCGATGGCGCTCGTGATGAGGGTGATCGTCTGGCGGATACCGCCAAACAGCTCGTCGGCGATCGGCCTGAGCCCAACCGCGCTCCAATGTGCCTGCTCCACCGGATACTCCGTCGCGAGCCGCTGGGCGATCGTGTGCATCACCGCCGCGGCGCGCGCCGAATCGACGCCAGCCCGCAGGCGTAGGATGGCACGGCTGTCGACATGGAGCCCGCGCAACTTGAGCGCGGCGTGCGTGGCGTCGAAGACAGCGATCGGCTGCCAGATCGCAGGGCCGAGCAGGAATCCGGCGTCACCGAAATTCGGATACGCGAATCCGTGCGGCATCACGCCGATCACCGTCGTTGGAACGCTGTCCACGCTGACGAGCTTTCCAATCGTCCTCGGGTCGCCGCCGAACTGCTTGACGAAGTAGTCGTAGGAGAGGATCGCGACATTCGGCCCGCCGGCCCGCTCCTCGTCGGCGGTGAAGCCGCGACCGAGCAGCGGCTTGGTGCCGAGCAGCTCGAAGAAGCCGGGCGTGACGTACGCGGCGATGCCCCGCTCCGGCCCGTTAGGCATGGGCAGAGTCACTCCGTCGCCGCGTACGAATGCCATACCCCGGATCGCGCTGGACACTGCCGCGCTCTGCGCCTGCCAGTCGCGGAAGGTTGGATAAGACGGCACCCGGAAGCCGCCGTCGTCGCTCCGTTCGTAGACCGTCTGCAGCAGCTCCGGGTGGGCATAGGGAAGCCCGCGCCAGACGACCGTATCCAGAACGCTGAACGCCGCCGTCGTGCAGCCGATGCCGACCGCCAGGGTGAGCACAGCGACGATGGAGAAGGCTGGCGAACGGAGCAGCGTCCGCGCTCCGTAACGGAGGTCCTGCGACGTCGATTCGAGTATGTGTTGGCTCATGCGATCATTCTGATGGCGACCCAAGGACGATTCCAGCTCTGAAAGCCAGAGCCCTGTCAGGGAACTCGCACACTTCGCTGACAAAGTCGGGTAATCTCCGACGCGCTGTCAGGGCGGAGAGCTAATCATTCCAAGACTCTCCCGACACAATTCGCGCTGTCGAAATGCGATTCTCGCTTACCATCCTTTCCCTGCGAGAATACGCCATGTCGGACCATAGAAAACCTCTTGGTGAGGAGACCCCACTCGGCAACGTAGCCAGCCGCCGCCGCTTTCTGCGCGATAGCGCAATCGCGGCGGCCGTCGCTGGGACCGTCGCGGCATGCCGCAAAGCGGAGGGTGCCGCCAACGCGGTCGTCGCCGCCGGCCACGAGCACGGCGCCCTGCCACCTGCGCCGGCGCCGAGCGCGCGTGAGAAGGCCGACGCGATGGACAAGATGCACGAGTCGGTGATGAAGGCATTCCCGGCGAAGACGGTCGGGAAGGGCAATCAGCCGCTGCAGCCGCGGCTCGACAAGGCGTAAAGGTATTCGAGCTCACGGCGCGCGAGATCCAATGGGAGGTCGCGCCGGGCCAGCGCGTCGCGGCGATGGCCTACAACGACCAGGTACCGGGCCCGATGATTCGCGTTCGCGAGGGCGATCACGTGCGCGTCGTGCTGAAGAACGAGCTCACCGAGTCGACCGCCATCCACTTCCACGGTCTCGAGACATCGAACGAGGTGGACGGCGTCCCATTCATCACCCAACCGCCGGTGAGACCCGGCGAGACGCACGCCTACGAGTTCGTCGTTCCCAATTCCGGGTCTCACATGTACCACTCGCACCACAACTCGACGAAGCAGGTGGGGCTTGGCCTATTGGCCGCGTTCATCGTGGAGCCGAGGCGTCCGCGCGAGATCGAGAAGGCGGACCGAGACTATTTGTTTGTCCTCAATGACGGCCTGCACGGTTACACCTTTAACGGCAAGAGGTTTCCCGCCACCGAGCCCCTCCTCGCGAAGGTCGGCGAGAAGATTCGCATTCGCTATATGAACGAAGGGATGATGATCCATCCCATGCACTTGCACGGGCTGCACATGACGGTCATCGACAAGGACGGCTGGCCGCAGCCGCAGCCCTGGCGATGCGACACACTGAACGTCGCGCCCGGCGAACGCTGGGACGTGATCGTCGACTGCACACGTCCTGGGACGTGGGCTTTCCACTGCCACATCTTGCCGCACGCCGAATCGGATCACGGCATGTTCGGGATGGTGACGGCACTGGTGGTGAGTAAGGCGTGAGGCGTTGGGCGTGATGGTAAGGATCAGCGCCTCACGCCTCGCGCTCTGCGCGTCTCCGCCGTCCATCTAAATGGACATTTCATGCCCAGTTGTAAATTTTCTACTGCACGGCCTTGACACGTGCTCGTTAGGCAAGTCGGCACGCGCGCTGGTGATTTCGCGGAATTTCCTTCGCGAATACCAGCGCTCCAACGACCGATCGCATGGGTCGAAGTCCGAATGTCCGCGCGCGGCGCAAGACGAGAACTGGTAGCAAGTTGCGTGAAGGCACTCTCGGTTGACGGCCGCTGGTCCAGGGTGGCCCGCCGGCCGTCGTGAGGTGACGCAAGCGCTGCCGCGCGCGGCCGAGAGCGCGATTACCCCTTGCGCAAAAAGCGTATTAAGTAGGGGGCAACGACTCGAGATCTTCGTATCGGGGAAAAAAATTCCTCTTGCGCCGGAGCCGCGATTTTCCGTTAGAGATTGTGGAAGGACGAGTCGCCGCCGTTGCAATCGGTTCTTGGACCAACAATCTCGGCGCTGTCTCAGGAGAGAGACACTCGGTCCGCAATTGTAAATTTTTTAAACCAGGCCTGGAGGTGAACGAGTGCCCAACGAGGGCAATGGACACGCATAGCCAGTCTCGCGGAAACTCGCCAAGGTCAAGCCTGACGAGCAGTTATACCATCACTGCTAGCGTCGTCGCTCCTTGCGCTCGGGTGTGTCGTGAGGCAGGCGACCGGAAACAGGAAAAAAATTGCCTCTTGCGCGAAGAGTCGAATTTTGCATTTAGGTATATAGAGGGATCGATGAACGAAGTTTCGGGCGGACCGGGTCGCAGTCCGTCGATCACGGCCCTCTCGCGCGGCTGACGCAGCAGCGCCCGCATCGATCGGGCGAAGCGAAGTCCGGTCCGGTCCGCACGCCCCTCGGCATCGGCAACCGCCCGGCGCACTTCAGCACCTGGAGTCCGAAGCGCCGCGATCGCACCTCGGCCCGCGACGACTGAAGCCTGGAGCGCAGCAACTGCGCCGTGCACAGCACGCACCGCGAGGCGTTCCGCAGGAACTCGAGTAAGTGTCGCAGCAACGGCAACGCGCACCACAGCCATTCCATCGCGTACCGCGGCAGCTGCAACGCCAACACAGACAACTGCCACGCGAATCGCCGTAAAGGCAGCGCGTTCCGCCGCAAGTACAACGCGTTCTGATGTAACTACAACACGTCTCGCTGCAACTGCAACGCCAAACGCAACAAGTGTCGCGCATTCCGCAGCAAGCCACGCGCGAATGGCAGCAACTGTAACGCGCATTGCGGGAACGCCATCCCGCATCGCCCTAACTCTGACGCGAACACGGACAACTGCAGCGCGTATCCCCGCATGTGTAACGCGTACCGCCGCAACCGCATCGCGTAGCGATGTAAGCGCAGCGGCGAGCGCATCATCTGCAGCGCGTTCCTCGGGAACTCCACTGCGCATCGTCGTAACTGCGACGCGAACATGAGCAAGTGCGACGCGCACCGAGGTAACTCCATCGCGTATCGATGGAAGCGCAACTCCTTCTGAAGCAACTGCAGCCTGTGTCGAAGCAACTCTAACGCGCTTCGCCGTACGTACGACGCGTATCGCTGCAACTGCAATCCGAACGCAACAAGTACCGCCCGTTCCGCAGGAACTCCACTACGCGCCGACGCAACGGCAATCGGCACGGCGGCAACTCCATCGCGTATCGGTTTACCTCCCGCACGAACACGGACAATTACAACGCGTATCGACGCATCGGCAACGCGCTTTGAGGTACCAGCAACGCGTATCGCCGTATGCGCAATGCGCACCGCTGCAAGTGCTAGCCATGCCGACGCAACTGCAACGCGCATCGATGCAAGTACAACGCTCACCGCGATAGGTGCAGCTCGCATCGCCGCAACTCCGGACCGAATCGCTGCAATGCATTGCTCACCGCCGCATGGTACTCGCTCACCGCCGCATGGCATTCGGCCATCGACGCAACTCCGCTCCGCTTCTGCGTGGTGACATCGCGCGCCACCACGACTCCCACGCGCCTCGCTCACTGCGAACGCTCAACGCTCGACTCGGGACGCTCACCGCCTGATCGTTCTCAGCCACCGCTCACCCGCCACTGGAGATCGACGATGCTCACATTCCTACCGCTGCGTGCGCGGCCGCCGCCCGCGCTTCGCGACGCAGCACCCTGATGTGCCGGTCCCGAGCGGGACCGTTTCACTCCCAAACGGCCACCGCGAAGGGCGCGCACGGTGGCTGTCATCGTTCGCGCGTCCATTAACGCAGTGACATCAGAGAGGATAAAGCAGTGAAAGCGATACAAAATGCTGTTCTCAGCGCGCTCCAACGAGCGCTACGCTTCTTCGAGGAGAACCTCGGAGCGCTCACCGGAACCGTGGACTTCACCGCGGTGCGCAAACGACTCGACGACGTGATCGCGAGCTTCACCACGCACGCCGTCGAGCAGAACGCCACGGATCGCGAAACGAAGGGAGAGTGCGCCAAGCAG
>Ga0070713_100002630_pt1 | contig 11712 bp, 6 predicted proteins | sample LARL82metaG_FD_65465 | JGI IMG/M metagenome (GOLD analysis project Ga0070713, IMG submission 65465) | Corn, switchgrass and miscanthus rhizosphere microbial communities from Kellogg Biological Station, Michigan, USA - LAR L8-2 metaG | ecosystem: Host-associated > Plants > Roots > Rhizosphere ... | reverse complement strand
CATGATGCAGCCCGGCGCGCTGCCCGCCCCCTCAGCCGCCGGCGCCTCCACGCGATCGGGAGGCCGCCGCACTACGCGGACACTACCGAGCACCGGTAAACGGTTGTCAGACGGTGATGAAGTGCCGAGCGGCCGGGATGGAGAGTGACCAGATGACCCTGGTCGGTTCGGATCCGGCCGACGGTGTCCGGCTGCCCGAGTTCATCGCCGTGCAAATACCGCCGTGGTCGGCTCGGCCAGAGCTCAGCCGCCGCCGTCGCCTGGGCATACTGGCCGTCTGCTGCTCGGCCGTGTTCATGGTCGGACTCGACAATACGGTCGTCAACGTCGCGGTGCCGTCGATCGGCCGCCAGCTGCATGCTTCCGTCGCCGGCCAGCAGTGGACGATCGCGGCCTACACGATCGTGCTCGCCAGCCTCATGCTGCTCGCCGGCGCGCTGGGCGACCGCATCGGCCGCCGCACCGTCTTCCAGGCCGGGCTGGCTACCTTCACCCTCGGTTCCTGGCTGTGCAGCCTGGCTCCCAGCCTCGGCTGGCTGGTCGCCTTCCGGGTGCTGCAGGGCGTCGGCGGGTCCATGCTCAACCCGGTGGCCATGTCCATCATCGCCTGCACCTTCACTGACCGGGCCGAGCGGGCCCGGGCTATCGGCGTCTGGGGTTCGGTGCTCGGCCTCAGCATGGCCCTCGGACCGGTACTCGGCGGCGGCCTCGTCAGCTCGGTCGGCTGGCGGGGTATTTTCTGGGCCAACATCCCGGTTGGCCTGGCTGCCATCGTGCTCACCGCGATGCTGGTGCCCGAGTCAAGGACTCCCCGGCCGCGCAGGCCCGACCCGGTGGGCCAGATCCTGGTCATCGTCCTGCTCGGGGCGCTCACCTACGCGATCATCGAGGCCCCGGTCGCCGGCTGGCACTCGGCGCGGATCTGGGGGCTGTTCGCCGTGGCGGCAGCGGCGCTGGTCACGCTGGCCGGCTACGAGTCGCGCCGCGCCGAGCCGCTGATAGACCCCAGGTTCTTTCGCAGCGTGCCGTTCAGCGGCGCCGTGCTGACCGCCATCTGCTCGTATGCGGCGCTGGGCGGATTCCTGTTCCTCAGCCCGATGTACCTGCAGGACGTCCGGGGCCTTTCCGCCCTGAACGCGGGCCTGCTGCTGCTCGTCGCGGGCGCGGCGCTGGCGATCTGCGCGCCCGTCGGCGGGCGGATGGTCGCCCGCCGCGGAACCCGGATTCCCCTGCTGATCGCCGGCGTCGCGCTGACGCTGAGCAGCGCGGCCCTGTCCCGGCTGACCAGCGTGTCGCCGGGGGCCGGGGTAGAGCTGAGTTTCGCGCTCTTCGGCATCGGGGCGGGCATGGTGAACACCGCAATCACCAGTACCGCCGTAGCGGGCCTGCCGACGGCACAGGCGGGCGTCGCGGGCGGGATCTCCTCCGCCAGCCGGCAGGTCGGCCTGGCGCTCGGTGTCTCCATCACCGGGTCGGTCCTCAATTCAGGCCTGCACGGGCCCATCCGGGCCGGCTTCGTCGGCGCCAGCCACGCCGGATGGGGGCTGCTGGCCGGCTGCGGATACCTGGTTCTCATGCTCGGCCTCGTGACCACCAGCCGCCGGGCGCTCCGCACCGCGGCGCACCGCTCAGGGCTGGCCGGCCAGGCCGCCCCGGCCGCCAGACCGCCCTAGGGGTAACGAGGGCAAGTCCCCGCACCCCGTTCGTTTAAATGATTTTGAATTTGATGTGCCGGATCAGCGTGCCTGGCTGAATTGCCTTGACTGGGGTCGCAATGGATACGAATAGCAATCAGCTCGACTGGCGATGTCATCCAGATCCCTCAGAAGAACCGCCTCCTGAGCGTGCACCCGGCCGGGACGCGCCGGCCGACCCCTGGGTAATGCGTCCAGCGGACTGGTTTCTCCGCCAGCTCGGGTTGGCCTGGCGAGGCGCGGGCCAGCCGGACGACGCCGGCCCGACCAGGACCGTCGAGGACGACCGCTCCGGCCAGCCGTTCGTCCCGCCGCCCGGGAGCCAGAACCCGGATTCGGCCGCCGGTGACTGGCATATGCCGGAGCAAAGATGGACCTACGCGGGATTCGAATGGGAGAAGGCGGACCCGGCGGGCAGCCGCGAGGGGAGTGCCAGCGGGCAATCACCATCGGCCCCGCCCGCGTCCGGATACTCTGCTGACCGGTGGTCTGACGACCGCCCGCCGATCTGGCCGCGTCCGCCCGGCCTGGTCGGGCCGCCCGGGCCCGGAGGTGCCGGGCTCGGGCCGCCCGGGCCCAGAGGTGCCGGGCTCGGGCCGCCCGGGCCCGGAGGTGCCGAACGGACGCCGGCGGGCGATACCCGGCTGCTCACCCGCCCGGCGCCGGGTGGCCCTGGTCGGCCCGGCCGCCGCCAGCGGCCCGGCCGCCGCCAGCGGCCCCGCCGCCGCCAGCGGCCCCGCCGCCGCTCCGGCCGCATGATGATGGGTGTCATGCTGCCGGCTGTGCTGCTGACGGCAGTGGCGGCCCTGGCGGTCGCGCTCTTTACCGGCGCCTGGCCGAGGTCAGGGCCGCTGGCCGGGAATGAGCAGCAGGCTTCGGGCGCCGCGAGGATGCCGGCCGCGGCTTCCTTCGGCATCTATCCCGGGCAGCAGCAGCGCGGAGTGGTCCAGGCGATCACCCGCGTCGTGACCGTGGGCAGGACGATCGTAGCGACGGGATCCCAGGCGAGCGACGGGGTAGTCCGCCCCCAGTTCCTGGTCTCGGCGGACGCGGGCGCGAGCTGGCAGCTCGCCCCGGTCGACGCCCCGGGCGGTGCCGCGGCCGCACTCGGCCATCCGGCTACCCTGCTGGCCGGAAGCCAGGGCGGCTGGGCGGCGGTCGGCCCGCATGCCGTCTGGACCAGCCGGAACGGGCTGGCCTGGACCTTGGCCTCCGCACACGGGATCAGCCCGCAGCAGCCAGGCGACTCGGTGTGGGTGATGACCCGGACGGCCGACGGGTTCCTGGCCGCCGGCGCGAACGGGAGCATTGGGCAGGGGGTCGCCTGGACGTCGCCTGACGGGGCGCGATGGCAGCGGATGACGGCTGCTCAACTAGGCCTGGCCGGTCCGGGCGAGACGGTGCTTAACCTCTCCCACGCTGCCACCCACGGGAACGCGACGGTGATATCCGGCACGGTCACCAGGGGCGGTACGTCCTACGACGCGGCGTGGCTCAGGACGGCCGGCCGTACCGCATGGACCCGGATAACGATTCCGGCCGGTCCTGGCACCGGACCCGTGATCACCGGACTGGGTTCTGACCGGGCCGGGCTGCTCGCGGTACGGCCGGGCCTGGCCGTCGACGGGGCCGCGGCAGGCGTGGCGTACTTCTCTCCGGACGGGCTGACCTGGCAGTACGCCGCGACGATCGGCGCGGCAGGCGGGTGGAGCCCGGGCGTGGTCAAGGGCAGCGACTCCGGCCTGGTGGTCACCGGGACCAGCGCCTCCGGTCAGCTGACGTCCTACACCAGCGACGGCTCAGGCACGGCCTGGCGGCAGGCCGGCCTGCTGGGCGAGGCGGCCGCCGAGTCAGTGGACGGTGCGACCGTCGCCCCTGATGGCACCGTCATCGCCGTCGGCCATACCGCCGCCGGCCCGGACGGCCAGCAGCCTGTCCTGCTCAAGGCGGGTACCGACGGCACCGTCCGGCCGGTCTCGCTGGCCCGCATCCCCGGTGCCACCGTCCCGGAGATGCGGATCAGCGCCACCGCCGTGGCCGGGGGACTGCACATCGCGGTGGGCAGTGTCAACGGCTACCCGGCGGTCTGGCGCAACCGCGGGGGCAGCCACTGGACCCTGGTGTCCTCGCCGGTGCCAGACGGCGCCGGCCGGGGCCTGCGCGCGCTGACCAGCGTGGCGCACGGACCGGCCGGCTGGCTGGCCGTGGGGGTACCCGGTCCTGTCGTCCTGACCTCGGCCGACGGAACCAGGTGGACGGTCGTCGCCGGCGGCATCACCGGCTCCGGCCAGGTGCTCGCGGTCGCCGCCAGCGTGCATGGCTTCGTCTCGGTCGGCGCGCGCGGCGGTCACCCCGCGATATGGACCACCGCGGATGGACGCTCCTGGGACGCCACCGTCCTGCCCGTGCCCGGCGGCGCCAGGACCGCCGTCCTCCGGCAGGTCGCGGTCAACGGTCCGACCGTGGTCGCCCTCGGCCAGGCCGCCGTGCCCGGCCAGGCCAGCACCGTGCCGTTCGTCGAGCTCTCCGCCGACGGCGGCCGGACCTGGCGGTGGGCGCCGTTCGGCCCAGCCGGACCGGGCACCACCGTTACCGCCCTGACCGCGGGCCCGGCCGGCTTCGCCGCCGGGGGACTGACCGCCTCACACGAGGTCGTCATCTGGACCTCTGCCTCCGGCGTGAAATGGAAATCGTTGTCAGCGGGGGGCGTCAGGGGATCCGCGATCTGGCAGGTCGACGCGCTGGCCCCGGATGGCCCGGCCGTGAGCGGCATCGGCACTGTCGTCACCACGCGAGGCCAGCAGATCGTGACCTTCACCATCCACCCCTGACGGTTCGTGATGGCGGGGGTTACGGTCATTCCTGGTCCCAGCCGTCGCTGTGGTCCCGGTGTCACCCGGTCCTGGCCTCCGGCAAACGACATGGATGTGGCAGCCATGTCGCAGGAACGACATGGATGTGGCACTCATGTCGTTCGCTGTTGAGATCCCTCAGGCGGATCGTGACCGGGTTACGGCGGTGATCAGCGGGATGGCTCCGGCCCTGCGCTCTGTGTCCTGACTGGCGGCCCGCACTGCTGCCGGGGCGTCGTCGTCGGCCAGGATGCGCTGGTACAGGCCACGCAGCCAGGCACTTGGCTGCGTGCCGAGTTCCTGCCCCATCGCCTGGTAGCCGACCCGGTAGAGGCCGAGTGCGTCGGCCCGGCAGCCGAGGCGGTGCAGGGCCAGCATCGTCAGTCCGAGCGACCGTTCCCGGAGCGGATGCGTGATGAGCCAGGCGGAGAGTTCCGTCACCACCGTGGCGTACCGGCCGAGCACGAGATCTGTTTCTGCCTTGGTTTCCGCCGTCAGCAGGCGCCGGGAGTCCAGGTGCTCCGCCGCGGTCCTGAGGGATCCGGACCTGGCGTCGCCCAATGCCGGTCCGCGCCACAACGCCAGCGCCTCGCCCAGCAATGCCGATGCGGCCGCCGGCTCCCCCCCGTCGGCGGCCTGCATCCCTCGTGCCGTCAGGTCGTCGAATTCGGCCAAGTCAATTCCCACCTGGTCCGGGGACAGCAAGTACCCGGGGGGGACGGTGAGCAGCGCGCCGTCCGGATCCCGCGCGCTGCAGTTCATCGCTTGGCGAAGTACCGATATATGCGCCTGGATCTTGGTACGCGCCGTCGCTGGCGGCGTGTTACCCCAGAGGACCCGGATAAGCGTCGCTACCGGCACGACCCTTCCATGTTCGAGGGCCAGGGCCGCGAGCAGCGACCGGAGCCCGGGCCCGGCCAGGTCGATAAGCCGGCCTTCGTCGTTCGTCATCTGAATGGGGCCGAGCACATTGACGCGCATAGTTCCCGTTTCCTATGCCGACTGCCCTGCCAGGCGGTACTGTAACCCCATTTAAACTTGAACTAGCCCGGTACTGCGCCCGTAGTATTTGAGTAGGGGCGCAGTAGGCAGCCGGAGTGCCCGCGGCGCCGCCGTGGAGGCAGGCATGTGGCTGGCCGTGCTTGGCCCGTTGAATATTTGGTCCGAGGACGCTGAGGTAGCTATTCCGGCGGCCAAGCAGCGCGCGGTTCTCGCGGCTCTGCTGGTGCGGGCCAATCAGGTGGTGTCGTTCGGCGAACTCGCCGAGAACGTCTGGGACGGCGCCCCGCCGCCGACCGCGCGCGTGACCCTGCGGAACTACGTCAAATGCCTGCGCCGGCTTCTCGGTCCCGCGGATGGCGCGCGGATCATCACCCGGGATCCCGGCTATCTGCTCCGGGTCCGCGAGGACGAGGCGGACCTGCTCCGGTTCGGCAGCTTGTCCCGGCAGGGCGCCGAAGCGATGCAGGCGGCCGACTGGCCCCAGGCGGCCGGGATCCTCGCCCAGGCGCTGGCGCTGTGGCGGGGCGAACCGCTGGCCGATATCCCCTCGGACACGCTGCGGCGCGACGCCGGGCCGCGCCTGGAGCAGTTGCGCCTGCAGACGCTGGAATGGCGGGTCGATGCCGACCTGAACCTCGGCCGGCACGCCGACCTGGTCCTCGAGCTGCAGGCTCTCGCCGCCGAGCAGCCACTCCGCGAGCGGTTCCACGCACAGCTCATGCTGGCCTTGTACCGGTGCGGCCGCCCGGCCGAGGCCCTGGCGGCCTACGACCAGGCTCGCAAGCTGCTGGTCGGCCAGCTTGGCGTCGAACCGGGGCCGGAACTGCGCGACCTGCACATGCGGATCCTGCGGGCGGACGAGGATCTGGCCGTCGGCAAGATCACGGCCGGGCCGGCCGGACCCGGCCGCCTCCCGGGAACCGCCGGCGCCGGGGAAGCCGCGGCGGTGGTACCACGGCAGCTGCCGGCCAGCGCCCGGCACTTCGCCGGGCGCGTACGCGAGCTGGATACGCTCACGGCGGTTGCCGACAGCACCGACAGCACCGACGGCGCCGCCGGAGTGGTCGCCGTCTGCGCCGTCAACGGTCCCGCCGGGGTGGGTAAGACGACGCTGGCGATCCGCTTTGCTCATCAGGTTGCCGACCGGTTTCCTGACGGGCAGCTGTACGTGAACCTGCGCGGGTTCGGGCCGGCCGGACCGCCGGTCAGCCCGGCCGAGGCGATCGAAGGCTTCCTCGGCGCCCTCGGCGTGGAGCCCATGCGGATCCCCTCCGACCTGCCCGGCCAGGCGGCCCTTTACCGGAGCCTGCTCGCGGGCCGCCGCGTCCTCATCGTGCTCGACAACGCCCGGGACAGTAGCCAGGTGCGGCCGCTGCTACCGGGAAGCCACGGCTGCCTGGTGATCGTCACCAGCCGGAGCCAGCTCGTCAGCATGCTCGCGGTCGAAGGAGCTCATCCGGTTCCCCTCGACCTGTTCACTATCAGTGAGTCACGGGAACTGCTGGCCCGGCACCTGGGAGCCGGACGCATCGCGGCCGAGCCCGGGGCGGCCGAGGATATCGCCCGGCTGTGCGCGCGCCTGCCGCTGGCACTCAGCGTGGCAGCGGCCCGGGCCGGCTCACGCCCCCGGCTGCCCCTGGCCGCCACGGCCGCGGAACTCCGGAGCGCCGCCAGCCGGCTGGATGCGCTCGGCGACGGGGATCCGCTCACCGATTCCCGTACCGTGTTCTCCTGGTCTTACCTGCAGCTGGAAGCGCGCGCGGCCCGGGTATTCCGGTTGCTCGGCCTCCATCCTGGCCCGGATATCTCAGTCAGCGCCGTCGCGAGCATGGCAGGAATCCCGCGCGACGAAGCTCACCGGATCCTGGACGAACTAACCGGGGTGCACCTGGTAGCCGAGAGCGCGCCGGGCCGGTTCACCCTCCACGACCTGACGCGTGCCTACGCCGCCGAGCTGGCCTGGTCGCACGACGACGTGCGGGCAGGGGCGCGCCGCTATCTTGACCACTACCTGCAGTCGGCCTACGCCGCCGACCGGATCCTCGCCGCCGCCAGGGACGCCATCACGCTGCCGCCGGCCGCGGCCCGGGTAGTGCCGGAGGAGGCAGCCGACGCCCGCCAGGCGCAGGCCTGGTTCCTCGCCGAGCACCAGGTGCTCCTCGCCGCCGCCAAGCAGGCCGCGGAACTCGGATTCGACGAGCACGCATGGCAGATCCCGTGGACGCTGGTGACGTTCCTCGACCGGCAGGGACACTGGCGCGACTGGGAGAGCAGCCAGCAGGACGCACTGGCCGCTGCCAGCCGCGCGGGTGACGTGACCGGCCAGGCTCATTCCTATCGCCAGCTCGGCCGGCTGCTTATCCGCCAGGGCCCCTACGCCGAGGCGGAAAGCCCGCTGACGGCGGCGCTCGACTGTTTCCGGCAGGCAGGTGACCCGGTGGGTGAGGCACGGGTCCGGCTGGATATCGCTCAGGCGATGGAGCGGCAGCGCCGTTACCGCGACGCGATCACGCACAGCATGGAAGCGCTGACGCTCTTCCGCGCGACCGGCCACCAGGCTGGGCAGTCCAGGGCGCTCAACGGGATCGGCTGGTGCCACGCGTGCCTGGGCGAAGCCGAGCTGGCCCTGCCCTATTGCGAGCAGGCTCTGTCCCTGGACCGCGCTCAGGAAAATCTTCAGGCCGTCTCGTCCAGCCTGCACAGCGTGGGTTACATCCACCAGATCCGCGGCGACCACCGCCAGGCGGTCACCTGCTACACCGAGGCCCTCGACCTGTCCTGCCGGCTCGGCGACCGCTACGGTGAGGCCGACTCCCAGGCCTCTCTGGGCGACACCTACCACGCCATGGGCAACCTGCCGAGGGCACGGTCTTCATGGCAGCATTCGCTGGTCATTCTCGACGAACTGCGCCATCCCGAGGCGAGCGCGATCCGTAGCAGGCTGGGTAACGCCGAGGCGCCGGCCGGCGCCCGGACCGGGTGAGCCGGGCCGAGGCGCCGGCCCTGACGATCAGCCCGTCACGTTGGTAACGGGGCCGGTGGCATCGGCTATCGCGACCATCGTCGGGGTGTCGGCTGGCTGGGCGGTGTCGGCGGGCTGGTCAGGACCAGCCGTCTGCACGCTGGCCGGCGCGTCCGCGGGGGCCGGGTCTGATACCGCGGGCGGCTGGGCCGGCGGCTGCTGAACTGCCGCCTGCTGGTCCGCCGCCTGCTGGTCTGCCGCCTGCTGAGCCGGGGGCTGCTGAACCGGGGACGTGACCATGGCCGGATCGGCGGCTGCCACCGCCGTGCCGGTGTCGGCCTGTCCCTGCTGTCCAGGTGGGACCGGGGACGGCGCGTCCGTGGGCTGCGTGGCCGGAGGCTGCCCGGCCGGAGGCTGCGCGTCCGTGGGCTGTCCCGCCGGGGACGGCGTCGCCGACGGCTGGCTGCCCGGTACGGTGGCGTCCCAGGCGGCCGGGGTGGCCGATCCCAGCACCTGGCCGTCCGCGGTGACCCCGAACCGGTTGAGGATGTCCTGCATCGACGAACCCGGTGCGGCCGCGCCGGCCAGGCTCGGCGGCGGGGTCCCGGTGCCTGCCAGACCGGTAACCTGGCCGGCTCCGTCCTGGGCCGCCGACGGCATGGTCAGGGTCTGCCAGGTCGGGGCGGTGACCAGGCCGTGGATGAAGCCGGCGGCTGACCCGATGCCGGCGCCGCCGATAAGGCCCAGCTCACCGCCGACGTAACCGCCGCCGACAAGGCCGGTCCCGGTGCCGACTCCGGGGAAGGCCACCGTGCCGCCTGCCGCCCCGACGGCGCCTCCCACGACGACGCCGATGCCGGTGCCGGCCGCGATGCCGGTCTCGAAACCGTCCTTCATTCCCTGCACGGCGTACGGGAACGCCTGGACCAGACCTCTGGCCAGCATCTCGTTGGCCTGGGCGTTGGCGATCTCCGCCTCAGCCTGCTGGCTCATGGCGTTGCTGAAGCTAGTTCCCACCTGACTGGCGAAGTTTGAAACTGCGTTCGTTGACTGGCTGAAAAGGTTGTACACCCAGGACGCCGGGGCGACCACTGCAGGCGGTACCTGGACGTCGGCTGTCAGTACCGCGGTAGCGCTCGCCCTCGTGACCGGGGCGGGGCTTCCTGCCGTCACCGCGGCGGCGCCACCGGCGGGAAGCGCCGCCAGGGCTCCCGGCCCGCCGGAACCGGTAGCCGCGTTTGCCGTCGCCGGGATGGCCAGGACCGCGCCGGCCAGGCCGGCGGCGAGGATGGTCGCCCCCGTCTGGCTTCCGAGCGCGGCCGTGCGCGACGGACGCCGGTGCCGCCCGCGGGCGTGCCGGGTATACGTGCCCGGCTGGCCTCCCCGGGGAAGGCGTTTGCTGTTACTCATTTGCTCTGTTCTCCTCCTGAGAGTTAGCGATGGCTGGTCGCGCCGTTACGGGGCGCCAGCGCAGCCCGGCGTTCAGGCCGCCGGGACGGCTTCGGACCGCCCGGCGGTTTCCCCGGACCGCCACGAGGTGATGCCGAGCAGGTCAGCGAGCATGCTCATCCGGGTGGCCGCCGTGGTTACCGCGGTGGTACCGGTGTCGCAGTACCGCAGCTCGCGGCGGCGCAGCGCGACATTGAGGTTGGCGGTCCCGGCGATCACCCGTTCCCAGGTACCGGCCGACCCGGTGATCTGCCAGCTGAAGTTCCCGGCGGCGCCCACGTCGCCCTTGCTCGCGTCGACCAGCGTGACGGTCCTCGCGGCCAGGTCGACCCGCCACCTCGCCACGCCGACGTCACCCGGCGAGGTGGCGATGACCAGGAAGGATTCTGCGGCGTGGGCCGCCCATCGACGGGCGAAGCGCTCACTGACCCGGAACAGGCCGGCCTGGAGCAGGTCACCTAGTACCAGGTAGGCGCGGGGCATCTGGCGGGTGCTGTCCGCGGGAACGGCCCGCGGGGACTCTGGCTGCGCCCAGGAGCCAGGCAGGCGAAGATCGGGGGGCATGTCGGCGACGCTCCACCGCTCGTCGACCCGTACATAGCCAAGGCTGTCGGCCAGCTGGTTGACAGCATCGATAACGGCCGGTTCGATCAGGCTGGCCGGTATGGACCACCCCCGGCCCTGCGAATCGGCGGTAATCCGGGAGGTCTGCCAGATCTTGTAATCGCCTGGCCCGTTCCTCTCGCGGTCGGGCGTGAAGCAGGAAGCCGAAACGCCGGGCGCCGGCGGCACGCCGAGGAACCTGAAGATCCGGTCGGCAGTAGCTTCCGGATCGGCGACAAGATCTTCGTAGCGCACGCGGTGGCATCGCTCGGGAAAGCGCTCCTCGACGGAGCGGATCGCGGTGGTGTGATCCGCCCAGAACCGGGCGAGCGCGAGCACGGAGTTGTTCGGGGAATCGGCGGCGTAGGAATCGAACCCGAAGCCTTTAAGACCCCACGGGCACGCCTCGATTCCCGAGGCGATGACATCCATGGGGTGCCGGTACAGGCAGATGAATTTCACCCCCGGGAACAGCTGCAGCATCAGGTCCGCATGCCTGGCCGTGTACATGCTCTTGTCGCAGTAGCGTCGCTTGCCTCGCCGCTCCAGGTGCTGCCCGATCATCTGGTTCGCCGCGTTCCTGACGCCCGTGAGCACGGGCTCGGGAACCGCGGGAACCATGCCGCCACGGTCTTTCAGCAGCGGTGTCCCCGCCAGCAGGGACCACGTCCGCGCCAGCTGGGAGCACATCGCGGCCAGGTCGGTCTCCGGCGGGCAGGCCAGGTCCTGGTGGGCGTCCAGGAGGAACCGCAGCAGCGTGGATCCCGACCGGGCCAGGCACAAGACGAAAACCGGATCAACGAACGAGGCCCGGCTCACGCTGGCCCCGGAGGCGAGACGAAACGATGGCGATCTCGCCTCCGGGAACCGCGGCGGCTCCATGGAGGGATCCGGCTGCGGGCTTGCCAGGCTGCGCATCAGGTCAAGCAACTGCGCCGCCGACTGCTCCATGACGACCAGCCTTTCCGGGCCCGGTACGGACCCTTGCCCAAAGGGATGTGCGGGTAGTGAACACAGGGAGGTCGAGCGCGTGCCGATCGCTCCGGATCGGGCCCGGGCTATCTAGGACTCAGCCCGTGGCAAAGCCGGTGGGACCAGCCAGAGTGCCGCTGAAGTCCGGGACCGCGACCATCACCGGCGCGGGGGCGGG
>Ga0070713_100002629_pt1 | contig 11720 bp, 6 predicted proteins | sample LARL82metaG_FD_65465 | JGI IMG/M metagenome (GOLD analysis project Ga0070713, IMG submission 65465) | Corn, switchgrass and miscanthus rhizosphere microbial communities from Kellogg Biological Station, Michigan, USA - LAR L8-2 metaG | ecosystem: Host-associated > Plants > Roots > Rhizosphere ... | reverse complement strand
GGTGGACGCGGTTGCGCCCGAAGACGAGGGGTGCAACCGCGGACGGCGAAGTCGTGTGGTCCTGACGCCCCGACGCTGGCGTCAAGTTGGCGGGATGATCCGCCGGCGATGGTGGCAAAACAGCCCGGTCACCAGGGAGAGCGCGAAGGAAACCGTTAAAACCATTCGCGTGCGGGAATGCCGGGTGAAACCGGCGTGTACCTGCGGTGACTATGCTCGTGTGGTTTTTGTTTTTCCCACGCGAGGCTGTGGGTGCGCTTGTGCATCCGGCATTCCCCACGCCCTCTATGGGCGGACGGATTTGTGCAAGACTCGGGCGGATCACGCTGCGAGAATGTAGAAGTGTGGCTTACGCGCGTCATCGCGAGCGTAAGCGACCTGTCCGCCGTAACTTTAGCGAAGACGGAAAGCAATTGAGACTTCTTCCGCGTCGTCATTCCGGGGCGCGAGTGTAACGAGCGAGCTTTGATGTGCAATTGCACATCAGAGAATCCATTTCTCCGCAGAGTTTGTGGCGCGATGGATTCCGGGTTCAGCCCTGCGGGCTGCCCCGGAATGACGAAAGGCTGTCTGAAAATCGAATCGGAATGAGGAGCTACGGCGATCGGACTCGATCTGCGCTAATCCTTGCGAAACACGATCGAGGCCATCCAGCCCGTCATCAGCGCCATGAAGGCGGTGACCAGGCCATAGACAAAACCGTCCTGGTGGGCGGTGGTCGCGACGAATTGCTCGAAACCGACCTTGACGATGTCGAAGGCGGTCTCGGTGCGTGCAATCAGGGCGCCGTCGGAAAACAGCTTGATGTCGACCTCATAGGTTCCGATCGGCACCTCGGCCGGAAGCGGAATGCCGGTGCGAAACAGCGTCGGTGTCAGGAAGGTCACCGCGGAAGTCTCCTCGCGATAGAGCCCATGCTCCATGCGAAGCCGCACGAAGGCGCTGCGGAATGCATCGTTCGGCACGACGTCGGCATAGTCCGTTCCCACCCGCTGGGTGAGCAGAACATTGTTCAAGCCGAGCTGCTGTCGCCGTTCGACTTCGGGCGAGGCGATCGCGTCGAACGGCCGGTTGGAAAACAGCGCGAGATAGGTCGGAACCTTGAGGAATTCGCGATAGTCGGTGTTGATCCAGATGCCGAACCGGCGCTCCTTGCGGCGCGTGACCATGTCGGCGCGCGGGCCGATGACGGTGACGACGAGGTCGTAGCTGGTGCGGGAGGGCGGCGTATTGGCGTCCCTTTCGACCGAACCGAACAGCACCAGTTCCTCGCCCGAATAGTTCGGCGTCACCGTGACGCGGTGGTTCGACACCGACGCGATCAGCCGTTCGGCTCGCGCCGGCGACAAGGCGAAGGCCATGCTGGCGACGAGCAACAATCCAGCCAATGCGAGCGGGCGCTGCATCATCCGGTGCTCCCGATTTCCCGGATGGTGAAGAGATCTTCGGGGCGGATCACCAGTTCGATCGCAAAGCGGATGCCGACCGCGAGGATGAGAAGACCGAGCAAAAGCCGCAAATGCTCGCCGCGGATCTTCTGGCCGGCGCGCGCGCCGAACTGCGCGCCAGTCACCCCGCCGACCATCAGGATCAGTGCCAGCACGGCGTCGACGAGGTGGTTGGTGACTGCGTGCAGCATGGTGGCGAACACCATGGTGACAAGCGTCAGTACCATCGAGGTGCCGATCACGGTGGAGGTCGGAACCCGCAACAGATAGATCATGATCGGAATCAGGATGAAGCCGCCGCCGATACCCATCACTGCGCCGATAAAGCCGATGACCATGCCGACGACGACAATCGGGATCACCGACAGATAGATTTTGGAGCGCTTGAAGCGCATCTTCATCGGCAACCCGTGGATCCAGACGTGGCTGCCTGAACGGCGCAGCGGGACGACGACACCGCGCCGCACGCGCAGCATCGAACGCAAGCCTTCCCAGAACATCACTCCGCCCACAGTGGTGAGCAGCACGACGTAGGACAGCGCAATCATGAGGTCGAGCTGACCGAGCGAACGCAGCAGCGTGAAGGTCCACACCCCGAGTGCGGTGCCGATCGTGCCGCCGCTCAAGAGCACCATCGCCAACGCCGGGTCGATGGCGCGGCGGCGCCAATAGGCGATCGCGCCCGAGAAGGAGGAGGCCGCAATATGGCTCGCGACCGAGGCGACCGCGACCGCGGGCGCAATCCCGATGAAGATCAACAGCGGGGTCATCAGGAAGCCGCCGCCGATGCCGAACATCCCCGAGACGAATCCTACCGCCGCCCCCATCGCGAGGATGAGGAAGATATTGACCGGAATGTCGGCGATCGGAAGATAGAGTTGCACGCAAAGTCGCTTCGGAAATGAGCCGTTAGTGGTCCAATTCTAACATTCGCATCCCTTCTCAGCGGCCACTTTGCGAATGTTAGAATTCAAAGGACCACTAACAAATATTAAATTCTAGTGGAGTTGTGGATTTGACATTCGCTTCTCGCACTCGCGGTTAGATGGTAGCGAATGTCAAATCTACTCCACCAGGGCTGGCCGAAACCGCTCAGGGCATGGCTTCTTTTGTGAATGCGGATTGAACGCCGCGTCTTTGCATAGCCGAAATCGCCGGCCGTAGGGACTAAAGATTATTCGCTCGGGCTGTTTTTTTGTCGCTCTCAGCCAGCCGCTTTTTGGCGTGGTGAACGATTCAGATTAACGGGCAACGAAGGGTCGAGGCGCGAGGCTATCAAGGCCTGCCGACGGGGTCGGTGATGAGATTCATTGTGGAAGCTTCCCTGGAACCAAGCCAGCGGACGTCCCTGGTTTCGGACATGGCCTCCACGACGGACGAGGAAATGCCCATCCTTGTCATGTAGCTCAGCACCATTCCCGTGGTTCGCTGGGCTTCCGCAACCGGATCGCGGCCGGGCATAGTGGCCACAAACCGGTGCACGCCGAGCGCCGAGCCTTCGATGCCGTAGCGGGGCTTGCCGCCGGCATAAACCAGCACGCAGGCGCTGGCGCAGAATGAACGCGTCACCCGGCCTGAAGCATCAGTGACGCCCACGGCCGTGGCGAGGGAGCGCGAGCGAATGATCTCGCCCATGATCAGGGCCTGATCCAGATTGCCGCCGGGAGAAGACAGCAAAATCGCATCACCATCCCGGAGATGGGCCTCCTCGAGTCGCTCGCGCAACCAGCTCGCGCTTGCCGCGCCGATCGTTCCGCTGACGGCCAACACCGTCCTGGCGCGACCGGTGCCGTCGAGATCGGCCTTGGCGATCAAGGAAGAGGTCATGCTCGGTGAGAGCCAGGATTCCTTCCAGTAATCCCAGGCTTCGGGCCGCGACAGGTCCCGATAGGCACGGATGGCGATAGTGGAGACTAAAATGACAAAGATCGCGACCGACCAGATCGATCGTCGCCTTTTACCGGCGGCCAAGGGTTGTGGTGCCGGAGAGCGACTTTCCAAAGCGCCCTGCGGCGCCACCCACGGACCCGTCGGCGGATTGCGAAAGTGACCTGGATCGTTTGGACGGTCGTCAATCGGCAATGCGAACCCCTTGGCTGACCTTTAGAGCATGATCCGGACCCGAAGGGCCGCGTTAGCGCAAAGTGGATACCGGCTTTCCCTTAGCTAACAAACGCGGGACGCGTTTGCGCGGAGATCATGCTCAAAAAGGCGATGAGATCATGATGCGATTCCACTTAATCGCATCATGATCCAGGCCTCAACAGCCGTTGGCGCCCTGTCTAGCTTGCTTCCCCGGCAAGGTATATGCAGACGACACGAGAGGTGTCGCAAGCTGCATCATCTTTCCGTGTACGCATGATCTTGATGCTGGCGATTGGCGCGCGCTGCATGGCGAGCGAAAACCGCCAGTCGAGGATGGAGGTGTGGAAAACGCCTCAAGGCGCAACGGCGGCGCGCTTGCTCGCCATCGGCTTGACCGCGGATTTTGCAGGCGCGGCCTGTGCCGGCGCCGAGTCCCATCCACCCGCGGGTGCCGCCACATTGACGGCATCCTCGGGCTGGGGCTCCGGCGTGAAAGTCTGGATCGCGAGTCTTGCCGCCGCCAGCGACTGGGCGTCGAGCCGCCTGGCGACGTCGTCGCGCTTGTTGCCGGCATCCACGTCGCCCTGGGCAGCGGCCAGGCTGAACCATTTGTAGGATTCGGCGAGGTTCTGTTCGACGCCGATGCCGCGGGCATAAAGGATGCCGAGGTTGTACTGGCTGTCAGCAATCCCTCGATCGGCGGCCTTGCGGAACGACTGCACCGCGCTGTCGTAATTGGCGCCCTTGCCGCCGCCGTCGGCATCCAGCACGGCAAGGTTGTGCATCGCCTTGGCATTGCCGCGGCCCGCGGCCTGCACGTAATAACGCCGGGCGATATCGACGTCCTTCTTCACGGCGAGGCCCTTTTCGTAGAAGGTCCCGAGCCGGAAGATCGCAGGCACCACGCCGGCCTGGGCCGCACGGTCGAACCACTTCGCGGCTTCGTCGTAGTTTGCAGCCAGCCCCGTTCCTTCCGCGAAACGCAGGCCGATTTCATAGGCTGCGGAGGGATCTCCCTTCAGGGCCGCCGCACGCAGGATCGGACCGCCGATCGCCTCCGGCAGCCGCTCCGACGGCGGAATCGGTATCGTGGCAAGCTTGTTCCTGGTTGGCGTGATGTCCAGAACCTGCAGCGTACCCGTCACATCGTTTGCCGACGAAGCGGAGGGCACCGCAATGTTCTGCGGGATGGCAACGGACGCGATGCCATCGGCCGGGTCGGGTGTGTAGTTGTTGAACGACTGCCTTCCGATCGGGGTTGGCGCGGTCATCGAGGGGGCGACCTGCGCCGGCATGGCGGAGCCGGCGCCGTCATTGCCGGAAGGTATCGCCGAAGACTGTGGTTCGCTCGAATTCTCCATCACGGGCGGAATGCCGCTGGAATCAAGCAGGATCATCGCCATCCTGAAGGTGCCGAGCACGATCACGACCACGCTCGCACCGACGAGCAGCGAGCGGATCTTGGAGGTGATCGCGGAACCCTTGGTCTGGCCGCCGCCGGTTGCCTTCGCCGCGCCGCGGCCGGCCTTCTCGGCCGGCGGCGCTGCTGCTGCGGCCTGGGCTGCGCGCCGGGCCGCGGCGATGAAACTTGACGTGCTGACGGGCTCGCGCGGAGCCGCCGGAATTTCGCTGATCGCGCTCTCGGATGCGGCGATGCGCTCCGAAGGCGAAGCCGCCCGCCCCGAGGGCCGCGTTCCCGGCTCGAGCGGATGATCCGGCGGCAACGCCGGCTCGATCGCAGCGCGCGAGGCCGTCGCATGCGGCTCCAGAATTTCGCTGATGCTCCGTGGCACGATCGCTGCAGTCGTCACCGCGCTCGATGCCGAATGCAATTCGCGCGGAGCGGCGTCGAAATGCTCCTGCATTGCCGCCGGATTGGGCAATTCAGGTCCGGGTTGCGGCACCATCGCGACCGCTGGCGGGTCCGTCTGCGTCGGGGCGTCGGCCGCCGACGCCGGAGCCGCGTCAAATGCGACAGCGGGCGGCGGGACATATTCAGCCGCCGATGGCGCTTCCGACTGGGTTGCGGGCGTCTGGACGCGTGCCGTGCGCAGATCGCCCTCGATCATCGTCAGGCGATCGACCACATGACCGAGCGCATTGTGGACGGCTTCGAGCGAATCCTGCGTATGGCGGTCGGTCTCGGCCTGGCTGAATCGGATGTCGGACAATTCGCGCTTGACGAGATCGGCAAGCCCGCTGTCCGAAGCAGCCGGTTCGTTTCGGCCGGTTGCGGCGAATGCCGTCATACTCGCATGCTGGCGCTCGAGTTGGTGCAGGATGTCTTGCAGACCTTCCTCGACCCGCACCAGATTGCCGGAGCGGTGATCGGCGGTGGCCTCCAGCCGCTCAAGCAAATAGCTGACGCGCTGTTCGAGATGGGCGAGGGCGGATGCGTTGTCGTTGCCGACCGCGATGCGGTCGAGACGGTCGGATAGGGCCTGCAACGCGCTCTCGATGAGTTCCGAATTTTCCTGAACGAGGGTGCGCTGCTCGCGGCTCTCGAGCGAGGTCGTCAGCGCAGCGAGGCGCTGTTCGAGGATCGCGAATGAATCAGCATGGTGGTCGGCGCGCGCAAGCTGATCGACCTTGGACGACAGGACGTGCACATCCTCGCTGAGCCGCGCCAGTGCATCGTTGGAGGCGACATTGGCGACGATGGCGCGAAGCGCTGCGATCGCACTTTCGAGCTGATGGATCGTGGACGGATCGTCGTTGGCGCGCAGGATCTGATCAAGCTTGGCGGTGAGATTGCGGATCGCCTCGTCGTAGCCGGCCAGTTGTTCGGCCGGGGTCAGCGAGCGCAATGCTTCGCGAATTTCGCTCAATGCGCGTTCGATGCCGGCGAGCGCCTGGCTGTCGATCCCGCTCTGGCGGGTATCGTCGATACGGCGTGCCAGCGAGCGAATCTCGTTTTCGATCGATTCGATGGCCCGGCGCGGCATCGCCTCGGTGATCGCCAGCCGAATTTCCGACAATTCGCGGCGGAAAGCGGCAATCGACTGGTCGATGTGATCGGGACGTTGCAGCGCCTCGATCTGGCTGGTGATCTTGAGAAGATGACGCTCCAGCGACGAGAAATCGGGTCCTGCAGGGGTCGGGGGTGCCGAAGGTGGGGCCGCCGTCGGGGTGGCGGGCGGGGCCGTCGGCGGCGCTTGCCGCGCGGGCGGGGCGCTGTCGAACTCATTCTGGCGCACGGCGATTTCGGCGACGGCGAAATCAAGCGAAGCCGGGCTTAGCGGAGGGGAGGGGCGATAGACCTGACCGGCCGCGCGCTCGACCATTTCGGTCTGGCGCTCCCTCTCCTGGACCTGCTGGCGGCCCGAGGCCGGGTCGGTAATCTGCGCAAGCCGTGCATCGAGGCGCGCGATGGCGTCGTTCAGCTGCCGGGCGACGGGTGATTCCGAGGCGGGAACCTCAGGACGCGAGCCGTCGTTTCGAGGCCTTCCCTGCGAAATCTGGTCGATCTGGCGGGCGATCGTGTCAAGGCGCTGGTGAATGTCGGCGACGTCGCGGCGCTCCCGGGCGCCCGTTGATTGATCGTGGGGATCGCGAAAATTCCCAGCGGTAGAATCGCCAAGGGTGGAATTGATCCAGTCGTTCAGCGACATGCCGGCGCGGCGGGCGGCGGCTTCGGCCCTTTCCCGGACGGACGGATCGATGCCTTCATTACTCCAGGATACGCGCGAATTCATGGTCTGGCCCGGTTCGAATCCGGCGCGCTACTTGCGCCTTCAGCCTCCCCGCGCGTCCCGGATGCGAGACAATCGAAATTCGTGCGGGGCGTCTGCCTCTGACTTCGACTTTTTCGTGTTACGGTAAAAAACCGGTTAAGGAATCGGACGGCTCGCGCGGAAAGTTGTCCGGCGGGTCAATTTGGCCGCTCGGGCCAGCGGCGTGCTTATTGTGATGCCGTTGGTCAAGCCGGCGATTGCTGGATGGCCAAATCTTTCATAAACGAATGGCTCGCACGGGAAGAGGACTGCCATGCCGATCTACAAAGCTCCCCTGGAAGATGTGAATTTCCTGCTCAACGATGTTTTTCAGATCGATCGCTACGACAATCTTCCCGGCTTCAGCGATGCTTCCGCCGACGTGCGCGAAGCGGTTCTGGGAGAGGCGGCCAAGCTGAGCGAAGAGGTGCTCCAGCCGCTCAACCGGGTCGGCGATCTCGAGGGCTGCGCCCGTCAGGCGGACGGCAGCGTGACAACGCCGAAGGGTTTCAAGGAAGCATTCAAACAGGTAGCCGAGGGTGGCTGGCTCGGGCTCTCGGCGCCCACCGAATATGGCGGGCAGGGACTGCCGATAACCCTCAGCCAGGCCGTCAACGAATTCCAGTGTTCGGCGAACATGGCGTTTGCGATGTATGGCGGCCTCACCATGGGCGCGACCGCGGCGCTGATCGTGCATGGCAGCGCTGAACAAAAGGCGATGTTCGTGCCGAAGATGGTCGCCGGCGAATGGACCGGCACCATGAATCTCACCGAGCCGCAATGCGGCACCGATCTTGGCCTGTTGCGCACCAAGGCGGTCAAGCAGGGCGACGGCAGCTACAAGATCACCGGGACCAAGATTTTCATTTCCGCCGGCGAGCACGACCTTACCGAAAACATCATCCACCTGGTGCTGGCGCGGATCGAAGGCGCGCCAAGCGGCATCAAGGGCATCTCGCTGTTCGTGGTGCCGAAGTTTCTCATCAAACCCGACGGATCGCTGGGTGCGCGCAATGGCGTGACCTGCGGTTCGATCGAACACAAGATGGGCATTCACGGCAATTCCACCTGCGTCATGAACTACGACGGCGCCACCGGCTGGCTGATCGGCGAGGAAAACAAGGGCATGCAAGGCATGTTCGTGATGATGAACGAGGCGCGGCTCGGCGTGGCGGTGCAGGGCCTGGCGCAGTCGGAGGTGGCCTATCAGAACGCCGCTGCCTACGCCCGCGACCGCCTGCAGGGCCGCTCGCTCTCAGGTGCCAAGGCGCCGGACAAGCCGGCCGATCCGATCATCGTGCATCCGGACGTGCGGCGTACCTTGCTCACCATCCGTGCCTTCAACGAGGCGGCGCGGGCGATGGTGGTGTGGACGGCGTTGAAGAGCGACGTCGCCCACCGCTCCAGCGATCCCAAGGACCGCCAGGAGGCGGACGATCACATGGGTCTTATGACGCCGGTCATGAAAGGCTTTCTCACCGACACCGGCTTTGCCAATGCGGTTTCCGCGCAGCAGATTTACGGTGGTCACGGCTACATCGCCGAGCAGGGCATGGAGCAGTTCGTGCGCGATGCGCGCATCGCGATGATCTACGAGGGCGCCAACGGTATTCAGGCACTCGATCTGGTCGGACGCAAATTGCCGCGCGATGGTGGCCGAGCCGTGATGTCCTTTTTCAACGAGGTCGCCTCCTTTGCAAAGGAGCACGGCACCAACGAGGCCATGAAGCCCTTTGTCACGCCGCTCTCCGCCGCACTCGGCCATTTGCAGCAGGCCACCACCTGGCTGATGCAGAACGCCATGATGAAACCGGACAATGCCGGTGCGGCCGCGACCGACTACCTGCAGCTGTTTGGCCTTGTCACGCTCGGCTACATGTGGGCGAAAATGGCCAAGGTCACCCATGACAAGATTGCGGGCGGTGGCGCGACGCCCTATCTGACGACCAAGCTGGTGACGGGCCGGTTTTTCATGGAACGGGTGCTGCCGGAAACATCGGCGCATCTGGCGCGCATCCAGAGCGGAAGCGCGACCATGATGGAATTGGCTGCCGAAGCCTTCTGAGCGGAGCAAATCTTTCTGGCGGGCTGCCAAGGAATTCGGGGCCTGCTTCCAGACGGTATAAAATTATGATCCTCATACCAGGAGGGCGTCATGCCTGAGGCATATATCTACGATCACGTTCGCACGCCGCGCGGCCGCGGCAAGCCCGACGGCGCGCTGCACGAGGTGACCGCGCTGGCGCTGGCGACCGCACCGCTAAAGGCGCTCAAGGAGCGCAACAATCTGGCCGAGGACGTCGTCGATGACGTGGTGCTCGGCGTGGTCGATCCGGTCGGCGAGGCCGGCTCCGACATCGCACGCTTCGCCGCGCTCAAGGCCGGGCTCGGTCAGTCCGTCCCGGGCGTGCAGATCAGCCGCTTCTGCGCTTCCGGCCTTGATGCCGTGAATTTTGCCGCAGCGCAGATCATGAGCGGACAGCATGAGCTTGCCATCGGCGGCGGCGCTGAGTCCATGAGCCGGGTCGGCATCGGGTCTTCCGGCGGTGCCTGGCCGATGGATCCCTCGATCGCGGTGCCGGCCTATTTCATGCCGCAGGGCGTCTCCGCCGACCTGATCGCGACCAAGTACGGCTTTTCGCGCGACGATGTCGACGCCTATGCGGTGCAGAGCCAGCAACGCGCCGGCAAGGCCTGGGAGGAGCGGCGCTTCGACAAATCGGTAATCCCGGTCAAGGACGTCAACGGGCTGACGATTCTTGCCAAGGACGAACACATGCGTCCCACCACGACGATGCAGTCGCTTGCGCAGCTGCAGCCTTCATTTGTCACCGTCGCGCAGATGGGCGGCTTCGATGCGGTGGCGATTCAGTCCCATCCCGAGATCGAACGGATCAACTATGTCCATCACGCCGGCAATTCCTCCGGCATCGTCGATGGTGCCGCCGCCGTCCTGCTTGGCAGCAAGGAGGCCGGCGTCAAGCACGGCCTGAAGCCGCGCGCCAAAATCCGCGCCTTCACCAATATCGGCTCGGAGCCTGCGATGATGCTCACAGGTCCGGTCGATGTGACTGAAAAGCTGTTCGAACGCTCAGGCATGAAGAAATCCGACATCGACCTGTTCGAATTGAACGAGGCGTTCGCCTCTGTGGTTTTGCGCTACATCCAGGCTTTCGAGATCGACAACGACAAGATCAACGTCAATGGCGGGGCTATCGCGCTCGGCCATCCGCTCGGCGCAACCGGCGCGATGATTCTGGGAACCGTGCTCGATGAACTCGAGCGCAGCAACAAGTCGACCGCCTTGGTCACGCTATGCATCGGCGGCGGCATGGGAACCGCCACGATCATCGAAAGAGTTTAGGCGGTAGGGTGGGCAAAGCGAAGCGTGCCCACCGATCCAGATAACAAGCCGATAGATGCTGGGCACGGCGCGAAGAGCGCCTTTGCCCACCCTACGCAGTGATCGAAGGGAGCGACAAATGGCCTTCAGGAATTTCAAGGTTGAGAACGATGCCGACGGCATTGCGCTGGTCACGTGGGACATCCCCGGCCGTTCGATGAACGTGCTCGACGAGACCTCGATTATCGAGCTCGAGGAGATCGTGCAGCAGACGTCCAATGACGCCGCCGTCAAGGGCGTTGTCGTCACCTCCGGCAAGGAGGTGTTTTCGGCTGGCGCCGACCTGTCGATGCTGGAAGGCATGAACCGCCGCTATGCCGATCTCTTCAAGGCCAAGGGCGAGGTCGCGGCCAATCAGATGCTGTTCGACCAAAGCCGCAAATCCTCGCTGGTGTTTCGCGCCATCGAGACGAGCGGCAAACCGTGGGTCGCTGCGATCAACGGGCTGGCGCTCGGCGGCGCGTTTGAACTGACGCTGTCGTGCCATTATCGCGTCGCCGCCGAAAATCCGAAGACGCGTCTGGGATTGCCCGAGATCAAGGTCGGGCTTTTCCCCGGCGCCGGCGGCACGCAGCGGGTGCCGCGCATCGTGCCGCCGCAGGACGCGATGCAGATGCTCCTCAAGGGCGAGGCGGTCGCGCTTGACAGGGCCAAGGCCTTGAAGCTGATCGACGCCGTGGTGCCGGCAAGCGACCTCATCAAGGCCGCCAAGGACTGGATCAAGGGCGGCGGCAAGGCTGTGGCGCCCTGGGACGAGAAAGGATTCAAGCTGCCGGGTGGTCCGGTTTACTCCAAGAACGGCATGATGATGTTCCCGGCAGGGAACGCGATCTACCGCCGCGAGACCTTCGACAATTACCCGGCGGCGCGCGCGATCATGCAATGCGTCTACGAAGGCCTGCAGCTGCCGATCGACGCCGCGCTTCGCGTCGAGTCGCGCTACTTCGCGCAAATCCTGCGCAGCAAGGAAGCGGCCGCGATGATCCGCTCTCTCTTCCTGTCGATGCAGGAATTGAACAAGGGCGCGCGGCGTCCGCAGAACGTGCCGCCGACCAAGGTCAAAAAGCTCGC
>Ga0070713_100002627_pt1 | contig 11721 bp, 8 predicted proteins | sample LARL82metaG_FD_65465 | JGI IMG/M metagenome (GOLD analysis project Ga0070713, IMG submission 65465) | Corn, switchgrass and miscanthus rhizosphere microbial communities from Kellogg Biological Station, Michigan, USA - LAR L8-2 metaG | ecosystem: Host-associated > Plants > Roots > Rhizosphere ... | reverse complement strand
CCCCACGTTCGGCACGCTCACCTTCGGGCGGCATGTCACGCCGCTCGCCGACGGCATTGCCAAGTACGACCCGATGGCGGCAAGCCAGTCGTTCTCGCTGATCGGCGAATCCGGGGTCACAGCGGGCGCGGGTGACACCGAGAATCGCCGGCTCGACCAGTCGCTGAAGTACACCCTCAAATACAACTGGCTGCATACCGGAGCGCTGTATCAGTTCTCCGGCGCAAGCGGCTCGACCAATACCGCCGTCCAGGTAACGCTTGGCGCGGAGTACGCGGGGCTGTCCTTCGATGCCTACTACGGCAAGAAGTACAACGCTGTCGCCGCCGCTGCGTTAAGTGCGGGACAGGTGGCGAGTCTACAGAACAACTGCACCGCTTCGATCACTCCGCCAGCAGCCACTTCCGCGCAGTGCTACTCGGTGAGCAACGCGCTCGCCGGGACCATTTCCGACAATACCGACTGGTCGGTGATGGGGCTCTATAACTTCGGCGCGGTGAAGCTCTATGCGGGCTATGAGCACGTCAGCTTTGCCAACCCCAAGAACCCCTATGAACCGGGCCAGCCCATCATCGGCGGCTACGTGCTCGCTTTCGTCAACAACACGGCGTTCCCCAACGACAAGATCCTGCAGGTGTTCTGGGCTGGGGCGAAGTGGACGGTTACACCGGACCTGGACCTCACGGTTGCCTACTATGGCTACAAACAGAACGCCTACGGCACCGGTGCCGACGCCGACTGTTCGAGCGTCGCGCACTCCGTCTGCAGCGGCACCGAAAATGCCGCCGCGTTGGTAGCCGACTACCGTCTCAGCAAGCGCTTCGACGTCTATATCGGCACCATCTGGAGCGAAGTGAAGGATGGTCTGGCAAACGGCTTCTTGCTGACCTCGGACAACACCACCAGCACCGCTGCCACCATCACCACGACGGCGGGACTGCGCTTCCGGTTCTGATATGGCGGCCCCCTCGTGTCAAAGAGGCACGAGGGGCCTCCTTGCAGAGTTGCGCTCGGTGTTAGGAGCGAAGGGGCACCGCGACGGCAAGCCTCAGGCGGCAAATCCGGCGCGCGTACCTTGTGCTGCGCGTGTGCCGCCGAGCACCTTGGCGAGGCACTGGGCGAGGTCTACGGCTCCGAGCGGCTTCATCAACACCGCGTCTGCCCCGGCCGCGGCAGCGGCCGCATTCAGATCCGGACCGCCATAACCGCTCACCAGAATGGCAGCAAGGTCCGGGCGTATCTGCCGCAGCTCGCCGAGCAGCTCGAGACCTGACATTTCCGGCATGATCGCATCGGTAAGCACCGCATCGAAGCGTTGCGGCGCGTTGCGAAATACCTTCAGCGCCTGCTGCGCGCCGACGCAGCCGACCGGTTCGTAGCCGAGCGAGGCAAGCACTTCCTCGGCGAGTGCAACGAGACTCTCTTCGTCATCGACGACCAGTATTGCTGCGCCGTTGCCGCGTGGCGGCGCGAGCGGCGCCGGCTCCTGCGCCGGCTCGCCCTCGGTGAGCGGCAGGTACACACTGAAGGTGGTGCCGGCGCCGGCGTGGCTGGCCACCTCGAGCGCTGCACTGTGGTCGAGCACGATGCCGTGGACCAGCGACAGGCCAAGCCCGGTCCCGGCGCCGACCGGCTTGGTGGTGAAGAAGGGCTCGAAGATGCGCTCGACCTGCTCCGCGCTCATCCCCGGGCCCGTGTCGCTCACCGCAATGCATGCGTAGCGGCCGGGCTGCAGTCGTCCAACCGTGCAGTCACGCGTTTCGCTCATCTCCACAGCGGATGCTCGTACATGCACCTCACCGGCCGAGCCTGCCGCCTGCACCGCGTTGGTGATGAGGTTCGCGAGCATCTGATGCAGCTGCGAGGCATCGCCGGCCACCACGAGCGGCGTCGGCGTCACCTCAATTGCAACCGTCACCGAAGGCGGCAGCGCCGCGCAGGTGAGGCTGTGAACTTCGCTCAGGATCTTCTGCAGCGATACGGGTCGTGCGCTGCCGACGCCGGGCCGGCTGAAGGCGAGGATGCGTGCGACCAGCTCGCGGGCGCGGTTAGCCGCCACGACGATGTTATCGATGTAGCGACGCTGGATGCTGCCGGGTCCGCTCTGCTGACTGGCAAGCTCCGCGTAGCCGAGCACCGCGCCCAGCACATTGTTGAAATCGTGCGCGATGCCGCCTGCCAGCGTGCCGAGCGCCTCGAGCTTCTGCGACTGGTGCAGTTGCGCGGTAACACGCTCGTGCCGCTCGAGTTGCCTGAGGAAGGCAAGAAGCAGCAGCGCGGCGAGCAGACTGATGACCAGCGTTCGCGCCAGGTTCTTCCATGCCTTGCTGCGCCACACGGCGAGAATGTCGTGCTCGCCGCGACCCACCAGCACCACCGCCGGGTATCCCGGTACTCGCCGCAGGCTCACCTGTGTGAGGCCGAGCTGCGCATGCTCGATGGTCGTGTGCAGTGCTTCGGCGGTGCCGAGGGAGCGCAGCGCCGGCAACCAAGGGGAGCGTTGCGGGCTCACCTCCGCATGCTCGCGGCTGACGAGCGTCATGCCATCTCCGCGCAGCAGCTCGATGGAGCTGCCGGGACCGAGATCGAGGGCCTGGTAGAAGCGGCGGATATAAGCGACATCCACCGCCGCGCCGGCGATCCCCCGGAACCCCGGTCCGGGGAGGCGGCGGCTCAGCACGAAGGTGGGCTCGCCGGTGGCCCGACTGATGAAGGGCTCGCTGACAAACAGCCCGAGATCGGGCTGCGCCCGCTGGGCGAGATAGTACGAGCGGTCGCTCAGATCGCTCTTCGCGCCGGTGGCCGCGGTGCTCAGGTGCAGCTGCCGCGCGGGATCGAACAGAAACAGGTTACGCACCTGCGGTACCCCGCTCATGTGCCGCAGCAGCAGATCGGGAATGCTCTCGCGGTCGGGAGCGCCGGGCGTATCGGGGTCGAGCAACATCGCCTGGCGCAGAATCAGGTCGGTGGCCTGCAGCGCGCGCGCCGCCTGCTCGGCGAGAGCACCCGCGACATTGTCGTGCTGACGCTCGGCGAGTGCGAGCGTCTCCTTGCGATCCTGGAGCGTGTCGAACAGGGTCGATAGCGATACCGCGGCACACACCACCGCGACGATGAGCACCAGGCGCAGCCGCAGCGACCGGCGCTCGCCTTCACGTCGTGCGGCCTCGGCCGTGGCGGCCGGTGTCAGTGAGGCAGGGTCAGGTCGAGAGCTGCCCATAGGTCAGTGCGGGTAAAAGGCTTCGCAAGGACACGCGTCGCTCCAAGTCGCAGCGCCATGGCATCATTTGCCATATCCCCCCGGGAGAAGCGTCCCGAGGCCAGTACGATCGCCGCCCGCGGATAAGCGCGCCGCCACGGCAAGAGGATCTCATGAGCCTGCTGCTGACATGCCACGTCGACCACTATCGCATCGATGTCGTTCACCGGCTGCGTCGCGGCTTCGGGCCAAACCGCCTGCACGCCGGCCGCGGCGAGCCATTCACCGATCAGCTCGCGATGCAGCCTATCATGCTCCACGACCAGCACACGCTTCACGGATGGCTCCCGCGGTGAACGGAGTGCTGCGGCCGCATGTACTGGTGGTCGACGACGAGGAGTCGCTGCGACGGCTCGTCGATGACTACCTGGCGGAGAACGATTTCCGGGTGACCGCGGTGGTGAACGGCGCAGAGCTGCTGAGTACCCTCGGCAGCGAAGTCATCGACCTGGTACTGCTCGATCTGCGTCTGCGCGGGGAGGACGGCATGCAGCTGCTGCGCCAGATTCGGGCGCAGTCGCAGATCCCCGTCATCATCCTTACCGGACGCACGGAGGAAGCCGACCGGGTCATGGGACTCGAGTTGGGCGCGGATGACTATCTCACCAAGCCCTTCAGTCCGCGTGAGCTCCTCGCCCGCATCCGCACCGTGTTGCGCCGGGCGCATGCGGGACAGGAGGTGCATGGCGCACCGGTCTGCCGCGCTTACCGCATTCCGGGCTGGGAGCTCAACCTGCGCACCCGCAGGCTCACCGCCGAAGATGGCGCGCAGATCGCACTCAGCAATGGCGAGTTCAACCTGCTGGCCGCGCTCCTCTCCAGCGCCAACCGCGTGGTGACGCGCGATCAGCTGATCGAGATGAGCCGCCGCTACGACAACGAGGTCTACGACCGCGCGGTCGATGTACAGATCCTGCGGTTGCGGCGCAAGCTCGAACCCAACCCCTCCGAGCCGCGCATCATCCTCACCGAACGCGGCGCCGGGTATCGCATTGCCGTCCGCGTGGAAGCGGTCTACTGAGGCTGGTCCCATCATGAGTCCGTGAGGCTGGCGCGGCATCCGACGGCACGACGCGGCGGTCAGCGCGCGCACAGCAACGGAAAGTCTCGTCGCCTCCTGTCGCCTGCACTTTGCAGCGCGCATTTCACCTGTAACACACGTGTGTTGGGGTGTAACCGGCCTCCTACCGGCCTGCGCTATCGTAGCGGTCGCCATGTGGATCGTCCGGCTCGCGCTTCGACGCCCTTACACCTTTCTGGTCCTCGCCATAGCGATCACGCTGCTCGGCGTGTTCGCGATCCTGCGCACGCCCACGGACATCTTTCCGAACATCAACATTCCGGTGGTCGCCACGATCTGGCGCTACACCGGTCTGTCACCGGAGGAGATGGCGACCCGCATCGTGCTCGGGACCGAGCGCAACGCTCAAACCACCGTCAACGACGTCGAGCACACCGAGTCGCAGAACGTCAACGGCACCTCGGTGGTGAAGTACTTCTTCCAGCCGAACGTCAACGAGGAGCTCGCCTACGCGCAGATCACCGGCGTGTCGCAGACCAATCTGCGCTCGGCTCCCCCGGGTACGACGCCACCCTATGTGCTGGCGTACAACGCTTCCTCGGTGCCCATTCTGCAGCTGGCGCTCTCGAGCGAGAAGCTCTCGGAAGCCCAGCTGTTCGACCTCGGCAACAACATCATCCGTGTGGGCCTCGGCACTGTGCAGGGCGCCTCCATGCCATACCCGTACGGGGGGCTGCAACGCCAGGTGCAGGCGGACCTCGATCCCGATGCACTGCGCGCCACCGGCCTCTCCGGCAACGACGTCACTGCGGCGATCGCTGCGCAGAACTCTATCCTGCCGGCCGGCACCCAGAAGATCGGTGAGCGCGAGTACTTCGTCACCGTCAATGCCAACCCACGCACCGTGGCGGAGCTCAACGATCTGCCGGTCGCCAACCGCAACGGCAGCGTGATCTACGTGCGTGACGTGGCGCACGTGCGCGATGGCTACCCGCCACAGACCAATATCGTGCGCCGCGACGGGCACCGCGGCGTACTGATGAGCGTGCTCAAGACCGGCGGGGCGTCCACACTCGACATCATCAAGAACATCAAGGAGAAGCTGCCCGCGCTCCGCGAGCAGCTGCCCCCGGGGTTCAACGTCGATCTGGTGGGGGACCAGTCACTGTTCGTGCGCGCGGCCATCGAAGGAGTGGTGCGCGAGGCGGTGATTGCCGCCGCGCTCACCGCGCTCATGATCCTGCTGTTCCTCGGCAGCTGGAAGAGCACCCTGATCATCGCCGTGTCGATTCCGCTGTCGATCCTCACCTCGATCATCTGCCTCTCGGCGCTCGGTGAGACCATCAACATCATGACCCTCGGAGGCCTGGCGCTCGCGGTCGGCATCCTGGTCGATGATGCGACGGTCACTATCGAGAACATCAACATGCATCTCGAGCAGGGCCAGCAGGTCGAGGAGGCGATCCTCAACGGCGCCCACGAGATCGCCCTTCCCGCCCTGGTGTCAACACTTGCCATCTGCATCGTGTTCGTGCCGATGTTCATGCTGGCGGGCATCGCCCGTTACCTGTTCGTGCCGCTCGCCGAGGCGGTGGTGTTCGCGATGCTGGCGTCCTACCTGCTGTCGCGTACCCTCGTGCCGACACTCGCCAAGTACTGGCTACAGCTGCACGAGGGCCATACGAGCCCACCCCGGCATGCGGCCCAGCGCTTGCAACGGCGCTTCGAGCAGTGGTTCCAGCAGACCCGTGAGCGCTACCGCACGCTGCTCGAGCGCGCTCTCACCGGCGGTCCGCGTTTCGCGCTGCCCTTCCTCGGCGCGATGGCCGCGACCGCGCTGCTGGCCTTCCCCCTCGGTCCCTTCCTGCCGGGGTTGGGGCAGGACTTTTTCCCGAGCGTCGATGCGGGGCAGATCAAGCTGCACTTGCGCGCCCCGACCGGCATACGCATCGAGAGGACCGCGGCGCTGTGCGACAGCATCGAGGCGACCATCCGTACCATCATTCCGGCGCGCGAGATCTCTACCATCGTCGACAACGTCGGCCTGCCTTACAGCGGCATCAACCTCTCCTATTCCACTTCGGCACCGATCGGTCCGGGCGATGCGGATATTCTGATCAACCTCGCCTCCGACCACCATGCGACCGAGCCTTACGTGCGTGCGCTGCGCGAAAAGCTGAACACGCTCTATCCCGGCACCAGCTTTGCGTTCTCACCGGCCGACATCGTCAGCCAGATCCTCAATTTCGGCCTCCCTGCGCCGGTCGATGTGCAGGTGTCCGGCTTCAACACCACCGAAACGCGCAAGTACGCCAACGTGATCCTTGCGCGCATGCGCACCATCCCGGGCCTGGTAGACGCTCGCATTCAGCAGCAGTACGACTACCCGACGCTCAATGTGGATGTCGACCGCACCAAGGCCTCGCTGCTCGGGCTCACCGAAACCGATGTGGCCTCGGATTTGCTGGTATCGCTCTCAGGCAGCTCTCAGACCACGTTGTCCTTCTGGATCGATCCGAAGACCGGCACCCAATACCCCGTGGTTGCCCAGACACCGCAGTTCCGCCTCACCTCGCTCACCGATCTGGCGACCACTCCGGTGACCTCGGGCGGCGGTCGGGACGCGGACCTCAGCAGTGGCGCGACGGCTTCCGCCGGACCGAGCAGTGCAACGGGCGGTGGCGTACAGCTGCTCGCCAACCTCGCGACTTTCCGGCGCACCGAGTCCCCCGCTGTGGTGAGTCATTACAACTCCACCCCGGTCATCGATATCTACGCGGGTCTCGAGCGCACCGATCTTGGCTACATCGCCAAGCAGATCGAGCGCATCGTGCAGGACACGCAGTCGCTGCGGCCACGCGGTGCACAGGTCACCGTTCGCGGACAGGTGACCACCATGACCGAGTCCTTCAAGGGACTCCTCATCGGCCTTGCGGGCGCTGTGGTGCTGGTCTACCTCTTGATCGTGGTCAACTTCCAGTCCTGGCGCGATCCGTTCATCATCATCACCGCGCTGCCAGCAGCTCTCGCCGGCATCGTCTGGATGCTGTTCCTGACCCACACACCCGTGAGCGTGCCCGCGCTTACCGGCGCGATCATGTGCATGGGCGTCGCCACCGCCAACAGCGTGCTCGTCATCAGCTTCGCACGGCAGCGCATGGACGCGGGCGATGACGCCACCCATGCCGCCTTGCAGGCCGGGTTCACGCGCTTCCGGCCGGTGTTGATGACCGCGCTCGCGATGATTATCGGCATGCTGCCCATGGCGATCGGGCTCGGCGAAGGCGGCGAGCAGAATGCCCCCCTCGGGCGCGCAGTGATCGGCGGCCTGGTGTTCGCCACGATCGCGACACTGTTCTTCGTACCCACCCTGTTCAGCATCATCCACGGACGCCGGAGTGCCTGATGAATGATGTCTCGGCAGAACGAGGGCCCGCGACCGCGCTGGCTTCGTCCCATCGGCGTTACCTGTGGGTGGCCATGGCGCTCGTGCTGCTGCTCGCGCTCTGGGGAATACTCAGCCGCCTGGTGTTGCGTCATGGCCTCGCGCGCGAGGCGCGCGAGGCGGCCGTGCCGACGGTCATCACCACCAAGCCCCACCGCGGGCCGTCCACCGACACACTGGTGTTGCCGGGCAGTGTGCAGGCCTATTACGAGGCGCCGATCTACGCGCGCACCAGCGGGTATCTGAAGACCTGGTATACCGACATCGGCACTCCGGTGAAGAAGGGCCAGTTGCTCGCCGAGATCGAGACTCCGGAGGTCGACCAGCAGCTGCGGCAGGCAGAAGCGGATCTCGGTACGGCGCGCGCCAACTCCGAGCTCGCGCGCACCACCAACGAGCGCTGGCAGGGTCTGCTCGCCACCCAGTCGGTGTCGCAGCAGGACGCGGATCAGCGCGCGGGCGATGCCGCCGCCAAGACAGCCGCGCAGGCCTCTGCCGCCGCCAACGTCGCCCGGCTGCGCGAGCTCGAGGGCTTCAAACGGGTCGTGGCGCCTTTCGATGGCATCGTCACGCAGCGCAACACTGATGTCGGTGCGCTGATCAACGCCGGTCAGACGGTGGGCAGCGCCCTCTTCCGCGTGGCCGACACTCATCGGCTCCGAATCTACGTGCAGGTCCCGCAGGTGTATGCCGCCCAGGTCCGTACCGGAATGAAAGCGTCACTGGAATTCACCGATCACCCCGGGCAGAAATACGCGGCCGAGGTCGCCTCGACCGCGCACGCTCTGGATGCCGCGGCGCGCACACTGCAGGTGGAGCTGCAGATCGACAATACTGGCGGCGAGCTGCTGCCGGGTGCGTATGCGCAGGTCACCTTCTCCCTGCCACCGGGCCCCGGCAACCTGCGCGTGCCGGTGAACGCGGTGATCTTCCGAGGCAACTCGCCACAGGTTGCGACCGTCGATGACGCTCAGCGGGTACGACTGCGCGACATTGCCGAGGGCCGCGACTTCGGCACCGAGGTGGAGGTGCTCGCGGGCGTCAATGCGAACGACACGCTCATACTGAATCCACCGGATTCCATCGCCGACGGCGCTCAGGTGCGCGTACAACCGGCGCAGCCGCAGCCGGCCCCGGCACCAACCGCGGCGGAGCACTCATGAGACTGCGCCACGGGTCCGGCCCGGTACTCGCCGCAGCACTCTTTGGCTGCTCGCTCGCTCCTCACTACGAGCGGCCCTCGAGCGCGCAGCCGCCACCTGCCTACAAGGAGGCCGGCGACTGGAAAGTCTCTTCCCCGGCCGATACGAGTGCCCGCGGTCACTGGTGGGCGGTGTTCGGGGACTCCGATCTCGATGCGCTCGAGGCGCAGGTCACCACGGCTAACCAGACCCTGCAGTCGGCGCTCGCGAGCCTCGAGCAGGCGCGCGCACAGACGCGCATCGCCCGCTCGGCGTGGTTGCCGACGCTCACCGCCCAGGCCGCCGTCACCCGCGGCGAGGTCTCGGTCTACTCCCCGGGGTATACGCCCGGAAAAACACGTACGGGAAACGCCTTCCTGCTGAGCGGCGATCTCTCCTACGAGATCGACGTCTTCGGCCGAGTGCGCAACACAGTCGCCAACGCGCGCGCCAACGAGCAGGCCACTGCGGGCGATGTGGCCTCCCTCGACCTGTCACTGCATGCCGAGCTCGCCACCGACTATTTCGTGCTGCGCGGCCTCGACGTGGAGCAGCGCTTCCTCGATCAGACGGTCGCCGACTACGAGCGCGCACTACAGCTCACGCAGAACCTCTTCGCCGGCGGTGCGGCAGCGGTCTCCGACGTGCAGCAGGCGCAGGCACAGCTCGAATTGGCGCGTACCCAGGCCGAGGACACGCGTCTGCATCGCGCGCAGACCGAGCACGCCATCGCCGTCCTCACCGCGCAGCAGCCCTCCACCTTTTCGCTCGCTGCGCGCACCGAGGAGGTCCTGCCGGGCATGCCGGAGATCGACATCGGTCTGCCCTCGCAGCTGCTCGAGCGGCGTCCGGATGTAGCGGCGGCCGAACGGCGCGTGGCCGCGGCGAACGCCAACATTGGCGTCGCACGCGCCGCCTACTTCCCGGTGTTCGATCTGATGGCGCAGCTGGGCTCGCAGGCTACTTCCGGGGCGACCTGGCTCACAGCGCCGAGTGAATTCTGGGCGATCGGCCCGCAGGCCGTGCTCACACTCTTCGATGGCGGATTACATCGAGCCCAGTCGTCGGCCGCGCATGCGGTCTACGATCAGCAGCTCGCCAACTACCGCGGCACGGTGCTCACGGCTTACCAGGACGTGGAGGACAATCTGGCGGCTTTGCGACAGCTGCAGCGTGAGAGCCTCAGCCAGGCGGCAGCGGTCAAAGCCACCCAGGGAGCGGCCGATCAGGCCAACCTGCGCTACAAGGGCGGCATCGTCACCTATCTCGAGGTGGTCGCCACGCAGAACGCGGCGCTCTCGGCGCGCCTCACCGCCGTCGACATCGACATACGCCATGCGACCGCTACGGTGCAGCTGGTGAAGGCACTGGGTGGGGACTGGAATTCCCCGGCACAGTGAGTGGCGGGATCACCTGAGGTAAGCATGCACGATGTCGATCAGGTGTTTCGCGCCGCGTGCACGTCCGCGATGACGATCACGGGCCGGATCCGAAACGTGCATGCGGATGTGATCCTCCAGCAGCTCCGCCATGAGGCTGTTGGCGGCGCCCCGCGCTGATACCGTAAGCTGCATCACCCGGGCGCAGTCTGCGTCCCCTTCCAGGGCACGCTCGATGGCGCCCACCTGCCCGCGCAGCCGGCGCACGCGCTGCAGCAGGCGGGTCTTGTCTTCGATGGTGTGTGCCACGGCCGTATCCTCGGAACTGGTATAGGATGGGGGGTATAGTATAGAGGTGTCCGCCGCAAATATAGTCGCGCCTGCCCGCGCGGCGAAGCGCGCCGGGCCGCGCGCGGCCAGCCCGACGCACCAACCTGTGCGTGAGTGAGGACGCGCACGGCTGCATGGCGCTGGCTGGTGGCGGGGCCGTCCATGTAGCCTTGTGCCTCGCGAGCGCTACCGGGTCTGGGGTCGTCAGAGCTCTCGGGAGAATTGAGCTAGCCTCGCTGCTGCATCTGCGATCGACCAAAGGCTTTGGGAAAACACCCTGAAACATTGCTGCAAGAGACTCGTCTGCCTGGGAGTTTGACGATCTCACAGTTGGATTCGGTGCGAAAAATTCCAACAATCCCAATTCCTTGGTTGGTCATCAGTGTGTGCGCACTGGGCCAAGCACACGCAACAACCAAAGGATTGAGCCAGATCGTGACACCGGATTTGCAACCCGAGGGTCAGTTATCGCTCAGCTTTCAGGCTCAAGGACGAGAGATAGGCAATCCATATCAGCTGCAGGCCGAAATCGGCATCACTTCTTGGCTGGAAGTGGCCATGTTTCAAGGGTTGTCGCCGAGCGAGCAGGTTTTCAACGCGCAAGCGGGCTTGGTCCAGCACGGACCCTGGCTGCTGAGCACGGGATTCATTAATTGGTCTACCCGCGGGTCAAGTCCGCAACCGTTCCTGGAGGCGGGGTACTACACGACCGAGAACAAGTGGATGGCTGGCCCGATTCGGGTTCACGATCAGACGCAGCTGCTGCTCGGCTGGGCACATGACTTCAACGAAACCTGGCGCTTTCAGCTGGATTATCAGAGCGGGAGCGCCAACTATTTCACGGTGGGCTTCACCTGCAATGTAACGGCGCGTCTGCAATTCAACCCGGCCTTATACATCTCCAACGGGTCTCATACCACAGCGGGATACATAGTGTTTACCTACACGTGGCCTGTGTGGACCCCGTGATGGCTTCAACCGCGACCGGGGACTGGCGCGCTTTTTCGCGGTGCGGCTGCACCTGGAGTACTAGGCGCAGCGACGAAGTCGATGAACCCACGCTGTACGTCGGTGTGGCTCAGTTGCACCCGCACCGTGTCGCCGAC
>Ga0070713_100002624_pt1 | contig 11733 bp, 10 predicted proteins | sample LARL82metaG_FD_65465 | JGI IMG/M metagenome (GOLD analysis project Ga0070713, IMG submission 65465) | Corn, switchgrass and miscanthus rhizosphere microbial communities from Kellogg Biological Station, Michigan, USA - LAR L8-2 metaG | ecosystem: Host-associated > Plants > Roots > Rhizosphere ... | reverse complement strand
TGTTCGACCTGCGCGGGGTGGCGTTCGCCGCCTGGACGCTGACCGCCTTCGCCTTCGGCGCCCTGGCCGGCGTGCTCATCCGCCGGGTCGTGCCCGCGATCGTCGCCGCCATGGCCGCGTCCGCGGCACTCGCCCTCGCGGCGGGGGCGTACCTGCGTCAGCACTACGCCGTGCCGCTGGTCACCACAGACCTGAACCTGCCCGGCGACGCGTGGATCACGAGCCAGTGGTGGACCCGAGGCGGCACGAGGGTCGACCGGTCCACGATGAACGAAGTCATCGACTCGACGGTCCGTCAGCTCACGCCCGCCCTGCAAAACAGGGAGCAGAAACGGCCGGCGCTTGAGAACACGCTGGAGTACCTCACTCAGCACGGCTACACGCAATGGACTCGCTACCAACCCGGCAGCCGGTTCTGGCCGTTCCAGTGGATCGAAGGCGGCTGGCTCCTGGCGTTGTCAGTGTTGCTCGTCGCCATAACCGTTCGGCGGACCCACCGCCGGGCAACCTGAGCCGCGACACGCGACATCCGGCGCGGCCCGCATCGTCATACACCGCGGCGGGCCGCGCCCAATCCGCCGGCCGGGCAGGTCCCGGGTCATGGTAGAGGGCTGATCTGAACCGGCCCGACGCGCAGCAGGGGTTCGCGCGCTGCGGGGCGCGGGGGAGCGGCGGTCGGCGTCACGGTGACGTGGACGGTGGTGCGAATCTGGGGCGGACGCTGGGACGGCTGGGATGGCTGGGCTGGAGACGAGCTGCGTCGAGACCGGTCGTAAGCAGCGCGGCGGGCGGGATCGCGCAGGATCCGATAGGCGGTGGTGACCGCGGTGAACGGGGCGCGGGTGTCGCCGGGCATGGTGGTCGTGTCGGGGTGCAGGCTGCGTATCAGGGTTCGATACGCATGGCTGATCTGCGCTGGGGTTGCCGTGGCGTTGACGCCGAGGGTGGCGTAGTGATCAGGCGGAATAGTCATTGTGATCATCTGCCGACGCTTTCGGCCGCGCACGGCGCCCCATGGTGCGGGGCGGGCGGTGCGCGGCCGAAAGCTGGAGGGGAGTCGAGGGCCGGTGCCGGGCTCGGTGTTATCGGGCTCGGTGTCATACAGGCAGCCGTCGTGCAGGCAGCCCGCGGCCGGGCTCAGGCGGTGATTTCCTTGCGGTCGGCCTCGGCCGAGGTGATCTCGATCTTGCGGGGCCTGGCCTTCTCGGCGATCGGGATGCGCAAGGTCAGCACGCCGCCGTTGTAGTCGGCGCTGATGTGCTCGGCGTCGAGGGTCTCACCGAGGAACAGCTGACGGGAGAACACGCCGAGCGGGCGCTCGGAGACCTGCATCTCGACCTTGTCGCCGGTGGCGACCGGGCGGCGCTCGGCCTTGACGGTGAGCACGTTCTGCTCGACGTCGAGCTCGATGGCGTCCTTGGCCACGCCGGGCAGGTCGAAGCAGACCACGAACTGCTCGCCCTCGCGCCACGCGTCCAGGGGCATCGGGTTCGGCCGCGACCAGGTGCCGGCCTGGGCGTTGCCGAGCAACTGCGAGGTGAGCCGGTCCAGCTCACGGAACGGGTCGGTGCGCATCAACATGGGTGAACACCTCCGGATTCGCGATGGTGTCGACGCGCTTACGGCTTCCGTTATAGCATGTCGTCGGAAAGATGACAACAAGGAGCGTCATCGGGAAGGTTGCTATGGAAGCTGCTGGTCACCGCGACCTGCCGCCGAGGGCTGCGGACGCTGCGGCGTCCCTGGAACGCATCAGGGCGGCGGTACGCGACGCACACACCCGGCCGCCCGCGAACGGCTCCGCACCGAGCTCCGCGCAGTTCCTGATGGCCTTGGCGCTGCTGCGCGAGCTGCGCGGGCAGATTGCCGGGTGGGAGCCGGACCTGATCGACGCGGCCCGCAGCCACGGGGCCAGCTGGGCTCAGCTGGCGCCCGCGCTCGGGGTCGCCAGCCGACAAGCCGCCGAACGCCGCTACCTGCGGGTGCGTCCGAGCGCCGGGGACGGGCCCAGCACCGGTGACCAGCGGGTGGCGGCCGAACGCGACAAACGCGCCGCCGAGCGCGCGGTGGCGCAATGGGCCCGGGACAACGCCGCCGATCTGCGCCAGCTGGCCGGCCAGATCAGTGCCCTGACCGATCTGCCCGCCGCGGCGGACGCTCCTGTGAATGCGCTGCGCGCGGCGCTCGGCGAGAACGACGCGGCCGGCCTGCTCGCCCCACTCGCCGACACCCTCCCGCACCTCATATCCGGCCACCCGGCTCTGGCCGCGCAGGTGCGCGGCATCGCCCGCGACACTTCCTGCGTGCGCCAGGGTGCCCGAGAACGACGGCGCGCACCCGACGGTTAACGTCTGTCCCCCGTAAGCGCATGTCGTCCTTGCGGTGACGGCCATCTTGTCATCTTCAGGATGACGCGCTATACCAGTGAGTGACGTCGGATTGAGAAGGTCCTTCCCGATGGGAGGTGATGCTTTTCAGATGATGAGTACCGCGCGGGCGTCTGACGAGTTCGTCGATGTGGTCTGCGCTGATGAGGAGCTGGTGCGGGCGGAGTTCGACGCGCTGATGCGCGAGTGCTGGCCCGACGATCCACCCGGGTCGGCGCCGCATCCGTCCGCCCCGCACCCGCCCGGCACGGCTCGGCCGGAAAGCCCCGGGTGGGTCCCTGCGGGCGCCGGTGCACCGGCCGCCGACCGCAGCGGCAGTGAGCGGGCCCCGCCTCGGGGCTAGCCACAACAGTGCGATGCGGCATCGGTGAAGCGGCCGATGACCCGCCACGGATTCGACTGGCACGTCCGCACAACCGAGAACACCGGCGGCGGCGCGCATCAGGGTACGCACGCTACGGGCGGGGTACCGCGAAATCACCGCGACACCCGCCATCGACAGCCCTGGAAAGCAGGGGCGCCCTGCGCGCCGCCGCCCACGACGCACCACGCACGGTCCCGGCACCGACTCGAGCAACGAGCCGCACAAGTTACAGGCACGAGCCCTTGTCGTGGGTGTCGCCGATGATCTCGATGAGCATGCGACGGAACACGCCGACGTCTTCGGCGCCGAAGCCGTCGAGCATCTCCGATTCGACACGCTCGCAGGCCTCGGCCACCTCGGCGCGCAAAGCGCTGCCCGCCTCGGTGTTCCTCGGTATCCGCGCGCGCCCGTCACGCGGGTCGGCGACGCGGACGATCAGACCCATCCGCTCGAGCTTGGCCAGCTGGTTCATCAGCGTCGTCTTGTCCAGACCGAGTGTCTTGCCCAGCTCGATCTGGGTCAGCGTGGGGTCCATGTCAAGGGCGCTCAAAATGATGTATTCGCGCAGCTGAACGCCGCAGGCCTCGGCCGCTTCCCCGGTCGCGCTGCGCAGGCGCTGGGCCGCGCGGTGCAGAAGCCAGGTGATCTCCGAGTCGACCGACGGCCGGACCCGGTCCGGCCCGATCGCGTCGCTGGGGGACCGGCTCGGCGGCTGCTGAGTTCGCATTCTTGAAACCGGAGCCTCTCTCTTCCGCGCCCATCGACGAGTCCACCCGGTTCGCACCCGTCCTCGGTGCCACCGATCCTGATTTGCTGTGCAGGTCGGCTCCTGTGCTGTGCAGGTCGGCGAGACGGGGAGGCGCGCGCGCAGTCTACCGGGCCACCAGCGGCGCAATGCCGTCGTAGGAGCCGAGGTCGTGCGAGGGAACGATCTGCATCCGGCCGGCGAGTGCGGCCACTCGTCGCAGGCCCTGGCGAACCTGGCCTTCGTCGCTGTCGGCCAGCTTGCGCATGAGCAGCGGCCGCTCGGCGAGCCGGGTCACGCCCTCGAGCTGCCAGGCGAGGTCGCCGATGAAGGCGTAGCGCCTGCCGTCCGGCAGGGTGATGAAGACGATCACCGAACCCGTCGTGTGGCCGCCGGCCAGGGCGACGACCACCGCGCCGTCCGCGTACACGTCGAAGCTCGAGGCGAAGCCCAGATATGGCGCGTCAGTGAAGTCGTATCGGCGGATCTCGTGCCCCTTGGACACAGTCCGGAAGACGCGCCCGTCGCGGGCTTCGGCCGCGTAGCGCAGCTCGCCCGGGTTGATCCAGATGGGCACGTCGAGCTGGTCCAGGCCGCCTACGTGGTCCCAGTGGGTGTGGGTGAGCAACACCCCGCTCAGCCGACTGCGGTCGTAGCCGGCGGCGTCGAGCTGGTCGCTGGCGGTGCGGGCCGCGCTGTAAGGGGCGCGTGCGAGCCGGGGCTGGGCGCGTACGTGTGCCGCGACGTCGGCGCCGAAGCCCGCGTCGACCAGCAGGTCGCCCTTCGGATGGCGCACCAGCACCGCCGTCGCGGCGAATCTGCGCTTGTCGCGGAAAGCCCCGCCCTTGAACGCGAACGCCGCCCTGGTCTCGTAGGTGCCAGTCGGCAGCTGGTAGAGGGCCATGTCCGGCGGCGGGCAGGCGTCGGGAAGAGGGCCTTGATATGCGGAAGCCGGCGGCGTGATCACATCTGGATCGTACGAGCTGAGATTATCTCAGTCAAGACGATTTGCGGCACGCCGCCGGGCAGTAAGCCGCACGGGTTGTCGTCGGTGGCGCTGAAGGTGATGGTCAAGCACGCAGCGTGGGGACCGCCGACGCTGGTCTGAGGCTTGGCGCTGGTGGCAGCGTGAACACGGCGATGAACCGGAGGACTGGGGTTCCGGTGCGGTCACCGGGAGGGGCGCGGTCCGGCGGCACGGCGCAGCCGATTGGCGATCGCGAGGCCCAGTCCTTCTTCCGCAGGCAGCGACGCGATGATGAGGTCACAACCGCGCTGATCGAACTCGCGCAGGAACCCGTACAGCGCGCGTGCGTAGGCCGCCGTGGAATCGGGGACCGTCACCACGGCGTGCGCGTTCACCTCGACGCCGGCCAGGGTGGGCGGAAGGAACACGCCCACCGAATGCCCGCGCTCCTGGGCGTGCTCCGCCTCGGCCACGACGTTCTGCGGCTCGACCAATACCACTCGGGCCCGCGGCGCGTAGTGGGACGGGTGCTGGCCCGGAACCCGAACGGAGCTCGTCGACACGGACGCGAGCGAGTGCCCCAACACGGATTCCAGGTCCTCGCGCGTCAGCCCGCCGGGCCGCAGGATGCTCGGTGTCTCGCCCGTCACGTCGACGATGGTCGACTCGACGCCGACCTGGCAGGGGCCGCCGTCAAGCACGACCTCGACGGCGTCGCCGAGCTCCGCACGCACGTGGCCGGCGGTAGTGGGGCTGACCGAGCCGAAACGATTGGCGGACGGGGCCGCGACACCGCCGCCGAAAGCTGAGAGCAGCGCGAGGGCGACGGGGTGGTCGGGCACGCGCACGGCCACCGTCTCCAGGCCGCCGGTCGCCTCGAGCGAGACACGGTGCCCGCGCCGCAGGACCAGCGTCAGCGGCCCGGGCCAGAAGTGCTCGGCCAACACCCGCGCCGTGTCGGGCACTTTCTCGACCCAGTCGTCCAAGCGTTCAGCGGCGTCGATGTGGACGATCAGCGGGTGAGCGGGCGGGCGGCCCTTGACGTGGAAGATGCGCGCGACGGCGGTGGGGTCCTCGGCGTTGGCGCCCAGCCCGTAGACGGTCTCGGTCGGGAAGGCAACCAGGCCTCCGCCGCGCAGCGCGTCGGCCGCCTTCTCGATGTCGCTGGTGCTTGCCGTCACCCTCGCGTCCCTTTCGCTGATCTGCGCTGCACGTGCGCCGCTGACAACCGAATCGGTGGTGCTGCCGCGGATCGCGGTCGTGCCAGGGTAGCGCGCCGCTCGACGGCGGCAGCTCTCGGCGCAACCACGCTGCACGCACCAGGGGCTGTGATTGCGGGGTGCGGTGCGCTCGCACTCAGCTCGGGCCCGGGCTCCATCCGGACGGCAGCTCCATCTCGAACCACACGACCTTCCCGTGCCGGGTGGCCCGGCTGCCCCAGCGGTGGGCCAGTTGGTCGACGAGGCGGATGCCGCGGCCGCCCTCCTCGAACTCGGTGGGCCCGCGCTGGATCGGCGAGGACGCGTCCTCGTCCGCGACCTCGACCGTGAACGCGCGGTCGCAGAAGAGCCGCAGCTGACGGGGGCGGTCGGTGTGCGTGAGCGCATTCGTCACCAGCTCGCTGACCAGGAGCCGGGCCAGTTCGGCGAGGGTGGTCAGGCCCCACTCCCGCAGCTTCGCGTCGGTGAAGCGGCGGGCCTGGCCGGCGACGCGGCGGTCGTTGGTGAGCGCGAGGATGGCGATGGGTTCCCGGTCCATGGACACTGCCTTGGCCATGATCAGCGCCACGTCGTCCTCGCCGCCTTCCGGGATGAGGGCCGAGAGCACGGCGTCGCAGTCCTGCTCCAACGACTGGCCCGTGCCGGCGAGCGCGTTGCGCAGCAGGTCGATTCCCTCCTCGAAGTCCCGGCCGCGCCGCTCCACGAGGCCGTCGGTGTACAGCGCGAGGATGCCGCCCTCGGGCAGCGCGAACTCGACGCTCTCGAACGGGACTCCGCCGACGCCCAGCGGGGCCCCGGACGGCAGGTCGATGACGTCGGCGGTCCCGTCCGGGGCCACGATCACCGGCGGCAGGTGCCCGGCGCTCGCGACCACGCCGGACCGTTCCACCGGGTCGTACACCGCACAGACGCACGTCGCGAACTGATCGCTGCCGCTGCTCGCCGCGACCTCGTCCAGCCGGGTGAGCACCTGCTCCGGCTCCATGTCCAAGGTGGCCAGCGTCCGGGCGACGGTGCGCAGCTGCCCCATGGTGGCCGCGGCCCGCAGCCCGTGCCCCATGACGTCGCCGACCACCAGTGCCACCCGGCCGCAGGACAGCGGGACGACGTCGAACCAGTCGCCGCCGACCTCGCTCACGACGCTGCTCGGCAGATAGCGGTGTGCGATCTCCATGCCGAGCGTGTGGTGGATCTCCTGCGGCAGCAGACTGCGCTGCAACGTCAGCGCGGTCGTCCGCTCCCGCCGATACAGGCGCGCATTGTCGATGCACAGCGCAGCGCGGGCGGCCAGCTCCTCGGCCAGGGCGAGGTCGGACTGCCCGAACGGTTCCCGGTCGTGCATGCGGATGAACTCCGCGCCGCCGAGAACCGTCCCGCGCGCCCGCAGCGGGACCATCAGGTAGGAACGGACCCCGGCGGCCAGCAACGGCGCCACCCGGTCCGGCGAGGAGGCGACCTGCCGGAGCGATTCCTCGTCGACGACGGGAATGACCAACGGACGCCCGGTGCGCAGGCTCCTCGCGTATCCCTTGGCCGGGTCGAACGCGGTGGCCTGCCCTATCTCGTCCGCGATCGAGACCAGGCCGGAGGGATTGGCCTCACCGGCGGCGACCGCCTGCAAGACCACCGGCCCGATGTGGGCCGGCGACCCCGACTCGTCGTCGCGCAGCACCCAGGTGAGCAGGTCGACCGTCGCGACGTCGGCGAACCGCGGCAGCACCACCTCGATGAGCTCCTGCGCCGTGCGCTGGAGATCGAGCGTCGTGCCGATGCGGATGCTCGCGTCGTTCAGCAGCGCGAGCCTGCCCTGCGCCGCGTTCGCCTGCCGCAGCGCCTCCTGCCGCGCCAGCGCCGTCTCGCGTTCACGCCGGTAGAGCAGGGCATTGTCGATCGCGACGGCGGCCCGGGCCGCGAGTTCGTCGCCGAGGGCGATGTCCTGCTCGTCGATCGGCTGCCGGGACGCCCGGCGGGTGTAGGAGACGAACCCGAGCACGAAGCCACGTGCGACCAGCGGCACGATCCGCACGCCCTGGCCCCGGTCCGCCAAGTACGCGGCCAGCTTCCCGTCCGGGTTGGCCGCCACCCAGGGCAGCTCGGACGGCGACATGATGACGGTGCGCCCGAGCCGCAGCGCCTCCGCGTAGGGCGTGCCCGGACCCAGGCGGGCCAGCTGGCCGATGGGCAGCTCCCCGCGCGGGAAGTCATCGTCCGCCGCGCCGAGCGCCACCCGGCGCACGAGATAAGCGTCCTGGTCCCGGGGCGGCACGCCGGAGCCGTCCTGCAGCTGGCGCTCGAGCACGTAGACGGTGCACGTGTCGGCCAGCCGCGGAACCATCGCCTTGACCAGCTCCTCGGCCGCCTGGGTCAGATCCAGCCGGGAGCCGATGGCGTTGCCGGCCTCGGCCAGCAGCACCAGCCGCTCGCGGGCCCGCGCGGCCAGGTTCTCGGCCTCCTGCCGCTCGGTGATGTCGATGACGGACGAGCTGACGCCGAACACCCGTCCGCCGGCGTCCTGCAACCGGGCGTACGAAGCGGACCAGGAGCGCTCGCTCCCGCGCTCGCCGAGGCCCTGCCACCGCACGTCGACGATCGGCTCTCCGCCGCTCAGGACCTGCCGGAGCAGCTGCTCGATCCGCTCCCCGGCCGGTCCGGGGACCACTTCGCCCACCCGGCGGCCCAGGTGCTGCGCGACCGAGAGCCCGTTCGCCTCGGCGAGCGCCGCGTTGACCCGCACGAACCGCAGATCGTCGTCGTAGACGGCCATTCCGACCGGCGACTGGCTGAAGAAGGTGTCGAGCACCGCCAGGTCGGACTCGATCCGGCGCAGCGCACCCGCGTCGACCGCGGTCGCCAGCACCATCGGCGGCCCGGTCCCGGTGTCGATCCGGTGGGTGTGCAGCTCCAGCTCGACGGCGCGGCCGTCGCGGTGCCGCACGGGGTAGACGCCGGACCACTCGTCGCCGCTGAGGATCTGGGAGTAGATGTCCAGGATCTCGGATCGGCGTTCGCCGACCCCGATCAACCCGATGGCGTACTTTCCGGCCGCCTCGTGCGCGCTGTAGCCCAGCAGCGCCTCGGCGCCGGGACTCCAGTGCACGATCCGCCCGTCGGACTGCAGCAACGCCGTGGCGACGACGACGGCGGGATGGCGCAGGGGACGGGCTCGCTCCAGGGCACCGCGACGTCTCGCGGCGCCCTGACCCGCGGCGAGCGGGTTGGCGGACACGGGCCGGTCAGGCCGCCTCGGGCACGTCGCGCTCACGGCGTGCGGTCGGGCGCTTCTCGTTCATGGTTCCAGACTCCCCGGATCGCGACCCCGGCGCGAGTCGGAGCCGGGAGCGGCGGGCGCGCCCGCGGTCGCCGCAGGTCCCCGTGCGATGGCGGCGGGAGCCGGTGCCCTTGATGATGGAGGTGGTGGAGTTGTGCGACATGCCATCGTCCGCGAGAGGCTGGGGCGATGACCGGCGAAAACAGGTCCGTGGAGAACGAGTCCGTCCCCGGGGTCGACCCGCGGACCGCCGTGTCCAGGTTGACGTGGGCCGGCAGGTCCGGCGAGGCGGTGGCGCTCGCCGACGAGCTGCTGGCGACGTCGAGTGACTCGCAGGACATCCTCGGAGTGCAGCTCGCCAAGCTGTCTTCGCTGCTCAACATGAATCGGTTGCGCGAGTGCCCCGCGGTGATCGACGCGGCGTGGACGGTCATCCAGGAGCACGGCGCCCGGCCGGTCGACGTCGGCGAGTTCCACGCGCTCGCCGCCTTCTTCGCGTTTCGCGAGGGTTCTTTGGAACGCTGCGTCAGCGACCTGGTGCGCGGCGCGCAGGCACTTGAGACGACCGCACCGGACGTGGACGCCCTTCGGCCCTGGCTGTCGATGGCCGTTACGTACTCTTATATGGGATTCCACCGGCACGCCGTCGCGGCCCAGCGGCATGCCGAGGACATCAGCCGGTTGGGCAGCGCGGAGGATCAGCGGCTGGGGTCGCATCCCGAGATCCGCGTCCGCCACGCGGTGTTCCTCGACCAGCGCGGCGAGACCTACGCCGCCAAGGCGGTCCTCGGCGACCTGGTCAACCGGCTCGACGCCGACGACCTGATCGTCGTGGAGGTGCCGTACCTCGGCTACGCGATGGCGCGCTACGCGGCGCTCGGCGGCCGGATCGAGCCCGACGCCCGTCGGCTGCTGAACCTCAAGCTCGACCAGCACCCCGAAGCCACCGAGCTGTGCCAGTTGGGGACGGCCGCGCTCGAGATCGCGCAGGATCGGCCGCGCCGCGCCCTGGAGCTCCTCGAGAACGCGCAGACGACCCAGACCCGGCTCGGCCGCGCGGAGGTGCCGCGGCTCAGGGCCCTGGCGCACGTCGCGGAGGGCGACCACGCCGCGGCCCACGCCGCCGACCGCGAGGCGACATACCTGCTCGCCCGCGCCGCGGACCGGGTCTACGACCTCTTCGTCGACGGGATCACGGCCCGGCTGGACTTCGACGAGCTGCGCCGGAAGGTGAGCCGCCACGCCGACGAAGCGCAGACCGATCCGCTGACCGGCCTGCCGAACCGCAGGCACTTGGAGCGCTACGTCGCGGACCTCGCGGCCCGCCACGCCCACGGCGTACTCGGGGTCGCCTGCCTCGACGGCTTCGAGGCGGTCAACGCGCTGCACGGACACCTCGTCGGCGACGAAGTACTCGAACAGGTCGCCGCGATCTTCTCCCATACGCTGCGCGGCGGCGACTTCCTGGCCCGATACGGCGCCGGCGAATTCGTGATCGTGCTGCCGGGCGCCGGACTGAACGAGGCCCGGGACGTCGTGAGGAGGCTGACCGCGGCGGTCGCGGCCACCGACTGGAGCGATCTGGTTCCCGACACCCCGATCTCGCTGAGCATGGGGCTGGCCGAACTCGCCGGCCACGACCTGACGGAGGCGTCCGGAGCCGCGGACCTGCTGATCCTCGAAGCCAGGCGCGCACGCCCGCAACCCGGCCGATGATCGCGGGTCCGGGATCTGAAGGCCGACTTCGCGGTCGTCCGGAGGTCCGACGCCTCGCCATCGACCAACTGGAGAGGTGAGGGCTGACCGACGCCGCACTCGTGACCGAATTGGTCGTCAGCGAACTGGTCACCCACGCGATCCGCTGCGGCGCCGAGCCGATCCAGCTGCGCCCGATCTATGATCGCACCCTGATCTGCGAGGTCTCCGACGGCAACTCCGCCTCACCCCACCTGCGCCGGGCCCGGACCTTCGACGAGGGCGGCCGCGGCCTTCTCCTCGTCGCCCGGCTCACCACCGAATGGGGCACCCGGCACACCACCACCGGAAAAAGCACCTGGGCCGAACAAGCACTGATCCCCGCACCGCTCGAGCCAGCCGTCTGAACTCCGAGCGGCTTCACACGCTCCAAAGCCGCGAGCCTCCGCCGCACCGAACCGCCGGGACAATCCCGTCAGAATCTGTGAAAGCAGGTTCATCCCGGGCCAGGGCGGAACGACCAGGTCCGGGCCGACACGATGAAAGTTAACTTTCCGCTGCAATTATCCACATCTGCGGATTTCATACACTCGGTGTCGCCTCACAGCCTCAGTCCTCGGCCGTCGCGCCGGGATTCTTCATTTCAGCGTTTCATGACAGAAAGCGGTGAGTTAAACCATGCGGTTTCTCCATGCCGAGCGGCACATCGCCTCGCTGTACCGCGCGGTGCTCGGTCTGCTCATCACCTGCCACGGGGCGGCCAGCCTGTTCGGCGTGTTCGGCGGCCATACGATCTCCGCCATGCACTGGCCCACCGGCGTCGCGGCACTGATTCAGTTCGTCGGCGGAGCGCTCACGCTGGTCGGCCTGGCCACCCGCCCGGCCGCGGTCTTGGTGTCCGGCTCGATGGCCTACGCGTACTTCGACGTACACCAGCGCCACGCGGTGATGCCGATCCAGAACGGCGGCGAGCTGGCCGTGCTGTTCTGCTGGGGTTTCCTCCTGATCGCGATCCTCGGACCCGGACCGCTGTCCTTCGACGCGGTGATCAGCCGCGTACGCGCCGGCAGCGGGGAAACACGCGCGA
>Ga0070713_100002623_pt1 | contig 11734 bp, 8 predicted proteins | sample LARL82metaG_FD_65465 | JGI IMG/M metagenome (GOLD analysis project Ga0070713, IMG submission 65465) | Corn, switchgrass and miscanthus rhizosphere microbial communities from Kellogg Biological Station, Michigan, USA - LAR L8-2 metaG | ecosystem: Host-associated > Plants > Roots > Rhizosphere ... | reverse complement strand
GCCTACTCGTCGTTCTGGGTGGGCATTGACGGTGACACCACCAACACGGTGGAGCAGACCGGCACCGATGCGGATTGCTCTAGCGGCTCGCCCGTATACTACGCCTGGTATGAGATGTATCCGAAGTTCCCGGTGAATCTCTCGAATACCGTTCGACCTGGCGATAGCATTACCGCTGAGGTCAAGGTCGCAAGTGGCGGGAAATTCACACTGACGATCAGCGACTCGACACAACACTGGACATTTACGACAAATCAGACTTCCAAGAAAGCGAAGCTTGGCTCCGCTGAGTGGATTGCCGAGGCGCCATCTGGCTCTGGCGGCGTGCTGCCGCTGGCCAACTTTGGCACCGTGAGTTTCTCAAACTGCACCGCCAACGGTCTCTCAATCAGCAGCAACCCCAACCCCGATGCGATTACGATGGCGTCTGGCAGCACTACCAAAGCGACGCCATCAGGCCTCGGCGGCGGTGGCACATCGTTCAGCGTCACCTGGAAGCATAGCTAGCTGGCGCCAAGTCGTTTTCCCCATGGCTGGATTGAGGGGATAGACTTACCCAATCATCCCGAAGGTTCCTCTGCCCGGCGCCTTCGGGATCTATATTTCCTCGAATTTCCGACTCCCTGCGGTCCAACCTCACGGATCGCGCGCGAAGGCCATAACACATTGCCTCCCTTACGCGACTTCCATTGTGACATGTCATTCACACACACCAGAGGTCGTCGCAAGGCGCCCGCGACGATCTACAGCTCATACAGGGATCGGGGAGGAATCGAGACATCATGCCCTGGAATTTGAAACGCCTGCTCAGCAATAAGATCGCAATCGCCATCTTCGGCGCGGTGCTGGTTGCGAGCGCTGGAAGCGCCGCGGCGCTGGCCGCCAGTGGCGGCGGTCTACAGACGCCGTTCGCGTCCCAGACGCCTTCATCTCACAATAGCAATAGCCAACATAACGACGGCCATGAGGCTGAAGGGACTATCAGTAGCATCGACTCTGGCAACTCCCGCTTCGTCGTCAAGACCGAGCATGGCGCTTCCGTTACGGTGGTTGTGAATTCGGCGACGGCCTTCACCGATGGTCTGCACAGCTTCGCCGATCTCAAGACCGGAATGTCCGTTGAAGTTGATGGTACCCTCCAGTCGGATGGTACACTAGTAGCCACCAAAGTCCACGGTGGCAATGAAGGCTCGGACGACAGCAGCAACGACGATCATGGCAGCGATAACGATAGCGGCGCAAGCGCGACGCCCGGCGCCGACGATCATGGCGGTAGCGGACCCAGCGGATCGAGCACGCCGGGTAGTGGCGGTCACGACGACGGCGCACCGCACAACTAGCACGGAGTCCCAGCGCGACGCTGATCCAGAGAGGCAATCTATTCTTGGCTGATCCCGGCTCGGTGAGACCTGGCAGGGTTGACACCACGACATGGGGTATCGGAAACGCGGGGACAGGGATGACCTGGCCTCCCGCGCTTCCGTTCGGCCTTGCGCTCGAACGGGCACGCGCGCTGGACCAGTCGGCGCTGGGGATGCTCTACCGGCGCTTCATGCCGGTCGTCTATCGCTATGTGCTAGCGCGTGTCGGCGCGGTGCAGACAGCCGAGGATGTCACCTCCGAGACGTTTATCGCAGTCATCAATGGTATTGGAACTATGCGCGCGCATGACGAGCTGACCTTCGCGGCCTGGGTGCTTGGCATCGCGCGCAACAAAGTCGCCACACACTACCGGCGGCTGCGAACTCACCCAGAGGCGCCCCAGGCGCTCCCGGAGAGTGAGCAGCCGTGGGCCGTCGCCGAAGAAGGCGATCCCCTGGCGATTATTACGGCGCGTGAGAGCTGGTCTGAGGTCGTCGCGGGACTCAACCAGCTCACCGAAGATCAGCGGGCGGTTATCCTCTATCGTTGCGTACTGGGCTACTCCACTGAGGATGTGGCGCAACTGCTGGAGAAACAGCCGAACGCCATTCGCGCGCTGCAATTCCGCGCGCTGGCATCGTTGGCGCGCGTCCTGAAAATCGCGGATCGTACTCCAGTACCCAATGAGTCCGGACATACAACAGCACAGGAAGGGGGGAAGGGCAATGCTACCCGAAGATAGACTCGACGCTCTGCTCACCCTCCGTGTAGAAACGCGACGAGGGCATCAATCGGTCAATAGCATCGGCGCTGTGGCGGAACCTGTGGATCTCCAGCCACTTCTGTTCGCGGCGGATCGCGTCGCCGTGCTGCGTGACGAGGAGCCTTCGGAGGACTTCGCCGCTCGCCTGGAAGCGATGTTTCTCTCGCGCGCCACATACCTGCGAGAGCGCGACGGTATCGCGCCACTACCGATACTCGCTCCCCCGCCGCTAATGGGAAACGATGATCCTACTTTGCCCAACATGCTGTCTGGGGATGAGTGGGCCGCCCTGGGCAATGGAACCTGGACAGAGACTGCGCGCGGAAATCAAGGCTCTCGAAGCGTGGATCGCCAGATGGTGTGGCGACGCCTGCTCGTTCCCGCGCTGGCGGCGATGCTACTGCTTGCCATTGGCATGACCACCTTGACTGCGGCGGCTGCAGCCGGGCCAGGCTCGCCCCTGTATGGCTTGCATCGATGGGAGCAGAATCTACGGGCGAACATCACTGGCAGCGCGGCCGACCGCGCGCAACTGCATATCAGCAATGCGCAGGATGCCCTCCTTGCGCTAAATTCCGCGGTTACCAACCACCAGACTGGCGCGACGTACGACGAGGCGCTGGCGACTTTCCGAGACGAGGCGCGCGCGGCCGCGACCAGCCTGGACAATGTGCCTGCTGGCGGGGAGCATGATACCCTCGCGGCACAGCTCGATCAGCTGCATACACAAGGAATCGCCGACCTGCATACCGCGCTGCCTGTGCTCTCCTGGCCGCAGCGTATCGAGACAACGGGCGTGCTCGCCGAGATTGGCGACCAGGTGTTGGCCGTCACCCAGGCCGACATGGTCTATTCCGAACACGGTCAGCATCTCTGGACAATCACCATCACTGGCTCAGGCTTCCAGCCGGGCGCGGTGCTGCTGATGAATGGGCAGCCTGTCACCGCCACAATCTCTGTGACGCCAACTAAGCTGGTCGCGCAAATCTCAGGCGATGATTCCGCGCCACGGCCGAGCAGCATCGGCGTGGGCAACCCCGACAATACAGCGGCGGGTACAACGAGCATCACCAGCAATGAGACGAACGACGACGATGCCACACCCGGCGCGCAACAGACCCCCGGAAGCGACGATCATAGCGGCGATCATCAGGGATCATCGGGCGGCTCTGCCACTCCCACCGGAACCAGCGGGGGCGACCATTAGCGGCTCATCCCGCCGTCGAAGCTACTTCCGCCACTGTTCAGCATAGACACCAGGCGCATCGCATCGTGGTATCCTCCATCCGTGGAAGCCTTTGGATGTGAGCGACATGATGGCGCGCCGACTATATGCGCTACCGGCCTGGATGGGCTTTGTGCTGGCTAGTTTGGGTCTCCTGGTGTTGGTCGCCTCCTTTTTCCTGCTCCCGCTCGACGTCGTACCCTGATTTGACTCCTGTGCTCAGCCACAGTGCTATGCTACAGCGTGGGAATATTCGCTAATCTCCCTGAGGGATCTCCCAGACTCTCTGGTCTTTAATGTGTGCCTCCTCGTGCTGTCTTCTCTGCCGCTGCTCGTAGCAGTGGCGGTTGTAGCATGTAGTTTTGGCTTTCTCGTGCGGCCAAAGCGCGCCTTCGCGAGGTGGGGGCATCGCGCCTGGCTGGTGGGGTGCATCGCGCTCGTCGTATCCAAATTGGAATACCTGGATAGGCTCCTGATCAGGGCGACCCAATCAGCCATGACGCATCCTGACAGGATAAAGACGCTTTTCGGTTCCTGACAAGACGCTGAGAACGTCTCACATGCACATCATTCACCAGCATGGGTATGAGATGAATTGTCTCACGCTCATGCTGGTGTCCTCCAAAGTATGATCGAGAGGATGGTACGAGTGCCTTATATTTCCCAATCGCGATGCGCATCCAAGATGCGTTTGCTTGTTATAACATTGCTTGTGTCGTCGTTTGTTACTCTTTTTATGACTGCCTGTGATAGCTCAACCGCTATCAAGACGCTGACTCCAACGCCTACTAAACCCGCATCGCCAACCACAGTAGCAACGTTGCCACCATTGACAGCAGAGAAGGGGTGGCATATCGTACTCACGCTTGGAAACACGTCTGCGACATCTCAGACGTTTGCTGGAAGTTTTTTGGCAACCAAACCTTACAAACTATTCTATACATGCAAAGGATCGGGCACTTTGCATATCACCTACCCCCGGGCGGCAGAATCCAGTCCATGCACTGGAACGCCAGAACTGAACGGAACATCCGTATTTCAGCCTCCATCGGGTAATCATTCAGTGACAGTTAGCGCCACCACCGAAGGCACGGTAGAGTGGCAAGCAATTGTAGAGATGCAAGACTAGCACGATCCACCCAATTGCTGTGAACTTCCCGGAGTCGACATGAGCCAAGAGAATGGGCCGCCAGAGAATGCCAGTTGGAATGATGATGATGTAGCGCGCAACCAGCGGATCACCGCCATACGCGAGCTCGCCGGGTCTGAGCAAGTGACTTCCATGAGAGCAGCGAACAGTCCCATGCCACGCGCATCTGCGGACAAACGCCGCTGGCCTGCGCTTCTGATCGCGCTGGTGGTTGTGCTGGCGTCCGCGGGGGCCGCGTGGAAGGGGCTGTTTCCCTGGCAGCAGCACCAACATCTGGCCAGCAACATTACCAGCGTCAACCTCGCCGCTACTAACCTCTTTTGCCCGTCCGCTGCATCGTGGTCGCCCGATGGTCGGCAAGTCGCGGTGCTGGCAAGGGTCGGGACCTGTGGCAATGCTGATGGTGGGATACTCGCGGAGGATGCGGTTGCGTTCTTCGATATCCATGGTCATCTCGTCAGGCAGATCGACGTAGATGCGAGTATTCCTGGATACAAGAGCATTGTGGCACCGTCATCGCTGGTCCATCCCAGGTTCTGGGGACTCGTATGGGCGCCGGATGGCAAGCAGGTGGCGCTACCATTCTCGATGGCACCGGGTCTGGAGAATACCGCTCCAGTCTCAGAAAGTGGTGTCGTGCTGGCTCAAGCGGACGGGACGACAGCGCAGGCTATCATCAGTCCTACATTCTACGGAAACGACTATTGGAGTATTCAGGCACAGCTCCCGATACATGGCAACACCAATTGGCCGTTTTCGGTTGGCTATCAGTGGAGCGCCGATGGTACACTCGTCGCATCTCATCCATTCGCCACAACGCCCGTCGGCAACCCATCAGGAGGGCAGTCGTTCACAATCTGGCAGCCGGGCACCGTAGTGCTGGATCGCGAGAAGAGTGCGCTCTATTTCGGTGGAAACCTTACCGTCTGGTCACCAAATGGCCGCTACCTGATTCCAGCGTTGGGCTTCGGTGGCTATCTCGATCCTACTGCAACGGACTATAAGCAGGGAAGCGACGGACAGTATCATCTTGCCCCACGTGACAAGGGGTTGATGGCAGCGGCGGGACGCCTCAAGGATCCCACTGATCCGTACGCGGCACAGATTTCGGTGGCCTGGCGCGCGGACGGCAAACTAATCGCAGCGACCGACCCGAATCCGCTGATCGATCAGGTCGTCGCGAATCTCGGATCAGACATTCCTGCAGTGAGCCAAAGTGTGACGATCTTCGACTGCGTGACTAGAGCCAAGTTGCTCGCGCTAAAGACACATCCGCTGGCCAATCGAATCTCGAACTTCGGCCTATATCATTCTTCGCCCGCGCTTGGCTGGAATGCGAAGGGCGATAAGCTCTTTTTCCTCGATACGAACTTCGACATGCTCACCATCTGGAACGTCAGCCTGAAGTAGCATGTACATATAGTCGAAGGACCATAACGGCCGGTACGAAAGCTCGCCTACCCTGCGTTGGTGCTGGCCGCCTCGCGCACGGCGAAGTAGACCGAGCCGGGATGCGGCACGACAATCGCGGCGGTGGACTGCTCCGGCACGAGTTGATAGGAGTCCGTCAGCGTCACATCAATCGCCTCGGGCACGCCCATCAGCCGGAAGACACGCTCGTGGTCGGCCAGCTCGGGAATCGCGGCGTAGCCCCAGCTATAGCGGCGTCCCGCCTCGCCAGTCAGCTTTAGCTCGTCGCAGACGCGCCGATTGACATAGTCAGCCATTGCCTCGGCCATCTGCACGCTCAGCCCATGCAGGAAATACGCTTCGGAGTAGTCGCCCGCCGCCTGCATGCGCTCGGTCTCCTGTGAGGCGCGGTTGCCCATCGTCACCACCTGGAAGGCGACGGCGGTCGGCTCGCCGCTTTCGGTGGCGAAGTAGTCCGCCAGGCAGAGGCGCTGACCGTCGGCCTGCCGGGGGAAGGTGAAACGCTCCAGCACGCGCGAGTGGTCGGATGGATCGAGCACCAGCAGCGTATCGTCCTCGGCGCGCGCCGGATAGTATCCGTAGATGGCGCGCGGGCGCAGATACTGCCTCTGGCGGGCCTCGCGCAGCAACCGCTCCAGCCGCGGCTCGAACTCCTCGCGCACCAGCCGCTTATACTCGTCGCCATGCGCGACACCGCCCCAGCGTCCGCGATAGAGCGCATTCATATCGAGATAGCTTGCCACATCTTCGACGGCAACGCGGTCCAGCACGCGCGCCCCCCAGAACGGCGCGACGATCACCGGGGCAGGCGCCACCGGAGCATGGTCCGACACGACGGCTGGGGCAGCCGCCCGCGCCGCATCGCGCTCGGCCTGGAGCTCGCGCGCCGACTGCGCTTCGCGCTTCACCCGCTCGACGAAGGGGGCATGCTTCTCGCTATCGGTCAGCGCCTCGACGATTTCCAGCCCCTCGAAGGCATCGCGCGCGTAAAAGACACCCGGCCCATACGGCTGCTCCTGACCTGGCTCGCCAACATAGAGGATGCGCTGGCCATAGGCGCGATTGATCGCCGCGCCGCCGACCATCACCGGGAAGGGCAGATGGCGGCGGTCCAGCTCCGCGACGCAGGCGGGCATCTGCTTCGACGTGCTGACCAGCAGGGCGGAAAGGCCTATCACGTCGGCGTTGACCTCAATCGCTTTGTCGATGATGGTGTTGAGCGGCACCTGCTTGCCCAGGTCATAGACCGTATAGCCGTTGTTGCTCAGAATCGTGTTGACCAGGTTCTTGCCGATGTCGTGCACGTCGCCAAAGACCGTGGCCAGCACGACGCGCCCCTTGGTGTAACCCTCCATGCGCTCCAGGTAGCATTCGAGCCGGGCGACCGCCTTCTTCATCACCTCGGCGGACTGCAGCACGAACGGCAGAATCAGCTCGCCCGCGCCGAAGCGGTCGCCGACATCCTTCATCGCGGGCAGCAGCACGCCGTTGAGCACGTCCACCGCCGCCTGCGAGAGCTGCGCCGTCGTCTTCCAGTCAGGCGCGTCAGGGTTTGCCTCAACCCCAGCGCGGGTGGCGATGGCGGTGTCTACTAGCGCCTCGATGCCCTCTTTGTGGCGGTGGAGAATCTGGTAGTGGATACGCTCATCCACGCTCATCCCCTCGGTGGGGTCGGCCTTCTCCTCGCGCGGACGCTCGCCGCCATGCTGCTCGTAGTAGGCGATGAAGTTCGGCAGGGCGTCCTCGCTACGGTTGAAGAGCAGGTCGTCGCAGAGCGCGCGCTCGGCCTCCGGGATTTCCGCATACGGCGTGATGTGCGCTGGATTGACGATGGCGGCATCCAGCCCCGCCTGGACGGCGTGATAGAGGAAGACGCTGTTGAGCGCGGCGCGTGAATGGGGCGTCACACCAAAGGAGACATTGCTGACGCCGAGAATGGTCAGCGCGCCTGGCAACTCCGCCTTGATGCGGCGGATGCCTTCGAGCGTCTGGACGGCGCTATCGCGCAGCTCCTCCTGGCCGGTGGTGACCGGGAAGGTCAGCGCGTCGAAGAGCAGCGCCTCGGCAGGCAAGCCATACTCGCGCGTGGCGATCTCGAAGATACGCTGGGCGACGGCCAGCTTGCGCTCCGCCGTCTTCGCCATGCCCTCCTCGTCAATCGTCAGCGCGACCACCGCCGACCCGTGCTCGCGCGCCAGCGGCAACACCGCGTCCACACGCACGCGGCCATTCTCCAGGTTGATCGAGTTGATGATCGCCCGGCCCGGATAGGTCTCCAGCGCGGCCTGAATCACGACCGCCTCGGTCGAGTCGATCACCAGCGGCGCCTCGACACCCATCTCCAGCTTCTTCACTACGTTGCGCATCTGGTCTGGCTCGTCGGCGCGCTCGGTCAGCGCGACGCAGACATCCAGCACGTGCGCACCGCCATCCATCTGTGTCCGCGCCACCTGGAGCAGCGTGTCGTAGTCGTCCGCCAGCAGCGCCTGCTTCACCTTGCGGCTGCCCTGCGAATTGACCCGCTCGCCGACGATGAGCGGCGCGGGATCCTGATGCAGCGAGTTGGCGCGCATGGCCGAGGCGACCAGCAGTTGCGTGCGGTGGCTCGTCTCATCGGAGAATCCAGTCAGCCGCCGCTGCGGTGTGGCGCGATGGCTGGGATCGAGGTCGTCCAGGTGGGCGACGATGCGCGCGATGTGTTCGGGCGTCGTGCCACAGCAGCCGCCGATGATGTTGACCCCCAATGTGCTGACGAACTCGGCGAGCGCGGTGGCGAACGGCTCCGGCTCCATTGGGTAGATGGCGCGGCCATTGACGTTGAGCGGCAGCCCCGCGTTGGGGATGGTCGAGATCGGCAGCGAGATGTTCTCGGTGAGGTAGCGCACCGGTTCGCGCATGTGCTCTGGCCCGGTCGAGCAGTTGAGGCCCACCACGTCTACGCCCAGGTGGCTAAGAATCGTCGAAGATGCGCCGATATCGGTGCCCAGCAGCATCCGCCCGGATGTGTCGAGCGTGACCTGCGCCTGAATCGGCACACGGTGGCCCGTCTCGGCCCAGGCGCGGCGTATGCCGGTAATGGCGGCGCGCACCTCGAGAATATCCTGACTTGTCTCGATCAGCAGCAGATCAACGCCGCCTTCGATCAATGCGGCGGCCTGCTCGCGGTAGATTTCGGCCAGTTGCTGATAGGTGATATTCGAGAGGGCAGGGTCATCCGAGGAGGGGAGCATGCCGGTTGGCCCCATCGAGCCAGCGACGAAGCGCGGACGCTCGGCGGTGCTGAACTCGTCGGCGGCGGCGCGGGCCAGCCGGGCAGCGGCGACATTGATCTCGTGGGTGCGCTTGCCCAGGGCATAGTCGTCCAGCTTGAGGCGCGTGCCGGTGAAAGTGTCGGTTTCGAGCACATCGGCGCCCGCAGCCAGATAGGCGCGGTGGATGTCGCGGATGGCGTCCGGGCGGGTCAGCACGAGAATTTCGGGGCAGCCGTCCTGGCTCTCGCCGCCGTAATCAGCCGCCTCGAGCCCGAGATTCTGGATCATGGTGCCCATCGCGCCATCGAAGACGATCACCCGCTGCAGAACTGCCTCAAGATACCGACTCACCTGGGACATAGCACTTCCTCATCTATCAGCGAAATCATCAGCGAACGCTATCCAGCCGCGCGCCGGACATTAATGGCTGCTCTTTGTACAGAGCGCAATATTGGCCGCAGAGTTTCATCAGAGTATACCACCGCATATTCTCAAGACTGTCGGAATCGGTTAAAGTATGAGCATTCGTCTGACTTCCAGCCCGTCGGGAGACAATACCGCGATGAAGTGCCGTAGCCTCCTCCTCACCGCGCCGCGACGACTCAGTTGGGAAGAGATAGACGTTCCCGACCTACAAGACAATGATGTGCTTATCCAGACCCAGGTCGGCGCGATCAGCATTGGCAGTGAACTCCCCAACTACATGGGTACGGCCCGTCATTCTGACCCGTTTGCGTTCCCCATGATGACTGGCTACGAGAATATGGGGACTATCCTGAAATGCGGCTCAACGGTTACTCTCCTGCATCCCGGTGATCGCGTGGTTGCGTTCTACGGACATCGCACCTGCTGGGTAACGAACGCGGAGCGCGTCATTGCGGTCCCCAGTACCGTTTCAGATGCCCAGGCGCTGCTCGTCATCCTGACCTGCGATGTCGCCAAGGGCATCCGGAAGCTTGCGCCTACCCCAGAGCAGCGCGTGGTGATTACCGGCGCTGGAGCCATTGGGCTTCTCACGTTGGCTATGCTTCGAGCTTACGGTGTCCAGACTATTGACATGGTGGAACCAGTGGCTCACCGGCGCGAAGTTGCCTATCAGTTGGGAGCTGCTCACGTCTGGACCCCTGATGTATTCGCACAGACGGAGAATCGTTATCCAATTGGATTGGAATGCTCCAGCAATAATGCCGCGTTCACGCTGTTGCAGGAACACATGGATGAAGGTGGGCAAATATGCATCCTGGCCGATGGCAACCTTGAGCCGCTAAGTCTAACGTCTGCCTTCCATGAGCGCGAGCTCACTATCGTCGCGTCGAGCGATGGATGGGATTATCAGGCTCATGGCGCCTGGTATTTTCCATGGGTGCAGACGACTGGTCTGCCGATTGAACACCTCTTTGAAGAAACCGTCTCAGCCGAGACATTGCCAGAGACATTTGAGCGCCTGGCTACGCAGTCGCCACGCCCGCTCAAAGTGCTGGTTGACTATTCTTCTCAACCGTAACAGCGCGGCGCGGAGGTGAGGGCGAGCCGCGCCGACCGTGCTATACTCCTACGGGCGTAGCAACACCGCTGTTGTCCGCGCCAAAGATGACCACTCTTCTTACACCACCTAGGAGTGATGAAGCGATGAAGCTGGTGACATACACACAGGCGGGCGCGGCGCATCTGGCGGAGGGACGTGCGGGCGTCCTCATGGGCGAGCAGGTGTTCGATCTGGCGGCGCTGGGAACCTGGGCGGCGCGTAATGGTGTCGCGCTGCCAGAGGTGAACGGCGCGGCTGGGTTGCCGACGACGACGCTGGCGCTGCTGCAACTTGGGCCGGATGGCATGGCGGCGGCGCGCGCGGCGCTGGCAGCGGCGGACAAAGGGCGACCCGAAGATGTGGCGCTGGAGCCGGGCGAGCCAGTGATAGCCCACGAGCTGCGCGACATCGAGCTACGCACGCCCGTGCCCAATCCTCCCACCCTGCGCGACTTCTATGTCTTCGAGCAGCACGTCAAGGCGTCGCGCGCGCGGCGCGGCGCAGAGATGATCCCGGCGTGGTACGAGTTCCCGGTCTTCTACTTCTCCAACACCTCAGAGCTCTATGGCACGGGGGAGCCGGTACGCTATCCGCAGCGCAGCCAGGAGGTGGATTTCGAGCTGGAGATGGCGGCGGTCATCGGGCGCGAGGGACGCGACATCGCCGCCGACGACGCGCCGGGCTACATCGCCGGGTACATGGTGATGAACGACTGGAGTGCGCGCGACCTCTGGCGCAAGGAGCAGGTGCTCAATATGGGGCCAGCCAAGGGCAAAGACTTCGCGACATCGCTCGGCCCATACCTTGTCACGCCCGACGAGTTGGACGACCGCCGCATCGGCGCTGGCAAAGACGAACGCTTTAATCTGGAGATGCGCGGCTGGATCAACGGCGACAACCTGACCCACGACAACACGCAAAACATGTATTACACCTTCCCGCAGATGATCGAGCGCGCCTCCGAGCACGCGCGGCTGCGACCCGGCGACGTGATCGGCTCCGGCACCTGCGGCACCGGCTGCATCCT
>Ga0070713_100002622_pt1 | contig 11736 bp, 9 predicted proteins | sample LARL82metaG_FD_65465 | JGI IMG/M metagenome (GOLD analysis project Ga0070713, IMG submission 65465) | Corn, switchgrass and miscanthus rhizosphere microbial communities from Kellogg Biological Station, Michigan, USA - LAR L8-2 metaG | ecosystem: Host-associated > Plants > Roots > Rhizosphere ... | reverse complement strand
GCGGGCCGACGGGTCGCCGCGGATCTCCGGGATCGAGACGGCCTTCGAGGACGGCGAACTGGTCTTCGGCTCGATGGCCGACGCCCGCAAGGGCGCAGACCTGCGCCGCGATCCGCGGTTCGCGCTGCACAGCGGCACGATCGACCCGGTCGAGGGCTCCGAGGCGCAGTGGCCAGGTGAGGCCAAGGTCGCCGGCCAGGCGATCGCCGGGCCGCTTACCGAAGGCCAGGACGGCGACCGCTTCCTCGCCGACATCGCCCTGGTCGTGCACACCCATCTCGACCCCGCGGCCACCCGGCTCGTCATCGACTGGTGGACTCCGGCCAGCGGGCTCCAGAAAGCCGAGCGCGAGTAACGCCCGGCGCGGCCGGCTCAGTTCACGGGCGCTATCGTCCGGTGGATGGACCTCCTGGCGACCGGGCGCCTGCTGCTGCGGCACTGGGCGGAGGGCGACGTCGCGGCGTTCTACGACATCTACTCGCGTGACGAGGTCACGCGGTGGCTGGGCCCGCAGCCGCGGCGGTCCGTGGCAGACCTCGACGAGGCGCGCCGGGGGCTCGAACGGTGGCGGGCGTTCTCGGCGGACCTGGCACCGCCGCTCGGCCTGTGGGCGATTGTGCCGCTGGACCCGGACGGCGAGCCGCAGGCGGATCCGGTGGGGACCGTGCTGCTGCTGCCCCTGAGCGACGCTGATGGCCCGACGGGGCTGACCGAGGTGGGCTGGCATCTGCACCCCGGTTACCAGGGCCGGGGTTTCGCCACCGAGGCGGCGTCGGCGCTGCTGCGGGCCGGTGCCGTCGCCGGGATCCGCGAGGTCCTGGCCCTGACCGACCTGGACAACACGCCGTCACAGGCCGTGGCATCCCGCCTGGGCATGCGTGACGAGGGGACGACAGACCGCTGGTTCGGCCTGACCACGCGCCAGTTCAGCACGGGGCCGCTGAGTGCGTGAGGGGTCAGGCGCCTGCGGTCAGGCGGCGATATGAGTGATTTCGCCGGAGGCATAGCCGACGACTACAGAGCCATCACGCTCGATCGTAAGAGCGTGGATCCCCGGGTCGTCCAGCGGTATCCGGTGCAGGTTGCCGGCCGGGGACAGGACCGACACCCACTCCATTCCCTGAAGGGCGATCCAGCCGCCGTTCGATGAGACATACGGGTTCTGGACGCTGAGCAGCAGCCGGGCACCGGGCGGGGCGGGTGCCCTGGTCACGCCCGTCGTCGCGGCCGGAAGCGGCTGCATGACGTGTGCCAGGATCGAGCAGACCCAGACCCGTGACCCTGCCGTGACGAGGTCGAATGGCCCGGCCGGAACGTCCGTGTGCGAGATGACCGCGAGCCCGTTCAGGGCCAGTACGGCCACCCGGTGGGATCGGTAAAGGCTGGCGTATATCTGGCCGCTGGCCGCCACGACGCTGAGCGGGGTGCCCTTGAACGGGCGCGTGGCTTCGGTTGCGCCGTCCTGGGCCGCGAGCTCCGTGATGGCCCCGACGGCCGGCTCGGCGACGACAAGGTGCCCGCTGGCCAGCGCCGGGGACCGGGCGCCGGCCCCGAGGAAGCGGCGCCACCGCACATGACCGGTAGGCAGATCGATGCGGCCAACGTAGCCCGTGGGAGCGGACGTGTAATAGGCGGTGTTCCCGTTCACAACGAGGTCGGTGACCTGGTCCCCGACGTGAATGGCACGGAACCGGCCAGGATTCTGGAAGTCGATCTGCTCCAGTTCATGGCCGCCGTACACGGCGTAGACCGCCGAGGACGCCTCGTCCTGCACGAGCAGGTTAACCGGGGCAGGGGCGTTGGCGGTGGTGACCGCTGAGAGGGAAATCCCGAACAAGATTGTGCCGACGGTCGACAGGATCGTGCTGGCCATTGTGGGCAGCAGCCACCAGCGCCGCCACCATGGCCGGTAGGCGGGCGCTTTGCCGGCTGGGTAAACCCGGATCCGTGGCGCGGGCCGGGAGGGCTGGTTCTGGGCTGCCGGCCGGGCCGGTGCGTGGGCATAGCCGGTGAACGCGCTGACCATCTCACGCAGGTCGGCCGGGACAGGCCGGCCGGTGGCTACGGAGCCCGTGGCTATGGAGAACGCCCAGACAGCGATGGTGCATTCGTACGCGATATCGTTCTGCGCCTTCCCGGTGATAACGACCGGCCTGCGGCCGGCCGGGAAGGCCACGGCGAGCACGTCGCGGCACGGCCGCGGGCAGTCGAGGTCAGCGATCTTGACATCGAGGGCGTGCCCCAGCACCGCCAGGCGCCGCCGCTGTTCTGCCTGCCCGGTCGGCGGCAGCAGGAAGAGCGTCTTGCCCAGGGCGCCGGCCAGCCGGATCTGCTTGATCTCTTTCACCAGCGACTCGGACCGGCCCACCGTGACGCAGATCAGCCCGGCTCCGCCGATGAGCTCACCGACGCGGCCTTCCCATTCATCCATCGTGAAGGTGCGGCGCACGGCCCCCAGGGGCGGCGGTAGCTTCTCTCGGGGATCGCTGGCGGCGATGACCGGGCCGTGTACGGCCAGCGCTGACGCCGCTACCTCCTCAAACCGCTCGAACCGGCGCAGGCAGAGCCTTTCGACGACTGATGCGCGGTCGAAGCGGTGCGTGCGCAGCACCCGCCGGTCATCGGCGAAGGATCGCAGCATCAGGACATCGACGGCGCCAGGAAATGGGGGTTGCTGGACCTGCTGCCGGAGATAGCGCATTCCCAGCCGCCTCGCCAGTGTGAACGGCAGCAGCGCCAGCAGCAGTACGAACAGCCCGGCGATGGCGATAGTCAGGCCAAGCCGGCCCGCGAAGGCATCAGCGCCCGCACCGGCGGGCGCAGTGCCCAGCGAGACCAGCACCAAGCCGTAGAGAACGAGGAACAGCCCGGCTCCGCCGATGGCCGCGGTGATGGCGAGGCTGACCGCGCCGATGATCCAGCGCCTGCCGGTGAAGGTGCGGGGGCGCCAGGCGGCTGGCCGCAACCGGCGCAGCAGCGGCTCGACGGCCACGATGACGGTGGCGGCCCCGGCTATCACGGCCACGCTCTCATAGAGCCCCAGCCGGGCGACCTCGGTCAGCCGCACGGCCCAGGCCAGGAAACTGATCCGGACCAGAACCATGGCCAGGTAAGCGGCCATCCGCACGTCGGTCAGCGGGTCGATCGAGAAGGCCCCGGCACGGTATGGCCGCGCGAAGCGGGCTCGCACCCGGCGCCACGTGGATCGGTCCCTGGTCAGGCTGACGAAGCCAAACAGCAGCGGGATTCCCAGCACAGCCGTCATGAAGATCGAGTTGATCGCGGTCCGCGTCGCGCTCGATAGTGTCGAAACCCCGGGCAAGTCCGTTGCCGTGGCCGGCAGGCGAGGCAACTGCCGGCGTGCGACCTTCCTGGCCAGCCGTGGCGCGATCCGGGGCGCGCCCTTCGTGGTGATTAGTTCCTGCATCAGGACGGTGGCTCTGCCCCGTACGGCTGCCACGCACAGGTTCGCAAAGCGGGACTGACGGTCCAGGAAACCCGCCGTCAGCACGCCCGGTAGGGCTAGCTTCTTCGCTGGCTGGCACAGCGACGGCGCTTGCTGCCGGGCGAGAGCCCGGAGCCGCATGTCGATGACGCGGATCTCGAGCAGATCCTGCCCGTCGGCGCTCGCCCATTCGCGCTGCCACGCTCCGGCCACGGTTTCCCGGCGAAGCTCGGCCCGCAATCTCCCGGTCCCGACGAAGAGCCCCGAGGTCGGCGGGCCGTTCTGGATCAGCAGCCACCGTTCACCGTGCGGGACGGGCAGCTGACTGGTGCTGAGCATGCGGGCCGCGACCGAGGGCACCGGATACGGCGGCACGACCAGCTGGGCGGGCGGCGGAAGCACGTCGCGGTTCCAGCCGATGGCCACGATGGCGAGCAGGAATGCGGCGACCGACACCGAACGCCAGAAAATCAGCCGCCAGCGTCGCCCGGCCGGTGCGCTCTGGCGGTGCCGGGGCTGGCCGGAGCCGCCCGGCTGGAGCCGGCGCGGGACGGGCGGGCTCATCGCGGGCGCGCCCGGGAAGTCCGGCACAGGCGCCGAAGGAGCAGGCCGGGCCTGCGCCACCGGCCGGGTCAGAACGGGCGGATGCCCGGGTGGCCCGCTCGGCACCGCCTCCTGAGGCCGGGCCCGCTCGGGTGCGATCAGCTGGGCCAGGCCGGTGAGCTCATCGTTGAGCAGCTCCGACTGCACGAGAGCGAGCAGCTGCGGGTGCGTCAGTGCGCCTGTGCTCAGGAGGGCCTGTGCGGCCCCGCTGGACGGGCTGGCCAGCAGGGCCAGGGCCACCGCGCCACTCGGCGCCGGATCGTATCCGTAGGCCGCGCAGATCCGCGCCAGGGTGTTCAGCGCCTGGGCGAGTTCTGCCGACAGCTCCATTCCGTCCCACCGGACCGCGGGACGGCCCGGGCTGTCCGGGTAGCCGGCCAACTGGGGCGGTTCACCGGTGTGCAGCCAGAACCGCTGCCAGTCATTCGTGACATCGACCCGGGATAGAGCGGAAAGCAGCCTGCTCGTCGTCAGTAAGTGGCCGGCCGGGCACTCCGACACGGCCAGTCTGAGGGCCGTAACGCTAACTTCGCCCAGAAGCGCACGGTCCAGCACGGCACCTCATAGTAAATACGGAATCACGTATTACCAGGACGCTTCAGGCGGCGAATCGGACTACCGGAGGATGGTCTCGAAACGGTAACTGCTCACTCATCACTATCGACCGGTTTGCCGGAAATCCGGGGCAGCGCAAAGGACTCAGGTGATGGTTGATGCGGGCAAATGGCCGGCCGGACCGCGGCCCGCCCCGGCGGAATCCAGTATGGAGCGCGCGGCTTTATCCAGGGCGATGGCGAAGGCGTACTCCCGGCGATACCTGGCATGCCAGCACCTAATCCCATCGCGGCCGTACGTCAGCACCAGCGCCCGGTCCGCCCACGGGGCAACCTGGGAACCAGGGAACCAGGAGGCCATGGACAGGAACGTCTGCCAGCGCGACGCCATCTGCCGGTGGTGGTAGGGCGGCATGACGAACAAGGTCTTGCCGATAGCTCCCTCTTCCTCGATCATCCTTAGTTCCGTGCTGAGCCCATCTGTCCGGCACTGCGGTGCGGCGAACACCACCACGAGCGCCGAGGTCCTGATCCAGGCCCGGACGTACTCCTCCCAGTCCTGGCCCTTAGGTATGCGCGTGCGGGCCGCGCCGTACAGCGGATACCGCTGAAGCGCCGCGCCCTGTTCCAGAAAACCATCCTTCCTGCCGGGCGTATCAGGCTCGCGGTAATCAGCGCCGCCGCGGCCGCGGCGGCCCAGGAAGCCGATACGGCTAGCTGGCCATGATCCTCGAGGCCGGCAATAAGGAAGAGAAAGCCCAGAATACGCAGCCAGGTTCGTGCGCGTGCGCGTGCGGCCATCCAGAACGATCGTTTTCCTACGTCTTCCCAGTCCAGTCCGGCCACGGACTGTGGCGGGCTGCTCGTGGCGCGCAGCCCGCGTATCGCGTTTCGCAGGAAAGCCACTATCGCCCAGATAATATAGATAGTCACCAGGGAAGTAAGAACTTCGCTCCGACCTTGCTGAAGTTGAGGTTCAGCGGCCGTACAGCAGGTTCTGGTGACCCGGGCAGCCGCGAAAGCTGAGCCCTGGCGAGGCGGATGAACGATATTGCGCTGGCGCGTGACTGGGGGAGACGCCCGACTACGACGGCAATATACTGGCCGTTGCGGAAATACAGCAGACGATGGCGCGGAGTCCTTTTTTATGCCGTCACAATATTTGTGGTCCCCGGAAGGGGCCCAGGAGTCAGCATGGCTCCGTTCCGCTGGGCAGATCTCATGCTGGCCCATTGCAGATCGTTCGCATAGGCGATGGGCCGGCAGGCTGTCAGCTCCACGGCGATCAGATAATCGTGCCTGGTGCGGAAAGCGGACCGGGTTCTGGTGCAGCCGCCCGTGCTGTCCCGGTAATCCGAGCTGGCCAGCCAGGGACCGGACGGCGGGATCTCGCGGAATCCGGCTGGTGCTTCCCGGCCATGAATAAGGTAGGCCCGCGGGTGGACTGGCACGCCTTCACCGGTACCCGGCAAAGATGCAGCGGCGTAAGCGACTACGGCTTCGCTGTACAGGAAAGCGGCAAGGACGAGCACGCCGACGGCTTTGCCGGCGATGAGCGCCACTCTTTTCGGCCGTAATGTCCGGGTGGCCGGACGGGCTGGCCCCCGGCCGGCCAGATCGCTGGTCAAGGCTGGTCGCCGCAGCCAGCTGCGGCGGCTGGCGGGCCGGCTTCGAGCGCGGCGGCGATGACGGGAAGGTAGCGCTGGACCTGCTCCCGGTCGCTCTCCTTCTCTTTCTCCGAGAGCTGCGCGTAGGGAGTGTTCATCTGCGTGGCCCAGCGATCGGCAAGACCGGCCGGGATCACCAGGGACCCGTCAGGGCCGGGTACGCACTGAGCGTGCAGGTACCGCTGCCAGTGTGACCAGCGCTCGTGCTCGACGGACGCGAGCTCCTCAACGAGATCAGGGTTCTGCAGCAGCGCATGAGCGTCATGGCGGCACACAGTCAGATCAGCCCCTTGCTGACCAGATTCCAGTAATGCTGGCCCAGGACCGTCAGCTCGCAGGACGTGCTCTGCATCGCGGCGTGCCACATGTGCGGCGCATTGACGGGGCGCACGAGGTTGACCCGGACGTAGTTCTGCAGCACCCGGAAGACCGCCGTGTGCTGCGGGTCAGGCGCCGGCGGGGCCGGCTCGCCGGCCTGGGGGCCGGGCCGTTCCGGCTCAAAGGACGGATCAAGCGGGAAGTTGTAGTCGGGCGAAGGGAAGTGCGTAGTCAGGGCCTGCAGTTCGGCTAGCGCAATCGGGGGTTCTGTCTTCCGCAACGATACAAAGCTCTTGACGTTGGTCTTGAACACCGGACGCTGCGCCCACGGGCCAAGGGATTGATCTATATGGGCGTAGACGCTGCCGGGTGTGATTTCGCCGAGCAGGTTCGCCGCCGCGCCGTTGAGCGCATCGACAAGAAGCTGAGTAAACACGCCGGCACCGCCGCCCGGTACTTCGAGGGCTTCCTGTTTGGCCGTCGACGCGGTCAGGATCGTGACACCGTCGGAAATCTCCGCGAGGCTCGGTGCCACTGCCCTATTTCCGGTGACGCCGCTGTAGCAACTGTCAAGAATGATTATCCTGCTCTGGGCCGTCGATTTGTTTGCCAACGTCATCAGCTCTTGCAGGGCCAGTCCGTCGTCGCCGGTCTCCGCGTCGCTCGCGCACAGGAACCCGCCGGTGTCCTCAATATGGCCGTGCCCGGCGAAGTAGAGCAGTGCTATCTCGGAGCCATCCTCAAACAGCTCCCGCGCCGCGTCTTTCAATTCACGCTTAGAGACCGGCTGGGTAATACCTGTTCCGGTCATAAGCTGGGGCGCCACGAAGTTCAGCGTGCCGTCGGAGTTCCGCTCCAGGACCGCTTTGACCGAGTGCGCATCATTGACGCAGCCGCTGAGGCTGTCTATCTTCTCGTAGTAGTCGATTCCGACGATCAGTGCTTTTCTCACGGCTGGGATCCCCCCTCGGCATCGCCGACATGCTAGCAACGATCTAACCTTCTGCCGGTACTTCCTGCAGAGGCGGGTTTTGCCCCGGATGGAGTGCCGGGGAGCGTGCCCGCCGAAGGCCATGTACCGCACCGGGCATCCCGGCGGCCGCGGCCAGCCGGCCGCCTGGTGGGCCGGGGACGCTGCGGCCCTTTGACGGATTCCGGCCGGCGCTGGCAATGACCGGGCCACAGGGCCGCGGCCGGCGTAGATTGCGGATGTTGCCCCGCTTTGAACCGCTGGCCGGCTGGCCGTCCCCGGACACGAAGGAGAATCAATCCGTGACCGATCCGCCTCCCGCCGAAGAGCCCAGGCTGAAGGTCCGGCTGTTCTTCGCCAGCTTCCTGATGCTGTTCACCGAGCTCGCCCTGATCCGCTGGATCACCGCGAACAACGTGTACGTGACCGAGGCGACGAATTTCGTCCTGCTGGCCAGCTTCCTCGGCATCGGCATTGGCTTCCTCAACGCCAGGTCGGGCCGGGACTACCTGCGCTGGACGCCGGTCGCCCTGCTGGCGCTGGTGGGCTTCGTGCTCGCGTTCCCGGTCGTCCTGCAGGTCGGGCCGACGCCGTTCCGTGGTATCGGGCATATCGCGGCGCTGCCCAAGCCGCTGAGCTTCATTGGCGTCTTCGTGCTCACCGTGGGGGTCATGGCGGGCTACGGCCAGGCGGTTGCGCGGGTTTTCGTCGGCTTCCGCCCGCTGAGCGCCTACCGGCTGGACATCCTGGGCAGCATCGCGGGCATCGCCGGTTTCACCGCCCTGTCGTTCCTGCAGCAGCCGCCTTTCGTCTGGGGCCTGGTCGCCGGGGGCGGCCTTGCGGGCCTGCTGCTGCCCAGGATCAGGTGGTGGCAGGCGGGCGCTGTGGTCCTCGCCCTCGCCTTGCTGGGCATCGAGTCCTACTCCTCCGGCGAGCACTGGTCGCCCTACAACAAGCTCGTCCTGCAGAAGCAGAGCGCCGATGCCATCCGGGTGACCGCGAACAACATCCCGTTCCAGACGATCCACTCGATTGCCCTGCTGAAGGCGCACGACAAGTTCTACTTCTTCCCCTACCGTCACGTGTCACGGCAGAGCCTGGGCAACGTCCTGATCATCGGCGCGGGCACCGGGAACGACGTGGCGGTCGCGCTGGCCCACGGGGCCAGGCACATCGACGCGGTGGAGATCGACCCGGCGCTGCCCGCGACCGGCCGCCGGCTGAACCCTGAGCACCCGTACCAGAACCCGCGGGTGACCGTCCACGTCGCCGACGGCCGCCAGTTCCTGCAGAACACGACCCAGCACTACAACCTGATCCTGTTCGCGCTGCCCGACTCGCTGACCGCGCTGGCCGGGCAATCAGGGATCCGGCTGGAGAGCTACCTGCTGACCGAGAACTCGCTCGCCGAGGCGCGATTGCGGCTGGCGCCCGGCGGCACGTTCGTCATGTACAACTGGTACGCCCCGTTCGTGCTGAACAGGTACGCGAGCGAGCTGATCGACGTGTACCACAGCACCCCGTGCCTGGAGCTGAGCAACCCGGGCCTGGCGCGGACCGTGGGGGTCCTCACCGTCACGCCGGGGCAGGCGGTATCGAACTGCGCGCATGTGTGGCATGGCAACCGGGTCAGCCCGGCGACGGACAACTGGCCGTTCCCGTACCTGCCCACGCGCTCCATCCCGCTCTCCTACGTGCTGATGATCTGCGCGATCCTGCTGGCCTCACTCCTGCTGGTCCGGCTCGGCGGCGGCTCCTTCACGCGGATGAACTCCTATATCGACCTCGCCTTCATGGGCGCCGCGTTCATGCTGCTCGAGACCAAGAACATCGTTGGCTTCGCGCTGCTGTTCGGCACCACGTGGTTCGTCAACGCCCTCGTCTTCGCCGCCGTGCTCGGCGCGGTCTACCTCGCGGTCGAGACGGCCCGCTGGGTGAAGAGGCTGCCGCCGCCGCTGGTGCTCTACGGCGCGCTGCTCGCCTCGCTGGTCGTGACGTGGGCGGTGCCCCAGGAGTCGCTGCTGAGCCTGCCGCTGATCCCGCGCTTCCTGGCGGCCGCCGCGCTCGGGTTCGCCCCGGTGTTCCTGGCCAACCTGATCTTCGCGCAGCGGTTCAGGGACGTCGCCTCCTCGGGCACGGCGTTCGCGGCCAACCTGCTCGGCGCGATGGTCGGCGGCACACTGGAGTACCTGTCGCTGATCACCGGCTACCAGGCTTCGCTGATCGCCGTGGCCGTGCTCTACGGGCTCGCGTACGTGACCGGCCGGGGCCGCCGGGCCGAGGCGGTGCCCGTGCCGGGCCCGGGCCCCAAGGAGCCCCTGGGCGTCTCCACCTGAGCCCGGTTACGTGCTGCTGCCTGCGCGCTGCGTGTCGAGGAACTCCTGCTCGGCCGGGTTGGCGGTGAGGGAGCGGGCGGTGGCGTAGGCGGCTGCGGCTTCGCTGTCGCGGTGCAGGCGGCGCAGCAGGTCGGCGCGGGCGGCGTGGAACAGGTAGTAGCTGTCCAGGCCGGACGAGCGCAGGCCGTCCACGGCGGCCAGCCCGGCGGCGGGGCCGCGGACCTCGGCGAGCGCCACGGCCCGGTTGAGCGCGACGACCGGCGTCGGCGTGAGCGCGTAGAGCTGGTCATACAGCATCAGGATCGCGTGCCAGTCGGTGCTGCCGAAGCTGGGCGCCGCGGAATGGACAGCGTTGATGGCGGCCTGGATCTGGTAAGGGCCGGGACGGCCGCGCTGGACGCACGCGCGCACGATGGCCTGGCCCTCGGCGATCAGGTCCCGGTCCCAGAGCCGCCGGTCCTGCCCGGCCAGGCGGACCAGTGATCCGCCGGCGGTGACGCGGGCGGCGCTGCGGGCGTGCAGCAGCACGAGCAGTGCCAGTAGCCCCTGCGCCTCCGGCTCGCCGGGCATCAGCTCGCCGAGCACGCGGGCCAGCCGGATCCCCTCGGCGCACAGGCCGGGCCTCAGCAGTGCGCCGGCGGTCGCGGCGTAGCCCTCGTTGAAGATCAGGTAGACGACCGCGAGGACAGGGGTGAGGCGGCCGGGGAGCTCGGCTTCCGCGGGCACGCGGTACGGGATGCGGGTGTCCCTGATCTTGCGCTTGGCCCGGACGATCCGCTGGGCCATGGTGGCCTCGGGAACGAGGAACGCCCGCGCGATCTCCGGCGTCTCGAGCCCGCCGAGCAGCCGCAGGGTCAGCGCGACCTGGGCGGGCTGGTTCAGCGCCGGATGACAGCAGGTGAAGATCAGGCGCAGCCGGTCATCGGGCACCGGATCCTCCTCCCGTACCATCCCGCCGTATTCCTGGGCCTCCGCGGCGGCCCCGTACAGGTAGTGCGCCTGCGCGTGCCGCTCGTCCCGGACCGATTCGCGGCGCAGCCTGTCGATGGCCCGGTTGCGGGCGGTCGTGACGATCCACGCGCCCGGATTGGGCGGCTGGCCGTCCGCCGGCCACCGCGCGACGGCCACCGCGAAAGCGTCCTGCACCGCTTCCTCGGCGGCGTCGATGTCGCCGAGAAAGCGGATCAGGGCGGCGACGCAGCGGCCGTACTCGCGGCGGAAGACCTCCCCGGCAGCCACGGCGCGCTCGGCAGTCACGGCGTGAGAGCCTACGGTCGTGGCGCGGCTGCGCTCACTGCGAGCCGGACGCGTTGATCCGGATCGCGTCGTCGAGGTCCCCTTCGAAGAACGGGCGGACCTCGATCGGCCGCAGTTCCGCGGCCGCGGCGAGCTTGGCCCACTCCAGGGCCGCGTCCAGGTCGGCCACGTCGATGATCCAGAAGCCGGCGAGGTGCTCCTTGGTCTCCGTGTACGGCCCGTCGGTGATCAGGAAGTCACCGCCGGACTGGCGCACCACGGTGGCCGACTCCGGGCCCCCCTGCAGGCCGCTCTTGAACACGAACACGCCGGCGTCCATCATCTTGTCGCCCAGCGCGCTCACCCCGGCCCAGACCTGCTGGCTCCGCTCCGGGGGAATGACCTCGTCATAGGACTTGTAGAGCGCGAGAAGGTACTGCGACATACCGATCACTCCTGCTGCCGTCCGGGACCGGTCTGGGGCCGGCCCTCACTCCCGCTACGAAGTGGGTACCGCCGAATCGACATCCCCCCGCCACGATGCCAGAAACTTTGCCCCGGAAGCCGGCGCGGACGCCTCGCGCCGGTAACCTGCGGCAATGATCGA
>Ga0070713_100002621_pt1 | contig 11736 bp, 7 predicted proteins | sample LARL82metaG_FD_65465 | JGI IMG/M metagenome (GOLD analysis project Ga0070713, IMG submission 65465) | Corn, switchgrass and miscanthus rhizosphere microbial communities from Kellogg Biological Station, Michigan, USA - LAR L8-2 metaG | ecosystem: Host-associated > Plants > Roots > Rhizosphere ... | reverse complement strand
CGCGCAGATCACCGGAGTGTTCTTCGGTCACGGGCTTCATCCCGGTCCACTTCGGATACTGGTATGTCACGCGAATCCCCTTTACAGCGGGAAGATCCACGACGCGCACTTTGTAGTGCGGCGAAACCAGCGGACCGGCGGCCACATAGTACTCGACGTTCTCCGGCAGGCCGGCAAAGACGAACTGATAGGACGCCGCACCTCCCGTATCAGGTTGCGCCTGCATCGTGACGGGTTCCCACGCGGTTGCGCTCTGATAGTGGGCGAAGATCTGCACCTTCTCCGGCCGCATGCCGGTTACGTGCGCGGTAATCAGCTGGTCGCTGTTTCGCCGTACTGCCACGTTGCCGGGAGTTACAGCAATCGCGTAGAGCGGGGCGGCGTTCTTCTTCGGTCCCGTCCAGAGCAGCGAGGCACCATAACCGAGGTAGCCCGGCCCTGCGGCGATCATCCAGACCAGCACACCGAGACACGCCAGGCCCGCGCCGCCGAGTGCGAAGAGACGATTGTCGGGAACCAGAGATGACGGCGCTGCATCCTGCGTTCGCGCTAGCGTATCGGCGGCCAGCAGCTCCAGGAATGGATCGCCGTCGCGTTCGCGCTCATGGAAGGTCGTCAGTCTCTGCTGAAGTTCAGGATGCGCGGTTTCGGCCTCGAGCACGGCGCGCGCGCGCGTCAACCGGGCCAGCGGAAGCGCGATGCCGAGCCCTGCAACTACGGCGAGCAACGCGAGCAATGCGAGACGTGCACCTGCCACTCCATGCGTCGGGAAAGCATAATGATTGAGCAGCAGTACCAACGCCACCGTGACGATGAGCGCAGTTCCGGTGAAGATCGCTGCACCGCGCAGCCACGCTCCCAGCCGCAACCTGTGTTGCAGTCGCGCGATATAGGAGTTGAGCTCGTTCTGCCTGCTCATGCGTCCTCCCGCTGCGTGCCCATGTAGCCGCTGGCAAGCACCGTCTCCGCCAGAGCCACGAGCAATGCAAGAAGCATAACGTACCACCATAGACTCACGGGGCGGTATTTCGCTTCATCCCCGGGGGCGTTGGCTGTCTGTATAGACGCTTCTCCTTTGCTTCCGCTCCAAAGTTGCTGCACATCCGGTGCAATTGGCTCAAGGTCCGATTCGCGGCGGTCGGGATTAACCCCAATCACTGCATCGCGTCCGTTCGCAAATCGAATCAGATAGAAGCCCGCGCGCTGCAGCCGAAAGGTCTGGACCGTCCGAGCCTCCGCCAGCGTGAGGGGTCTCTGTCCGCTGGGGTCGATGACCTCCACGCTGGCTACCTCGCCCACCGGCTCAGCCGCCGAACGTAGTTGCACGTACGAGTCCACGAGGCGGGAGCCGCTTAGTCGTTCGCTGCCTGAGAGATACCGCGCCGTCTTGTCGACGAACGCTACAAAGACCGGATGCAGCGGTAGATCGTTGGTCAGGTTTTCCAGTCCGGAAGTGAATAGCAGCACGTGCCCTTCGCCGATTTGGCGATCGAGCAACAGCGGGGTTCCGTCACCCAACCGCGCCGCTACGCGTGCCTGTCCGGGATCCACTACCGCTGCGTAGAAAATTTTCGTCTCGGCCCAGCCTCCGTTGTCGCGACCCGGCTGCGCCTGTTCGAGGGCGGGATGCGTGAAGTCCACCTGGCCGACCGTCGAAGCGCTGGCGGTGCGGGAGTAGTCATGGGTATCCTTCACGTCGGCTCCCCACAGAGGAATGCGCGCATGGTGACCGGCATTCGTGCCGAGCGCGATAAAAACGCTGCCTCCCTTAGAGACGTACTGCGCAAGTGTGTGTTCGAAGATGGACGGCAGAGTGATCGCATCCGACAGCACCACAAAAGCGTACTTCGATGGATCGAGATCTGTGGTTTGTTCCGCAGTCACAGATTGGAGGACGAACGACGCCTGTGCTGCCGCACTCAACGCAGAACCAAAGTACAGCGCCGACCGCGTATCGTTAGGGCCGTGGACGAATAGCACACGTTCCGGGTCTGATCTGCGGATTATGAACACACTTGTGTCGTCTGCGGGGAAAGCATCGCCGCCTTCAATCCGCACCTCGCACCGGTTAAATCCATATCCCACGTCAAGAGGCGCGAACTCCGCCGTAGCGCGTCCATTGGCCGGAACGTTTACCTTACGCGTTGCCAGCGTCTTGCCATTCACGATGAACGACAGGGTCTTCTCAGCTGCCGGCGCGCCGAAGCCCGCTACGACTGCCTGTACGCGCGATCGCTTGGGGTCTTTCGGGTCGGCGAGTTCGGCCGGTGCGTTGATGCTCTCAACGGTCCAGTTGGGCGGTGCCGTCCCTTTTGCCACTGCATGCAGCACCAGTGTCACGTTCGCCGGGAACACCATATCGGCAAAGTTCGCAGGCATGGCCGTGCGCTGCATATCGCTGAACAGATGGAGATCGATCGGCCCGTGCACAGTCTCGCCCATCGCACGGATACTTCGACCCAATTCGCCGAAGTTCGAGCGCCCATCTCCCGGCTGAATGCTCTCAAGCGCCGCGCGCAGTTGCGCTCCATCTGTGATCGCCTGCGTTAGCACAGCAAACTGACCTCCGAGGGCCATCACCTGAGCCTTCTGCGAATGCGGCTTTGCAGCCAGCAACGCCAGGGCCTGCTGTTTCGCATCAGTGAACCGCGTCCCCGCACGCATGCTGAAGGAGTCGTCCAGCACGATCAGGAGCAGACGCCCGTTCGTATCTGCCGCGGGCCGGCGGATGAACGGATCCGCGAACGCCAGCACCACGAGGAGCAGCAGGGCAAACCGCAGGGCGAAGAGCAGCAGATACCGCAGCCGCCGGTGTCGTGTCGAACTCTGCGTGCCGCGCTCGAAGAACATCAACGAACTGACCGGTCGCGGAATGGTCACATGCTTCCGCAGCAGATGCACAAAGACTGGCACACCCAACGCCGCAAGGCCGCCCAGAAACCATGGAGCAAGAAAGCCCATCAGTTTCCCGCCTTCCGCAGCGAAAGATACTCGCGCAGCGCTCCATCGAGAGGTTGATCGGTGACGAGAAGCTGATAATCCATCCCCGCTGCCTGCGTGCGCGAACGAAGTTGCTCAATGTGAGCATCGATCTTCGCGCGGTAGGCCGTCTTCGTGTATTCGGGGATGACTTCAATCTCCTGTTCCGTTTCAAGATCAACCAACAGTGCGGGGCCCTTTAGCAGCGGCCGTATCTCCTGTGGATCGAGAATATGAAACAGCACAACATCGTTGCCATGAAAGCGCAGCGGTTCGACGGCACGCACAATCTTTTCCGGTTCTTCATAGAAATCCGAGATCACGATTGCAATGCCACGCCGATGCAAAAGCTCCTGGAAATGCTGCAGCGGTTTACCGAAGTCCGTTCGTGCGCGCGGTTCAGCCTGCTCAAGTCCCGCGAAGAGCCGCGCAAGCTGGCCTTGCCGGGTAGACGGCCGCACGTAGTCCCGCACCTCGTCATCGAAGACGATTAGCCCCGCAGCATCGCGTTGATTCCGAATTGCAAGATAGAAGAGCGAAGCCGCTATAAAGCGTGCGTAGTCCATCTTCTTCGGGGGGCCTGAGGTGTACTGCATCGAGTTGCTTGCATCGAGCAGGACGACAAGCTGGCTGTTCGTCTCGCCGCGATAGCGCTTCAGATAGCAGCGCTCGGTGCGCGCAAACAGGTTCCAGTCCACATGGCGCAGATCGTCGCCGGGAGTGTAGGCGCGGTACTCGGCGAACTCCTGGCTGAAGCCAAAGTCCGGCGAGCGATGCAGGCCAGCCACAAAGCCATCCACCACCGTTTTTGCCAGCAGATCTAACGAGGAGATGCCGGCCAGTACCGCGGGATCAAGGAAGCGCTGCATCAGCTCTCCTTCGGCCTCGGCACATGCGCCAGCAGCTGGGTGAGGATGTCATCTGCGTCGATCCGTTCAGACTCTGCATGGAAGTTCAACAGAATGCGATGCCGCAACACCGGCAATGTGACAGAGGTGACGTCCTCATACGTTACGTGATAACGCTTTCGCGACAGAGCCCGGGCCTTTGCAGCCAACACAATAAACTGCGCAGCACGGATGCTTCCGCCGTAGTTCACATATTTCTTCACGAAGTCTGGCGCATTGTCATTCTTGTGCCGCGTCGCACGTACCAGGTTCACCACATATCGGGCAATTGATTCGGCGATCGGCACCATGCGAACAAGCTGCTGGAAATCAAGCAGCTCCTCCGCTGACGTGACGGCTTCAATCGTTGCAACGCGTGTCGTCGTCGTCAGGTCAACGACCTTCAATTCATCCTCGGCGCTCAGATAATCCAGCGTGGCGTTGAAGAGGAATCGATCCAACTGCGCCTCAGGCAGAGGATACGTACCCTCGAGTTCAATCGGGTTCTGCGTCGCCAGCACAAAGAACGGCGCGGGCAACCGGTAGATGTGTCCGCGGACCGTGCAGGAGTGTTCCTGCATGGCTTCGAGCAGAGCAGCCTGGGTCTTTGGCGGTGTGCGATTGATTTCGTCAGCTAACAGAACGTTGCCGAAGATCGGTCCTTTGACAAATGTCCACTTGCGATGACCCGTGGTCATGTCTTCTTCAATGATGTCGGTACCTGTGATATCGGACGGCATCAGATCCGGCGTGAACTGAATACGCCGAAATTCGAGACCCAGTGCGTCTGCGATAGTCCGCACCATCAGGGTCTTCGCTGTGCCAGGCAGGCCTGTTATCAAACAGTGGCCACCCACGAAGAGTGCGATCAGCACTTGTTCCAGCACCTCGTCCTGGCCCACGATCACCTCGCGCACCTGTTTGACGATCCCTTCGCGAACGGCGTGGAAGCGCTCAATGCGCTGCTGGAGTTGGGCTGCATCTGGTTTCAAATCGGCAAAAGTAGCCATCAGTTACCATCCTCGTCAAAATTATTTTTCAGGCGATTGATTCAACTCCAGCAACATCTTCTGCGCTGGCCGGTAGCCTGGCGCAACTTCCAGCGCAGCCAGAACACTTTCCTGGGCCTTGTCCTTCTGTCCCGCAGCGAGGTATGCCTGCGCCAGATGAAACTCCGCGCCGGCCTTGTCCAGTGGACTCGACGCTACAACAGCAATGTACTCGCGAATGGCTCCGTCGTACTTCTTCTGTGCGTACAGCAGATCCCCTAGCCGGTGATGTAATTCTTCATCCTTCACGGGATAGATGTAATTCAAGCGCGCAAGCGTTGCCGCGGCTTCGATTCCCTGCCCGGCGGTCTCCTCAAGTGTAGCCAGCCGCTTCAGTACCGCCGGCCCCTGACCTCCCTCATGTTCATACGCCGTCAGCGCCGCGGCCTCAGCCTTTGCATCTCCCTTTGCTTTGTCCGCCTCGGCCATCACTTCGTAGACATTCGCGTCGCCCACATATTCGGGATACATCGCCAACACCGAGGGCCCCTGCGCCAGCACCGTATCGTACTGCTTCCTCTGCAACGCTGCCACGAGCGTCTTGAGCTTTTCGCGCCACTCATCGAAGTGTCCAGCCTCGGCTCCGTACTTCTTGTCGATCCACGCAAGATACTCCTTATCAAACTCGTCCAGAGTCAGCCCAAGATCCTGCTGCACAACCTGCGCCGTCGTCTGCGATTTCGCATAGGAATGAACCATATCAAGCAGTTTTTCTTCGCCCCACTTCGTCTTCACAAAATCGCATATACTGCCGCCCTGAAAATATGAGACGAGCACCTGCGACGGGTACTCCGGATAGACGAATCCGCGGTCCAGCTGAGCCAAAGGCAACAGTTTTTTCTCGCGAATGGCGATCAAAACCTCCGGGGTAACGCGGTCGCTCCACTCCGGCGAACGCTCGCCCTCCTCATGGACTGCAAGCCCCTCGGTGAACCAGCGTGGTACGCGATGATTGGTCGCCGTAAGAATGTAGACGTGGCTCATCTCATGCCACAACGTCGCTCCCCAGTTGAAGTCGCCGGGCTTGCGCGCGGATGGGCTATCCATCGCCACGACTTCCCCAAAGGTCACACCGAGCGCGCCCAGTCCAGGCATTCCCATTGTGCGGACGGCGAAGTCTTCGTGATTCGGGTAGACCTCCAACTGCACTGGAGCGGGCAGTTTCATGTGGTACTTCTTCTCGTACGTAGCGATGATCGTGTGCAACTCCACCTGCATGTACGGCTGCAGCAGATCGGCTTCGGTCTTGTTCAACTTCAGAATCGTCGTCTCGTCGCGAAAGGTCTTGAAGTTCTTGTAGCTATCCAGCAGCCGCAGACTGTTCACCGTCGCTGCGTCGCGATAGCCGTTGTTGTAACTCAGTTCCAGCTCCGTCAGCGGCTCGTCTTCTTTTCCCATGCGCATGAGATCAATGCCAAGCGCCGAATGTGCCGACCACAAACGCGGATCGGCCTTCACTGCCATGCGATAGTAAGTCACCGCGTCTTCGTAGCGATAATGCACCTCAAGCTGACGCGCTACGAGGGCGTATGCCGTTCCATAGCCGGGGTTGATCGCAGCAATCTTCGTGAACCATGCATCCGGAGAGCGGTCAGCAATCAACTCAATCGCCGCGTGGATTGCCATCGCGTCCAGTGCATCCTTCTCCAAGGCGATCGCTTTGTCGGCTTCCTCTGCGGCCATATCGCGGTCGTCATTTTCGAGCGCTAGATTTGCCATCAGCTCATGCGCTTCCGCAAGCTTGGGATCGAGTGCGATGGCTTTTGTCGCGTACTCCACCGCTTTGCCGTCAAATCCGTCTGCGGAGACAATCCCTAGCCCCAGATACGCTTCGGCGTTCGATGGGTCCTTCGCCAGCGCTTCGCGGAAGAGGCTCGCTGCTTCGGGATTGTTGAAGCGTTCGTGCAGCAACATGCCCCAGCGCACTTTATAGAGAGCCTTGCTGTTGGCAGGCTGCGTGACGAGGCGGAACTGCTCGTTCGCCTGTTCCCATTGTTCAAGACCCCAGAAGCCTTCGGCGCGAGTGTATGCATCGCTGCTGTGTGTCAACCCGTCAAAACATGCCTGCGCTTCGGTGCGATGGCCATGCTTGCGCTGCGACCAGCAATCCGCGGGTACGGCAGCGGATGCAACGGTGCCACTTATTCCGGCGCACAGCAGCAGCAGGGCAAGAGATGAAGCGAGGCATCTCATTTATCGAGCACCTCCTGCACCTTGGCCAACTCCAGCAGCGCTTCTGTCAACTGCTTCTTGTAGTCCGCAGGATCCATGGCTGCCTTCTTATACTTGAGCATGTCGATCTTCTGCTCCAACTCCTCTTTCTTTGCAAGTAATTCGCGTTTCGCTGGATCGTTGGCCGCTTGCTGGCTTGTGCCAAGACGCAACAGCGTGAAGCTCGACAGGAGCGTGCCCTGACCGTTGCCGGCCTCGCGTACAGGCTCGCCGTGGCCTGCATCTTCGAAGACTGCATGCTCGGTCGCGAGCCGCTTCTGTGAGTCGTAGAACGCTGCCGTCTTCGTCGTTGCGTAGATAAAGGTTTCCATGGCACTGATGGAGTCGCTTTTATCCGTGTCGGCTGCCGGGTCCTGCAATGCCTCAACCCAATATCGGGCAAAGACTGTTGCGTTTTTCTCTGTGCCCGATTTCGTGGCAGCGATCACCGCGCGCCCCGGCCGTTCGAGGGCTTGTATCGCTCCTCCACTGGCGCTTGTTGTGTCGACGACAAGCTGGCGTCGTGTTGGGATATGGTCGCACATCGCTGCAATCTCGCCTGCAGTTACATCCGGGCCTACAAGATTGAACTTGTACTCAACGCCGTCGAAGGAACCGTGACCAATCAGGACGAGCACAAAATCATCGTCTGCCTTTGCGTCACGGGCCACCGCACCCAACGTCTCCTTCAGTTGCGACGCTGTGGCCTGTGTGCCGGACAACGTGTAGACGTGCGCTGCATTGCTTGCGGCCTTGAACACTTTGTCCAGGTCTTTTGCCGCGGCCGTAAAGCGCTGTTCGTAATCCGGCTCGCCCCCGAGCCCAGCTACAGTGACGTAGTACACGGCAGCGCGCGCCTGCAGTCCGAGTGTGCACGCGATTGCGAAGATGCCAATTCGCAGCCGGAGTCGCGGCTGGGTTCGTAACTGGGTTCGCAAGAAAGCGCGCTTCATACGACACCCCACTTGCGGCGCAGTAGCCACTCGGTAACCGGAAGCCCCAGCAGCAGCAGAAAGACGATTGGCATGCCCCATAGCTCCTTCGTGCTGCGGACCGAGATTCCAGCCTCGGAGTAGGAGATATCGCGGGGCAGGTCCTTCAGCTCGGAGGGTTCCCAGTAACGGCCGCCGGTCTGCGAAGCGAGTTGCTTCAACAGAATTTGATTCTGCTCGGTGTGAAAGTTCTCGGCAGTGCCGTCTTCGCGCTGGAAGGTCAGCACATCGCGCCCCAACTCTTGCGACTGCTTGCCTGCAGACTCTGCCGTAACCTCTGCCAGATACGCGCCCGGCTTCTCCGCCGTCCATTCTGTCTGATATAGACCAGGCGTGTCCTGCGATGGCGCGAGATCCAGTACAGCGTTTGCACCCTCTGGTCCCACAATGTGCGCCGTCACGTGCGCGTCTGCTGCTGGGTGAAATTGCCGGTCATGCACCTGCGCGGCAAGCTGCACGTGTCCTTCATCCATCAGCGTCCGCGCGGGCATCGACGCAGTCACGGGGCCCGGCGAGTCGGCCACCAGCCAGCGGAGGAGCTGTTGCCAGAAGAGATCGTGCGAGGAGTCGCCCAGAGCTTCGCTCATCTGCCAGCGCCACGATCCCCCAGTGGCCATGATTGCGCTACGGCCATGGCCGTAGCTTTGTGTAATCAGCAGCGGCAGCTTGCGATGCCCGGTATTCATCTGCGCCAACACAGTGGCGCCCGGTTTGGGCGAGCCGGGGTCCTCATAGTCAGCCAGATACGTCAGCTTTTTCCAGCGCGCGGCGTTCTTCGCCGGGTCATCCAGGAGCCGCGTGACGGGCGAGTCGACACCCTCCGCAGTGAGTTCCACTGTCGCTGCGTTGCGATGGAAGTTGTTGCGGCCCGCCGGCAAAAATGTCGGCAGCAACTCGTTCATGCTCGACGCGCCCCAGCCTCCATCGCTCAGCGAAGATCGTCCGCCTAGAAAGAGCACGCCACCGCCGCGGCGGTCGACATACTCGCGCAGTAGTTCCTGCTGCAACGGCGTGAAGTAGTCGGCGTCGACGGAGCCAATAATGATTCCTGCGTAACCGAACAGATCCTCCGGCCGCACGGGAAAGCCGTCGGCCAGTTCGGATGGATCATTGATGCCCTGACGGTAAATCTTGTTCTCGCTCGTGCGCAGCATCGAGACTATTTGCACTGTCGGATCATTGTCTTCCGCACGCCTAATGAACTTGAACTCCCAGCGCGGTTCGCCTTCGATGTACAGGATCCGCCGTTTGGCATCGCTGACGAGCAACGGCCGCGTCATCGCATTGTTCTTGAGGTTTTCTTCGCCCGCAAGGGGTTCGATTCCGAATTGAAGGCTCTTCGCTCCAGCGGCCCCTGCAGAGAAGAAGAGCGGCTCAGTCTGAATCACTCCGTTCGCCGCCAACGTCACCTCGCGAGCGGCAAGCGTCTTATCTCCATCGCGGACAGTGACCACTGCCTTCTGGCCCGAGTAGCCATGCTGGGTAAGGCTGACAGTCGATGCGAGGCGCGCATTGGCGACGGAACTCGCCGCGACGCTCACGTTCTCAAGCTCCACATCATGCGCGTGCTCAAGGCTGCCGAAGCCTATTGTGTGTACTGGCAAACGCCGGTTCCGCAACGCCTGCAGTGCGTCTACGCCTATCCCCGACTCGCCCATCCCCGCTGTATTCTGGCCGCCGTCGGTGAGCAGCAGGACCGCCCCGATTGGCAGATCGGACGTTTCCGTGGCGAGTTGCTTGAGCCCATCACCGATATGCGTAGCAGCTTCCGTGGGAGTAATGCCGTTCAGCCCGTCCGTCCGGGTGACGCCACTGCCAAGCCGGTAGATGCGGGTCTGGAAACGTTGTTGCAACCCGGAGAGAACGCCGCCCTCCTGAAGTGCGGCCAATGCGGCGGCCTCGCGAGTTTTGCCTCCGCTGTCTGGGATCGCCATGCTGCGCGAGTCGTCCACCACTATGGCGATGATGTTCTGCTGTGAACTCAAAGCCGCGACCGTCATCGCCGGCTGCCACAACAGCAGCAGGATGAGCGCCACAAACGCTGATTGTGTTCCCCAAACGGCCCACGCGCGCCAGCTTCTCAGTCCGGGTGCGGCATCCTTTAGTCTCCAACGGACCAGCAGTGCGAGTCCGCCCACACAGATGACGATCAGCACAGGCAACAACCACGCAGGCCACGCGGAGAGCAGGACAAACCGCCCTTTGGCGAAGACCGGACTCGGATACTTGAAGAAAAACTGAAACATGCCCGCCGGAACCTGATTGAAAAATCGTAACTTCCTGCTGCACCTGCGATCGCCTCTCAGCCGCGGGCGAGATTAATGTGTCATGCCGTAGAGGATGTAATCGAGCCCCACGCGAAAGGCCATCGACGCGAAGGGCTCCGGGTAATTCGGGTCATCGGCCCACTCCCATGCATCGCCCAGGTGCATGTTGTGGCAGATGGCAACAATGATGCGACCCTTATCGTCGCGGATGGCGCGCCACTTGGGCTGGTAGCCGTCCTTCTCGTAGGTGCGTCCAGTCCAAACAAACTGCTCGCCCGGTATCTGCATCTTGTCGTCGATGTCATAGAGCGTATGAAAGATTTCATCGCCACTCTGAAGGTCTTCTACAGGGCGGTCGGGGAGCACCTGGCGTATGCCATTCATGAAGTTCTCCCAATCCTCGGTGCCGTGAAAGTCATCCACCATCAGAAAGCCACCCTTCAGCAGATACTCACGCAGCCGCTTTGCCTGTTCATCGGTGAACGACCACCTTTGCACCTGTACCGCGTAAATCCACGGATAGTTGAAGATTTCGTCGGAATCGAGCGTAACCACCTGCTCGGTTGGCCGTCCGTCGATACGCGTCAGCCGATGCATTGCGATGAGAAACTGGCGGTCGGCCTTGGGATAGTCACGCGACCAGGGAGTACGCCACCCATAACCGCGACCGCCATAGCCGCCAAAGGTCTGCATGTTCGAGCCGTAGGCCAGGCGCGACCAATAGAACTCCGCCTTGACGTTACTCGGAGAGTCATCATTCCCGAAGCCGAAGTCCGCCACTCGCTGGTAAGCGCGCAGTCCCACGCAGCAGGTCGCAGCCGCCACCGAAACCAATGCGATCTGCGAGAGCTTCATCAAGACCTCCGCGGTAAGAAGTTGTTCGGCGAGAGTACCAGAAATGCCTTTTGCGCTGTCTAATAGACGAAGCGAACATGCGACTTGTTGCTTCCGGGGAGCTTGTCCCGCCTGTTTTCAGCGTGAGACCATTGCAGGCACGCATTCCTGGCCGGGATGGCATATTTTATGAAACGGCGCGACTTACTCAAGCTCGGCGGTTTGGCGCTGGCACAAGCCGGCACGACACGTCTGCCGCTATGGGCGCAGACCACGATGCCCATGCCCGCTGCCGCACCCGTCTCCGGGAAGGCAGACTATACCCTCCGCATCGCTCCCGTGACGGTCGAACTAGATCGCTCGCACATTATTTCGACAACCGGCTATAACGGCACGGCGCCAGGGCCGGTATTGCGGATGCGTGAGGGCAGGCCAATCTCAGTTGACGTAATTAATGACACCGACACGCCAGAGTTCGTGCACTGGCACGGCATGCTCATTCCCGGAGAAGTAGACG
>Ga0070713_100002616_pt1 | contig 11760 bp, 9 predicted proteins | sample LARL82metaG_FD_65465 | JGI IMG/M metagenome (GOLD analysis project Ga0070713, IMG submission 65465) | Corn, switchgrass and miscanthus rhizosphere microbial communities from Kellogg Biological Station, Michigan, USA - LAR L8-2 metaG | ecosystem: Host-associated > Plants > Roots > Rhizosphere ... | reverse complement strand
CGTGCCGAGGCAGAGCTTGCAGGCCGAGATTTCAGCCCGCCATTGGGGACGACACCCGAAACCGCATACATGGTGCTTCAGAGGGCTTACTACCTACAGCGCAAAGGCCAGTTCGAAGCGCAGCTGCACGCCTATGACGAGCAGATCGCGCAGAACAAGGCGACAATACGCAAGCTCAAGGACGACCTCGCCCATTACGACGGCCGGGTCAAGATCTCGCAGGAAATCGAGAATATGCGGGCAAGCTTGGCGGCAAGTCAGGTCGGCAGCCGTCTCAATCTGTTGACCGCTACAGACCAGCGTCTCGAAATCCTGAGGACGCAGGATTTCGACCGCAATGGCTTGGCCGAGAGTGAGCACCAGCTCGCCTCGACGATTGCCAATCGCGACGCCTTCGTCGAGCAGTGGAATGGACAAGTCAGCCAAGAGTTGGTGACGGCACGAAATACGCTCGACACGACCCGACAGCAGCTCGCCAAGGCGGCCAAGCACAAGGATTTGGTGCGGCTGGAGGCGCCGGAGGACGCGGTCGTCTTGAAACTGGCGAAATTGTCGGTGGGGTCGGTTCTCAAAGAGGCAGATCCGTTTATTACGCTCGCCCCGCTGCATTCGCCGGTCGAGGCAGAGGTGCACATTGCCACGCGCGAAATCGGCTTTGTCCGCCCGGGCGACAGCGCCACAGTGAAGCTCGACCCGTTCAGCTTTGTCGAGCACGGCACCGCCGCGGGTTACGTGCGCTGGATCAGCGAGGGCGCGTTTTCGCAGGACGACAACGGCAATGCCGTCGAACCTTATTACAAAGCCCGTATTGCGTTGACCGAAGTCAAGCTCAACGCGGTGCCGGACAGTTTTCGACTGGTGCCTGGCATGACCCTGACCGCCGACATCAATGTCGGGTCGCGCTCGGTCTTTATGTACGTGCTGAAAGGCGTGATCCGCAGCGTCAACGAAGCAATGCGCGAACCGTGAGTGTGAAGGAACCGACCGCGCCGGCGCCACTTACCCCGGCCTCTGCCCCCACCCTTCCCTCCCCCGCACGCGGGGGAGGGTCAGGCAGGGGGCAAACGGGGCGAAAGAGGATTGCTTGGCTCGATACGAGGCTGCGCCCGCCCGGATCTGCTGTGGAGCGCGGCACCGACGCCTACGAACGCCAGGACCACGCCGAAGCGCTCCAGGAATGGTCCGCGGCGGCGTCGGCCGGAGATCCCGAAGCCTCGTATCGCCTGGGGTTGCTCTACGCCCGCGGGCACGGAGTTCTCGCCAATCTCGCCGATGCCGCCGCCTGGTATCGAAGGGCGGCAGAACAGGGTCATGCTGCGGCGCAACATCAACTAAGCCTGCTGCATCTCGACGGCTATGGCGCTCATACATCGGCGAGTTTTGCCCGATGGCACCGAACTGCCGCAGAGCGCGACCTCGAGGCCGCCGACCACAATCGGACGCTTCTCTTTCCGAACGGCTTTGAGGTCACAAAGGACCCTGCCGAGGCACTGCGCTGGAGCCGGGCGGCAGCCGAGCAGGGGATTGCGGACGCGCAAGCCAATACCGGGCTGGTCTATGCGCGCGGGATCGGCTGCGAATGCGACTACCGGGAAGCCCGGCGCTGGTACGAATTGGCTGCCGCTCAGGGCAGCGCGGCAGCGGAGCTCGGCCTCGGCATCCTGTACGCCAATGGCCACGGGGTAGAGACGGACCTTTCGACTGCCGCTACCTGGTACGAGAAAGCGGCAAAAAAAGGCAATGGCGCGGCGCAAGTGGCGCTCGGTTTGATGTACCTTTCGGGGCACGGCATCGATAGCAACACGGAAAAAGCGGCAGAATGGTTCGGCAAAGCGGCAGAGCAAGGGAATGCACGCGCCCAGTACAATCTGGCGCTGCTCACCCTCGCGGGTGACGGCCAGCCGCGCAACGAGCGCGCCGCCGAAACCTTGTTGCGCCAAGCTGCGCGGCAAAACCTCGTCCCGGCGATGCTGCGCCTCGCCCAGCTGTACGAGACCGGCGAAGCCTCGGTGCCGAACCCGATCGAGGCGGCGAGATGGTATCGCGCCGCGGCCGAAGCCGGCAATGCGGAGGCGCAGTTCTGTCTCGGGCGGCTCTGCGCCCGCGGCGACGGCGTCCCGCAGGATCTGAACGAGGCGGCCAAATGGTTTCAAAAAGCCGCCGAGCAAGGCATCGCCGCCGCTCAAATCAACATCGCCGCGTTTCTCCTGCAAGGGACCGGCGTCGCGCGCGACGCCGGGAGAGCGGCCGACTGGTACCGTCGCGCGGCTGAGCAGAGTATCCCGACCGCCCAGCTCCGCCTCGGCTGTCTCTATCTCAGCGGCGAGGGTGTCCCGCGCGATCCGGATGTCGGGGTGGCGTGGCTGCGCCGAGCCGCCGAGGCCGGCGACCCCGAAGCCCAAACCGCCCTCGGCACGCTCTACGCGCGCGGGGAGGCCGTCGACCAAGACTTCACCGCCGCAGCCTCATGGATCCGGCAGGCGGCGGATGCGGGCCACCCCCCCGCCCTCCTCCAACTCGGCCACCTCTATGCACAAGGGCATCTGGAACGGCCCGAAGAGGGCGCGGCACTGCACTGCTACCGCACCGCCGCCGAAGCCGGCAATCTCGAAGCCCAGCGACTCCTCGCGTGGAATTACCTGAACGAGCGCGGCGTATCCCGCGATACAGCTGCGGCGGCGTTATGGTTCCGCAAAGCCGCCGAACAGGACGACGCCGGCGCACAATTCCAATTGGCGGCAATGTACTGCACCGGCACCGGCGTCGTCCGCAACCTCGCCGAGGCGGTCAAATGGTACCGACGCTCGGCCGAGCAGGGCGACCGCTACGCGCAATACAATCTCGCCGTCATGCTGCTAAAGGGCCAAGGCACAGCTCAAGATCCCGAAGAGGCGTACCGCTGGTGCTGCATGGCGGCAGGACAAGGCTTGGCGGAGGCACAGCTGCAGCTCGCCGACCTGTACCGCGCCGGCCATGGGGTGAATGCCGATGTTACGCTTGCCTATGCCTGGTACCAGAAGGCAGCAGACCAAGGCGACGCTAGGGCTGCGGCAATGCTTCGCAATCCGTCCGTGATCCGAGCGATCGGGGCGGAATAGAGTGGCTTGTCGGGGCGCCGCGATCAGCGGCACCCAAGGACCGGTGGGAGCCGACGACTTACCCCTATTTCAATTTCAGTGCAGCCGGCTGAATAGACCCAGCACGGCAAAGACAGCCACCAGCCAGATCACCTCGAGCAACGTCAAAACCACGACCCTGCCCCATCCGTCCTCTTGTCGGGCATCGAGGCGGCGGATCTCCGCTTCGATCTCCCGGTTCCATTCGCTGGCGATGCGCTTGCTGTCGCGCTCCATGGAAGATTCCTATCGCGAACAGGTCGGGCAGTCCGGGTCCTTGTTGATGCGGATCGAATGGAAACGGGCGCGCAGCGCGTCGTAGAGAAGAAGCGTGCCGTCGAGGCTCTCGCCGAGCTGCAGCAGCTCCTTCAAGATTTCGACGGCCTGCAATGTGCCGAGGACGCCGGCGACCGCGCCCAGGATGCCAGCAGTCTCGCAGCGCGGTACCAGGTCCGGGGGCGGCGGGTCGCGGAACAGGCAGCGGTAGCAAGGGTGGCCCGGACCGAGATAGGGCTTAAAGGTCGAGACCTGGCCCTCGAACGGGGACAGCGCCGCCGCGACGAGAGGTTTTTCGAGCCGACAGCACAGGTCCGTCAACAGATAGCGCGTCTCGAAATTGTCGCTGCCGTCGGCCACGAGGTCGTAGCTGCCGATCAGCGCCTCGGCATTGTCCGGCCCGAGCCGCAGCGGGTGGGTTTCGACCCGCACGCCGGGGTTGACGGCGGCGAGAGTCTGCCGGGCGCTGTCGACCTTGAGGGCGCCTATACGGTCGGTCGCATGCACGATCTGGCGCTGCAGATTGGTCAGATCCACGCGGTCGGCATCGGTGATGCCGAGGGTTCCGACCCCGGCGGCGGCGAGGTAGAGCAGCAGCGGCGAGCCGAGGCCGCCGGCGCCGACGACGAGGACGCGCGAGGACAACAGCCGCACCTGCCCTTCTTCGCCGACTTCGTCGAGGATCAGATGCCGCGCGTAGCGCTGAAACTGCTCCTCGGTGAGTTCCATCGGACGCCTCAGAACCCGTCGAACAGAACAGTCGAAAGGTAACGTTCGGCAAAATCAGGCAACACCACGACGATCGTCTTACCCGCCATCTCGGGCCGCGCGCCGACTTCGAAGGCGGCGGCGAGCGCCGCCCCGGACGAAATCCCGACCGCCAGACCTTCGAGCCGGGCCGCGTCCCGCGCGCAGTTGACGGCGGTGTCGTTGCCGATCCGCACGATCTCGTCGATCAGGCTGGTGTCGAGAATATCCGGGATGAAGCCGGCGCCGATTCCCTGGATTCGGTGGGAGCCTGGAGGGCCGCCCGACAGCACGGCGCTGTCTTCGGGTTCGACGGCGATCATCTTCAGACCGGGCTTGCGCGGCTTGAGAACCGAACCGACGCCGGTGAGGGTGCCGCCGGTGCCGACCCCGCTGACCACCACGTCTACCGCCCCGCCGGTATCCTTCCAGATTTCCTCGGCCGTGGTGCGGCGATGGATCTCCGGGTTTGCAGGGTTCTGAAACTGCTGCGGTATGAACGCGTCGGGCAACGATCCGACGATCTCCTCGGCCTTGGCGATGGCGCCGCGCATGCCTTGCGCGGCCGGGGTCAGCTCCAATTCGGCGCCGAGCAATTTCAGCATCTTGCGGCGTTCGAGCGACATGCTCTCCGGCATCGTCAGAATGAGCCGGTAGCCTTTCGCGGCGCACACGAAGGCGAGGGCGATCCCGGTGTTTCCGGAAGTCGGCTCGACCATCACGGTGCCCGGCTTGATTCGGCCGGCCGCTTCCGCGGCGGCGATCATCGAAACCCCGATACGGTCTTTCACCGAGTCGAACGGATTGAAAAACTCGCACTTGGCTAGAATATCGGCCTTGGCTCCGGCATTTTGCGCGAGCCGATGTAGGCGGACCAGCGGGGTCGCGCCGATTGTATCGGCGATACTGTCATAGACCCGGCCGCGAAACTCGGCGCTCTGCCCTCTGGTGCTGGTCGCGGTGTCCATCAGCTCTTTCCCTTTGCTACGTCGATGTCGACGAGGCGATTGTGACGATTTCGGCTCGCCGGCTCAAATCTCGAAATCCGTGTATTCGGTGGTGCGGCCGGCGATGCCCGCCCGATGAGCGCGACCACAGAGGTCATCAAGGGTCAACGAGTCGAGCCGCCTCATCGTCTCGGCCTGGAGATCGAGCCACAACGGGCGGACGATCTGATGGCCGAGCGCGCTGCCCGCCGGGTCGGCTATCGGGTCTTCAACCGTCTCGAGCCCCTGCAATGTACGGACTATGTCGCCGAGGCTTATTCGCCGCCTCTCGCGAGCAAGACGGTAACCACCACTCGGTCCCCGGATCCCGAGAAGGACCTTGTGCCGAACCAGTTCCTGCAACACCGGCTCCAGATAGCGGCGCGGAATGCCCTGGCGCTCGGTAATTTCGGATGAACGCACCGGCGCGTGACCGCCATTGTAGGCAATGTCGAGCACCGCCTCGATGGCGAAAAGCAGTTTCTTGGTTAACCGAATCATCTTTGCCCAAACCGCCACCCCGTGCATCCGGGTATTGGCGCGATTGTCACTCCGGAAGCGGATTGGGACAAGCGGCCTCGATGCCGGTCGAGCCGAACCCGGCTCCCTGACGGCCATCGTGCCCAGAAAACGACGGGACAATCTCAAGATCCGGCTGCGCGACGCGGGTGAAGACCAGCTGGGCGATACGGTCCCCTGGCCGGATCTCGATCGTCCTCCCGCTCGATGCGGGGTTGCGGTTCCACGCCGAAATGAGACAGGGTCCCTCGTAGTCGGCATCAATCACGCCGACCGTGTTGCCGAGAACCAGCCCTTTCTTGTGGCCGAGCCCGGAACGCGGCAGCACGAGCGCGCACCATTCCGGATCGCCAATGCGAAAGGCGATCCCGGCAGAGATCAGTATGGCGGGCGCCTGCGGCTGCAAGACGGCGGGACGATCGAGACAGGCATGGAGGTCGAGGCCTGCCGCGAGATGCGATCCCCGGTGCGGGAACCCCCACCCAGGCAGACGCGGGTCGAGGATTTTCAGCTCGATTTTCATGATCCCCTCGCCGGCGAAGACGACCGGGGTGCCGGACGGTCGTAACCGCGCACGAACCCCGCCGGCGCCAGAAGCACCGGATGGATGATCCCGATGGTGCTCAAGTCATTCTCGGCAGCTGTCTTGGCTGGGACGTTCCGGAAAGCCAGTTCCCGAGGCGATCATCGTAGCTCCCTCTACGTCGTTCAATCCATCAGCAGGCCCCCGGAGAGGTTGACCGACTCGCCGGTCATATAGGCGGACTCGTCAGAGGCGAGAAACGCGGCGATGCGGGCTACATCGTCGGGTATCGAGACGCGTCCGATCGGGATCGACTTTTCGCGCTCTTCGGTTTCGGGGAGCCCGTAGTGGCGCTGCTGCACCTCGATTGCTGTCCGCATGGCCGTATCGACAACGATCCCGGGGCAGATCGCATTGACGCGGACGCCGTGCGGCGCCATCTCGCGCGCCAATGCCTGGGTGAGGCCGATCACGGCAAATTTGCTGGCGCTGTAGCCGGCGAAAAAAGCATTGCCCGTCTTACCGGCCCACGAGGCGAGGTTGACGACCGAGCCCGAGCGTCGCGCGATCATGTGCGGCAGCACGGCGCGGCTCGCGATAAACAGGCCCTCGACATTGACCCGCAGCATTGCCTGCAAAGCCTCGAGCGGCATGTCGAGCGCCGGTCCCATCCAGGCAACGCCGGCGTTGTTGACGAGCACATCGATCTGTCCGAAGCGGGCGAGCGCGCTGTCCACGGCATCACCCACCTCTTTCGGTGACGTAACGTCGGCGGTCACGGCAAGACCGCCGATCTCTGCCGCGACGGCCTGCGCGGCCGTACCGTCAGAGTCGAGCACAGCGACCGCCATCCCTTCGCGTGCCAAGTTCCGCGCGATCGCGCGTCCGATGCCGCCGCCCGCGCCGGTTACCAGCCCGACGCGCCCGTGCAAAGCATACGTCACGCACCACTCCTCGCGGGACTACGGCCTAACAGTTCCGGAAAATCCTGCTCCCAGAACTCGGCCGCTCCCCGCACCCCCTCGCGCCGCCGCGCCGCTTCCTGCTGGCGCAGCTCCGCTCGCCGGATCTTGCCGGAGATCGTCTTCGGCAACTCGCTGAATTCGATCCGCCGCACGCGCTTGTACGGCGCCAATCGGCCGCGCATCCGCGAAAAAATATCAAGCGCGGTCGTGCGGTCCGGCGGATGCCCCACCGCCAGCAGAATGAATGCCTTCGGGACGACGAGGCGCTGCGGGTCAGGCGATGGCACCACCGCGGCCTCCGCCACCGCCTCGTGCTCGATCAGCGCGCTCTCGATCTCGAACGGACTGACGCGGTAGTCGGATGATTTGAAGACATCATCGGCGCGCCCGACAAAGGTGAGCCGCCCGTCTAACCCTCGTGTCGCCAGATCGCCTGTGCGGTAGTATCTACCCTCGATCGGGCGGACCGAGGCGTCGTCCTGCTGATAGCCTTGCAACAGCCCGAGCGGCGGCGGGTCGAGGGCCACCGCGATCTCTCCTTCTCCCTCCTCCACTTCCGCGCCGTTCTCGTCGAGAAGCTTCACGACAAATCCCGGCATCGGCCGCCCCATCGAGCCGGGCACGATCGCCTGCCCGGATGAGTTGCCGACCAGCAACGTCGTCTCGGTCTGCCCGTAGACATCGCGCAAGGTCAGACCCCAAGCGCGCTGCACATGCTCGATGACTTCCGGGTTGAGCGGCTCGCCGCCCGAGAGCACGCCGCGAAGGCCGGCCGGTCTGGGGCCCAACTCCTCCTGGATCAACATGCGCCAAACCGTGGGCGGTCCCCAGAACACCGTCACGCCGCAGCGCGCTAGAACATCGAGCACCTTCTTTGCGTCGAAGCGTGGCTGCGCCATCGCCACAATTGCCGTCCCTGCGTTCCAACCGGCGAAGAGGCCATACATATGCGCTGCCCATCCGGGAGAGGCGATGCCCAACTGTATGTCGCCCGGCTGCGGTGCAAAGCAATACATTGCGCTCAACAACCCGACTGGATAGCTCTGATGGCTGTGCAGAACGAGCTTCGGCTTTGCTGTGGTGCCGGAGGTGAAATACATGACCAAGGCATCGGTCGCGCGCGTCTCGCCATCGGGCACGAAAGTCTCGGCGGCGGCGTATGCGTCCTCGAACCGGTGCCAACCCGGCGCTCCGCCGATCGCGATCCGCGTATAGCTACCGGGCAGATTTTTAAACCGCCCGACAAGCGACGCATCGACGATCGCATGACGCATCTGTCCGCGCTCGAAACGGTCTTTCACATCGGCCTCTGTGAGCAAAATCGTCGCCGGGCTGATGACTGCGCCGAGCTTCATCAGCGCCAATAACGTTTCCCACAATTGCCGTATATTGGGGACCAGCAGCATTACCCGGTCGCCGCGCCGTATGCCCAGTCCGCGCAGATAATTGGCGATCTGGTTGGAGCGGACTCGCAGCGCCCCGAAGCTCAGCTTCTCTTCCGTTTCGCCAATGCACCAAAGCGCCAAATCGTCGGCCGGCAAGTGGTCGAAAAAGTCGAGCGCCCAGTTGAACCGATTCATCATCGGCCAGCGGAATTCCCTTACCGCTGCATCGTAATCGGTGTGCAGTCGCAGCAGCAGATCACGTGCGGCGATAAAGGGCTCCGCATTGTGCGGCATCATGGGGATTCTCCCGTTCTTTCGATCTTCTAGGCTCTTTTCTACTTGCACAACCGTGTTAGGTCGCAGTGTGAGCCAGTTCACACACGAAAATGCTGGATCATCCCATACCCAACCGCGGTGAGGCGAGTCGCGCGCCTTCAGCGAGCGATTTGAGCTTGGCCCAAACGACGTCTTCGGCGACGCGGCCCATTCCGGCCGAAGTGTCGAACCCGCAATCGGTGCCAGCTATGACGCGGTGCGGATCGCCGACCGCTGCCGCAATGCGTTCCAGCCGATCGGCGACGGCCTCGGGGTGTTCGACAAAATTCGTCAGGCTGTCGATGACCCCGGCGATGATGATCTGGTCATCGGCGAGCGGAAGTTTTTCGAACACGCGGTATTCATGGGCGTGCCGCGGATTGGCGAACGGGAAGAAGAAGGCGCCGACATTGGCCCTTTTGATGACCGGCAGGATGTCGGCCAGCGGCACGTCGCAATCATGTGGGCCCTCGTAATTCCCCCAGCAGACGTGGAGCCGAACGCGATCGCGCGGGATATTTTCCAACGATTTGTTTATCGTCGCAACGACCCGTTCGACAAATCCGAGGAAATCGCCGAGCGGGCGGTCCTGATACGAGAGATGGCGTTCGAGTGCCAGGTCCGGGCAGTCGAGCTGTAGCAGAAATCCGCGCTGAACAATCGTCTCGTATTCGGGTTTGAGCGCCGTGCCGAGCGCATCGAGATACGCCTCTTCGGTGTCGTAATGCTCGTTTTTCATTGCGCCGGCGATGATTCCGGGCGACGGCGCGGTTACGAACGGCTCGACAAAATGCGCGCCGGTCTCAGTGAGAGCAGAGCGGAAATCGGCGCACTCGGCTTCGATCGCTGTGGTGCCAAGATAGCGAACTTCACCGATCGCCTTCGGCGGCCCCATGTTGCTGACCGCCTCCCTGTTGGCGAGCTGCTGCTCCATCATTTGCTTGAAAAGCGGATAGCGCAGAGCGTCGGCACGGGTCCGGCGCTGCCACGAGCCGCCAAAGCCGCTCATGCGGTGCTGGATGTGGAGGAAAAATCCCTCCCGCTGCTGTTCGCCGTTGTTGGCAATGTCGACCTTTGCCCCGGCTTGCTTCCGCAGCACCGAACGCAACGCGCCCTGGCCGAGCCTTTCGAGCTCAGCGGCGTCGACCGATTCCCCTCGCGCTCGGCGCACATAGAGGCGGGTCAGCTCGGGCGGGCGCGGCAGACTGCCCGTATGCGTCGTCAGAATCCGGTCTTCGCTGCGGCGCATTGTCACTCCTTTCGGCAGAAATCCTGGCCTTTCGACGAGTTTACCGCGAAAGGGACGCGCCGCGAACGCTGCAATTGAGAATAAGATCGCTTGTGGGGCGGCCGTGTTTTGCTTAGGTTACAGTTCTTCGTCGTAACAACTGAAAGGAGGTGATCCTGTGTCTATCCCTCAACCGCGGTCATCCGCTGCCGTGACCAGGATCCCCACTCAGCTGGAGATCCTCGCCTGAGGGCGACGGCTCGCGGCCGTATGGCCGCCGGTTATAGGTTACGGGAAAGGCCGCCTTCGGGCGGCCTTTCTCATTGGCCCCGCGGGGCGGAGGGCCTAAAACATCCCTCGACACCTCTTCCACTCGAGGAGCGCCGGAAATGCCCGACACCCTGACGACCAATTCGCCGATCATCGCCGCCTATCGTGCCGCGACCCCGGGCTCGGCGGCTGCCTCGGAGAAGGCGAGCCGGCTGTTCCCCAGCGGCGTAACCCATGATTCGCGATACATCGAGCCCTACGGGCTATACATCACCCGTGCCCAAGGGCCGCGGAAATGGGATGTCGACGGCACTTGCTACGTCGACTATTTCGGCGGCCACGGCGCGCTCCTGCTAGGCCATTGCCATCCAAAGATCGTCGAGGCGGTCAACCGGCAGATCGAGCGCGGCACCCATTTCGGCGCGTCCCACGAGACCGAGATCGCCTGGGCCGAGTGGGTGCTGAAGCTGGTGCCCTCGGCCGAGCGCGTGCGGTTCACCTCGTCCGGCACCGAAGCGACCTTGATGGCCGTGCGGCTCGCCCGCGCCTTCACCGGCAAGTCGAAGCTGATCCGCTTCAAGCATCACTTCCACGGCTGGCACGATCACATGACCTCCGGTTATGCGAGCCATTTCGACGGCACCCCGACACCCGGCGTCCTGTCGGGGGTCGCCGGGGGTCTTTTGCTGGCGGAACAAAACGATGCCGAGGGGCTCGCCCACCTGCTCGACGAGAACGACGATGTCGCCGCCGCGATCATCGAGCCGACCGGCGCCCACGGCGCGCGGCTGCCGATAGACCCGAAATTCTTGACCGCGCTGCGTGAATTGACCCGGCAGCACGGCGTCGTGCTGATCTTCGATGAAGTGGTCACCGGCTTCCGCGTGTCGCCGGGCGGGGCGCAGGCCGAATACGGCATCCGGCCCGATCTGACGACCCTGGCGAAGATCCTTGCCGGCGGGTTGCCGGGCGGCGCGGTTACGGGGCGCAAGGACATCCTCGACCTTCTTGACTTCCAGGTCACCAAGGCTGCCGACCGCGAGAAGATTTCCCATCAGGGTACGTTCAACGCCAACCCGCTCTCGGCTGCCGCCGGCGTTGCGGCGCTCGAAATCGTCGGCACGACCGATGCCTGCACCCGGGCTAACCGCTACGGCGAGACGTTGCGGCAGCGAATCAACGAGGTGTTCGAGGAAGAGCACGTGCCGTGGGCGGCATATGGTACGTTTTCGACTTTCCACATCTTCACCAACCCCGACCACCAGGCGATCGTCCCGACCCGCTTCGACGCGCTGCAGCAGCCGCCCGAGGCACTCGCCGGCAATCGCCAAGCCGGCGTCGTACACAAATTGCGGCTGGCGATGATGACCGGCGGCGTCGATTTCAACGGCAGCCCGGGTGGCATCGTCTCGGCGACCCACGGCGAGGCC